>Ga0315270_10000376_pt1 | contig 25010 bp, 26 predicted proteins | sample C1_bottom_MG_FD_204932 | JGI IMG/M metagenome (GOLD analysis project Ga0315270, IMG submission 204932) | Sediment microbial communities from Yellowstone Lake, YNP, Wyoming, USA - C1_bottom | ecosystem: Environmental > Aquatic > Freshwater > Lake > Sediment | place: USA: Wyoming | collected...
GGTCACCAGAGGCATCAAAGAAAACAGGCCGCCTATTATGGCGGTCTTCCCACAAAATTATTAAGAGGATTTGTGAGCGAAGCTACTGCCGCAAAGAAGAAGGGCGAAACACTCGCCACCATGCTTCTTCCAGAACTACAAGAGGTCGCGGCCCGTTTGGAAATTGCCGGCGCTGCCAAGTTAAGAAAAGGCGCGCTTGTTACCGCGATTGAAGAGAAGCAGGCTGCCAATCGCGCTGCTAAATCTGAAAGACCGCCGCGAGCACCAAAGCAGAAATCTGCCGAGGAACCAAAGGCTGGTGCGTCACAGGGGAATTCCAGCGCTACTGAAGATTCCGACTCGCCCCGTCAGCAGAGCCCGCGAAATAGTGAGGGCAACCAGAATGGTGAGACCAATTCGGGGAGCCAGGCCGGACAAGGTAGTTGGGATGATGAGCGACGCAGTCGCCGCGGCCGCAACCGTAATCGTGATCGTGACCGGACTCGTCCACCACGCACCGAGAATGCCGAGCCAGTACTAGCTGAAGATGACGTACTCGTACCAGTTGGTGGAATCGTAGATATTCTTGACAGCTACGCTTTCATTCGAACTGCCGGATACCTGCCTTCGCACAACGATGTTTACATTTCGCTTCAACAAGTGCGTCGGTATGGACTTCGTAAAGGTGATGTCGTCACTGGAGCAGTTCGTCAACCACGTGAAGGCGAACGGCGTGAAAAGTTTAACGCGTTGATGCGCTTGGACACCACGAACGGTATGGATCCGGAAACGATGCGAAACCGCGTTGATTTTTCCAAACTGACCCCGCTCTACCCGCAGTCCCGACTCCGTCTTGAGACAGAGTCAAACATTCTCACGACCCGAATCATCGACTTGGTTGCCCCAATCGGTAAGGGTCAGCGTGGATTGATCGTTTCTCCGCCAAAAGCTGGAAAGACGATGGTTCTGCAGGCGATAGCAAACGCCATTACGACGAATAACCCAGAGTGTCATTTGATGGTTGTGCTCGTCGATGAGCGCCCCGAAGAAGTCACCGACATGCAGCGCTCTGTTAAGGGTGAAGTAATTGCTTCCACCTTCGACCGTCCCGCAGAAGACCACACGACTGTTGCCGAGTTGGCCATTGAGCGGGCAAAGCGACTTGTTGAACTTGGTCATGATGTAGTCGTACTCCTCGACTCAATAACTCGCCTTGGTCGCGCATATAACCTGGCGGCCCCGGCGAGCGGTCGAATTCTTTCTGGTGGCGTGGATTCAGCAGCGCTTTACCCGCCCAAAAAATTCTTTGGTGCGGCTCGTAACATCGAAAATGGCGGATCACTAACTATCTTGGCCACTGCTTTGGTTGAGACTGGTTCCCGAATGGACGAAGTCATTTTCGAAGAGTTCAAGGGCACTGGAAATATGGAGTTAAAGCTTGATCGCCGAATGGCCGACAAGCGAATCTTCCCAGCCGTCGACGTAGACGCTTCTGGTACTCGTAAGGAAGAGATTCTGATGGGCGCTGAGGAACTCAGCATCGTCTGGAAACTCCGTCGAGTGCTCCATGCCCTTGATTCCCAGGCCGCTCTCGAGCTGCTTTTGGACAAAATGAAGGGTACGAAGACCAACGTCGAGTTCCTACTTCAGATCCAAAAGACCACCACTGGGTCGTCCCAAGACCTCTAGATCTGAGCAAAGCCGCCGGTGGGGGTGAGCAACCCCGCCGCTCGGCATGAGCAAAGCCGCCGCTCGCGAAGGGGTGGTTTTTACCGATCACCACCCTCGGGGCTAGACTTACCCAGTTGCCGGTTCACGCAGTTCACCAACGAAGCGACCCGGCGCTCAAACACCAGGAGAGAACAGATGAAGCCCGAGATCCACCCGAGTTATATTGAAACCAAGGTCACCTGCAACTGTGGTGAGGCCTTTTCAACTCGTTCGACCGCTAAGAGCGGTTCGATCCACGCTGAGGTTTGCTCGGCATGTCACCCGTTCTACACCGGTAAGCAGAAGATCCTTGACACCGGCGGTCGTGTTGCCAAGTTCGAACAGCGCTTCGGTAAGAAGTAGTTACTTTTACGCCGTGACCTTCCGCCTATGGGCGGAGGGCGCGGCGTTTTTTATTTGAGTTTTGTTAGAGATGTCCGTGCTTTTTTTGGGGAGTCAGATGAGCAGCGAAGAATTTGGTGCCGCGCTCGCCTTGATTGATGAGTATGCACGGATCGAACGTGAGTTAGCTTCTCCAGAGATTCATTCCGATCCGGCGAAATCTCGTCAACTCGGTCGACGCTATGCCCAACTCGGTCCGATCGTGGCCGGGTATCACGTGTGGCGTACCGCCATGGATGATCTTCAGGCTGCCCAAGAACTATCTGTTGAGGACGATTCATTCAAGAGTGAACTGCCACAGCTTGAACAGGTTCGTGCTGAAGCTGCGGCGCATCTACAACACTTGCTCCTACCACGCGATCCTGATGATGATCGCGATGTGATTTTGGAAATCAAGGCCGGTGAAGGTGGAGATGAATCCGCAATCTTCGCTGGCGACCTGCTTCGCATGTACTTGCGCTACGCGGAGCGACGCGGGTGGAAGGCTGAAGTGCTTGGAGCCACCGATAGTGACATGGGCGGTTATAAAGACATATCGGTAGCCGTCAAATCTCGCGGGACTCCAGAGGCAGGACAAGCCCCGTTTGCGCGGTTGAAGTATGAAGGTGGAGTGCACCGGGTTCAGCGGGTGCCAGAAACAGAATCACAAGGCCGCATTCATACTTCTGCAGCGGGAGTGCTGGTGCTGCCAGAGGCAGAAGAAGTTGATGTTTCACTTGATATGAACGATTTGCGGATTGATGTTTATCGCTCCAGTGGTCCGGGCGGCCAGAGCGTTAACACCACGGACTCAGCCGTCCGACTCACGCATATCCCTACTGGCATTGTGGTGTCTTGTCAGAACGAGAAGAGCCAGTTGCAGAATAAGGAATCGGCTCTGCGAATTATGCGAGCCAGACTTTTGGCGGCGGCCAATGAAGCGGCTAATGCTGCGGCTTCTGCAGAACGTCGATCACAGGTTCGTACCGTCGACCGAAGTGAGCGGATTCGCACTTACAACTATCCAGAGAATCGCATTAGCGACCATCGGGTGAATTACAAGGCATATAACCTGAATGCAGTGCTTGATGGTGAGCTAGACGGTGTTGTTCAAGCGCTAGTCGATGCAGATACCTCTGCCAAACTTGCTGCGGTCAACGAGAGTTAAGTTATGAGCGCCAGCATTCGTGAGCAGTTAGCGAAGGCAACACGTTTGCTCACTGATGCCGGCCTGCAATCTCCTCGCGTTGACGCGGAGTTGATCGCCGCACATGTTCTTGATACCTCTCGTGGCGGCGTTTCAACGTACGACAACTTTTCAAAAGGTCAGGACGAAATTTTCGAAGCCTTAGTCGCTACACGTGCTACTGGAGTGCCGCTTCAATATTTGCTCGGCACTGCTGGCTTCAGACAAATTTCGTTAGCGGTAGGGCCTGGAGTTTTGATTCCGCGCCCAGAGACGGAGTCCGTTGCACAGCAGGCAATTGAAATCGCTCGCGAAAAGAGTTCGACGGTTGTCGATCTTGGTGCTGGTACTGGTGCGATTGCTATTAGCGTTGCGCTTGAAGCTCCTTCTTCAAAAGTGTTTGCAGTAGAACTTGAAAAAGATGCTTATGTTTGGCTGGCACGAAATGTTGCCGCGTTGGCTCCACAGGTTCAAATAGTCAACGACGATGTTGTTAACGCACTTAAAGAACTGGATGGCCTGGTAGATATAGTCGTGGCCAATCCACCATACGTACCATCGGTTACTACTCTTCCGTTGGAAATTGCTGACTTTGAACCGGCAGCTGCCATTTGGGGTGGGAATGAAGATGGAACGAGTGTGCCAGCTGTTTTTATCGCGGCGGCTGCTCGATTGTTGAAGTCTGATGGCTGGTTGATCTGCGAGCACAGCGATACTCATGCTCCGCAAATTGCTGAACTAATGGCTACAGATTTTTACCAAATCACTTTGCATCATGATCTAAACGATCGGCCAAGGTGGACTTCCGCGCGCAGAGCGGGGCGAAAATGACCAGCAGGTGATCAGCAAATGACGAATATCGTTCAAGTTCCAACCAGACTCGATCAGCGAGCTGAAATAATTACGCGGGCAGTTGGAATCCTCAAAAGAGGGGGCCAGGTAATTTTTCCGACTGAGCACTCCTACGCAATCGCCGTGGATGCTTTCAACGTTAGAGCGGTGGCTGAGCTTAATGAGCTTCGGGGTGCTCCCGTGGGCACCGCACTTTCGGTGATGATCGGTTCACCTAGAACCTTGAGTGGCATTTCGAGAGAGATTCCAGCGGTCGGTGATCTGCTGGTGTCGGCGTTCTGGCCAGGGTTACTCACTCTGGTTATCAGACCTTCACTAGGTTTGGCGTGGGATCTTGGTGATGAGGGAGCTTTAGACAGTGTGGCTGTTCGGATGCCGCTACACCCGTTGGCAATTGAGATTCTCAAAGCAACCGGACCATTGGCTGTAACCACGGCAGCTCCGACTGGGTCACCAGGTCCACTCGAAGTGGAATCGCTTTCCTCGTCGATGTTCCATGCTGTGGAACTGATCTTGGATGTGGGTCCACTTTCACCAGGTCCGACCTCGACCATTATTGATCTGACTGTCGAAGTGCCGAGGATTTTGAGACAGGGCGCTTACTCCCGCGAGGTGTTAGCGGCAATTTCTCCTGACTTAGTCTTAGATTGAGCCACCGTTAGTTAATAGGTTACCAAGAGCAAAACTAGGAGAGCAGATGAGCAATGTTCCATTCTGGGGCCCCGATTTCGGCGCACTTCAGTCAGAGGATCCAGAGATTGCCGAAGTTATCCTGGCTGAACTTTCTCGCCAGCGTTCCGGACTTCAACTGATCGCCAGCGAGAACTTCACCTCTCCGGCAGTGTTAGCCGCTCTTGGCTCCACCTTGTCTAATAAATACGCGGAGGGCTATCCAGGCCGACGGTATTACGGCGGGTGTGTCGAGGTTGATAAGGCAGAGAATCTCGGCATCGAACGAGCTAAGGCGCTCTTTGGTGCAGAGCACGCCAATTTGCAGCCGCATTCAGGAGCCAGCGCAAACATTGCTGTGTATGCGGCATTCACCAAGCCTGGAGACACTGTCTTGGCGATGTCACTTCCACACGGTGGTCACTTAACTCACGGCGCAAAAGTTAACTTCTCCGGAAAGTGGTTCAACATCGTCTCGTATGGTGTTCGTGAAATCGACGATTTGATTGATTACGATCAACTTCGCGACAGTGCGATCGCAAACAAACCGAAGATGATTTGCACCGGCGCTACCGCGTACCCAAGACTCATCGATTTCGCGAAGGTCCGAGAAATTTGCGACGAAGTCGGCGCCATCATGTGGGTAGATGCAGCGCACTTCATTGGCTTAGTCGCGGGCAAAGCTATTCCTTCACCTGTTCCTTACGCAGACGTGGTCTCGTTCACAACTCATAAAGTTTTACGTGGTCCTCGCGGCGGAATGATTCTGAGCAAGGCCGAGCATGCAGCGGCAATTGATAAAGCTGTTTTTCCTGGCATGCAAGGTGGGCCTCTCATGCATGCGGTAGCAGCAAAAGCCGTCGCGTTAAAGGAAGCTGCCACTCCCGCATACCAACAGTATGCAAAGAACGTGATTGCAAATGCGCAGGCACTTGCAGCAGGTTTGGTTGCAGAGAACATGCGTGCGGTGTCTGGTGGCACCGACACTCACTTGGTGCTCATGGACATTCGAGCATCTGGTGTCAGTGGTGCAGATGCAGAAAAGCGTTGCGATGCCGCTGGAATCACTTTGAATAAGAACACGATTCCATTTGATCCACAGACGGCGGCTGTGACTTCTGGCATTCGAGTTGGTACACCTGCAGTTACCACTCAGGGTATGGGTGTGGCACAGATGTCTAAGGTTGCTTCGCTGATCGGTCGAGCCATCAGGGATGAAAACGGAAGCGACGCCGAATCAATCAAGCAGGAAGTCCACGCGCTCACCTCTGCATTCCCGGCTTACCCGGTCTAAAACTAAGTGCGCGAATATCTGCTTACAGCAGTCATTGCGGGAGCGGTGACCTATTTGCTGACGCCGATAGTTCGCGTGATAGCAATTCGTTTTGGGGCCATGGCTCCAATTCGATCAAGAGATGTGCATTTGGAGCCGACGCCAAGATGGGGCGGACTTGCCATGTTGGGCGGTCTGCTCGTGGCCTTGCTGGTGGCTTATCGACTGCCGTTGTTGCATCACGCATTTCAAAATGGGCGCGATGTTGTAGCAATCGCAAGTGGCGCGATACTTATCGCGCTGCTTGGGATGGCTGATGACCTTTGGCAACTAGATGCACTGACCAAACTTGCCGGGCAAGCCTTAGCTGCTGGCGTAATGGTTTCGCAAGGAATGCAATTACTCTGGTTGCCAATTAATGGCGTGCTTGCCCTGCCGCCGGTGATCGGTCCATTTTTGACGGTGCTGGTGGTTCTCATTGCGATAAACGCAGTTAACTTCGTGGATGGTCTTGACGGATTAGCCGCTGGCATCGTCGCAATTTCGGCAAGTTCATTCTTTGCTTACTCTTATTTGTTGGCAGTGATGCATGGATTTGCGCGAGCCAATGCGGCAACCCTGATCACGTCAATTCTGGTTGGGGTGTGTGTTGGATTCTTGCCCCACAATGTGAGCCCGGCCAGAATCTTCATGGGTGATTCGGGTTCAATGTTGTTGGGATTGCTGCTTGCCTCGGCGGTGATCTCTCTTACCGGTGGGTTGGATGCAAACGGTCTATCGGCAGAAAACCTGGCACCAGCCCTTTTGCCGCTGTTATTACCGGTGGCCGTTCTGGCGATCCCGTTAATTGATATGGCCTGGGCGATTATTCGTCGAACCAGCGCTGGTCGCTCGCCATTTGCTCCCGATATGGGGCATCTACATCATCGACTCTTGAATATTGGTCATTCGAAGAGGCAAGCAGTCCTTGTTCTATATCTCTGGACAGCGGCCATTGCCTTTCCCTTTTCGGCATTAGCTTTTCTGCCGATGCGTTGGGCCCTGGTTACTGGCCTATGTGCCTTGATTATCGCTTTCGGAGCTACGGTCAAAGTGGTCGCTCCGGCCCGTGACCAATGAGTGGTTTTGAGCAGGCGGCCTTTCGTGGGGCCAAGTGGCCAAGCCTGATCACTTTGGTGCTGGCGGTTGGCTCGTTTGGTCTAGCCAAAGGGTCAAAGGGAGTGTTTGGGGCCCTAGTTGGCGGTTCCATCGCACTCTCCTTTTTCGCCATCCACCTGATTGTTTCTCGAGTTACCCGGCGAGCCGATCCGGCCTATGTGATGGCCCTGGCCTTCGCTTCGTATTTCGCCAAGGTTCTAGCCCTCCTGCTGTTCCTGCTTGCCTTCGCTGGCACTAAGGCCTTTGATTCGACCGCATTTGCACTCACCACGCTTGGCGTGAGCGTGGCTTGGCTTGCTGGGGAGATATTCGGCTATCTCAAGCGCGGCTAATTCTGCCGAGCGGCGGCTTGCCTCACCTCGAGCGGCGGGGTTGCTCATACCAGGCGTGGGTGAAATCACGCCCGACTATTGGCTGTGAGTTCGCTTCGAAGGGGTTAAGTCGGCTAGTCTTCGCGGCGCGATGAGCCAAAATAATGGTCCCGAAACTGGTCCTAAAAATACCGGTGATGGTGCTGCTTGGAACATCGTTAGTTACCTGCTCTCCGGGCTAATTTTCTGGGGCGGCGCCGGTTGGCTCTTAGACCACTGGCTCGGCACCAAGATCTTCACCTTGGTCGGGCTAGTACTAGGCGCAGCCGCTTCGCTCTACTTGATCTGGTTCAGATACGGTAGGCAGTAATTAAGTAGCCCTTTCGGTCAAGCTGTTCAAGGAGATTTGCTGGTGAATGTCGCGAATGGTGGGTTCCAACCCCCTAGCAGCGCTGACTTTGTGTTCTCGCCTTTTATTGGCAACTCGGTATATCTAACAAAACCAATTGCCCTGGTCTTCCTTTCAGTCATTGTGATCTCGGTCTTCTTCATCATTTCAGCTCGAAAAGCTGCGATTGTGCCGTCGCGCCTTCAATTCGCGGGTGAGAGCGTTTACAGTTTTGTAAGGAACGGACTGGGTCGAGACATCATCGGCCATGATTTCGCTCCGTATGTGCCTTACCTCTTTACTCTTTTTACCTTCATCTTGGTAAACAACATTTTTGGCATTGTGCCTTTCTTGCAATTCCCTGCGATGTCTCGTTTCGGGTTTCCGCTGGTTCTTGCGCTCTTGACCTTCTTTGTATTTCATATCGCCGCAATCAAACACAAAGGTCTCGGTCCATATCTCAAAGAGATTATGTTCATGCCGGGAATTCCAAAGTTTGTGTACATTATTTTGACGCCACTTGAATTGATGACGTTCTTTGTAACCCGTCCAGTAACTCTGGCCGTGCGTCTCTTTGCCAATATGTTTGCCGGTCACTTACTTCTCCTGGTCTTTATTCTGGGTGGGGACGAGTTGCTTCAAGGCGCGATCGGGTTGAAACTCATCAGCCCATTCGCTTTCGCAATCGGAATTGCTCTCACGTTCTTCGAGTTCATGGTGCAATGCCTTCAGGCCTATATATTTACGCTTCTAACAGCGCTTTACATCGCCGGTGCATTGGCCGACGAGCACTAACCGATCACTAACTGTCGTACCTGCACGAGCAACCGCTTGGGCAGCAATCGAAAGGGAAGAGAAGAAAAATGAAGGGCACCCTCAACCTCGTCGGATATGGCCTTTCGGCCATCGGACCGGCAATTGCAACTGGTTTGATTTTCGCCGCTTACATCAATGGCGTCGCTCGTCAACCAGAAGCGCGCGGCGTACTTCAGCCAATCGCATTCCTTGGGTTTGCTCTTGCTGAAGCGCTTGCGCTCTTCGGTCTCGTGCTCGCCTTTGTGCTTTAAGCCATGACGCACGTACTGCTTGCGGAGGGCGCGGAGAACCCGCTTATCCCCGCACTGCCTGAGATGATCGTGGGCTTAGTTGCCTTCGCGCTTCTCTTCTTCGTGTTGCGTAAGTACGTCACACCAATGTTCGAGAAGGCCTTTGCCGATCGCACCGCAGCTATTCAGGGCGGTTTGGAGAAGGCGGAGAAGGCGCAAGCCGAAGCTGCCATTGCATTGGCCACCTACCAGGCTCAATTAGCTGAAGCTCGTGGTGAATCCTCACGTCTACGTGAAGAGGCACGCGAACAAGGCGCTGCAATCATCGAAGAAATGCGTACCCAAGCACAGGCTGAGTCCGCACGAATCGTGGCCGCAGCTCACTCGCAGATCGAGGCGGAACGCCAACAGGCGCTGACCTCGCTGCGTCTGGAAGTTGGCTCAATGGCGACAACTCTGGCGTCGAAAATTGTTGGTGAAGCTTTGGACGATCAAGTCCGTCAATCACGCGTGGTTGATCGCTTCTTGAGTGATTTAGAGGCGGCCAAGTAACTATGCGTGGATCCAGTCGTTCTTCTCTCGTTGCAACACGTGCGAACCTTGATGCCCAACTTCGTGGGCTCGATGCACCCAAGGCAACGAAACTTTCGGCTGATCTTTTCGCGCTTGCTAATGCGTTGGCTGGTTCGACAAGCCTGCGCAGGGCTTTGACTGACCCTTCGCGTAATGCAACAGACAAGGCCAATCTTGTAAGTGATCTGGTATCAAATCAGATTGGTTCTGATGCCTTGAACGTTGCAATCGATGCAGTGTCGTTGCGTTGGTCTTCGCCACGCGATTTGGTCGATGCTCTCGAATTGCTGGCCGTTGAATCGGAAGCGGCATCAGCAAACTTCGATGGCAAACTGGATGATCTTGAGGACGAGCTCTTTCGATTCGGGCGGATCCTTGTTGAGAACCCAGCCCTGCGTCGCTCGCTTGTTGATCAGAGCATCGAGAAGACGACACGAATTGCCCTTGTCGCTTCTCTTATCGATGCAAAAGTGACGGCTTCAAGTGCGCGGTTGATCAAGGTATTGGTCGGGGCGCCACGGGGTCGAAGCATTGAACATGGACTCGCTGATTTTGCGGAGGTCGCGGCAGCCCGACGTAATCGATTGATTGCTTTGGTTCGCACTGCCGTCGCTTTATCCGATGAACAGCAATCGCGCCTAAGCGCTGCACTTACTGCACAAGTTGGACAACCAGTACGACTTAATGTGCAAATTGATCCGAGTGCGATCGGCGGTCTCGCTATTCGACTCGGTGATGAAGAAGTTGACGGAACAATCGTCAGTCGCATAAACAACGCCAGGCGAGCACTCGCAGGGTAAAGATTTGCCCATCGCGCCGCGGTGGGTACTTGAGATGAGAGCCAATTGGTTCGCCAATTGGGATGACAGGAGTACACGATGGCGGAGCTCACGATCCGACCGGAAGAGATTCGGGATGCGCTCGAGAAATTCGTAGCGGCATACGAACCCGGTACCGCGACGCGTGAAGAGGTTGGTGTCGTAACCGAAGCAGGTGATGGCATCGCGCGTATTGAAGGCTTGCCTTCAACGATGACGAACGAGTTGCTTCAGTTTGAAGACGGAACACTCGGTATCGCGCTGAACCTGGATGTTCGCGAAATTGGTGTGGTCATCCTCGGTGAGTTCTCCGGAATCGAACAGGGTGGAGTCGTCCGACGCACCGGCGAGATTCTCTCCGTGCCAGTTGGTGATGGGTACTTGGGTCGAGTTGTTGACCCACTAGGTAACCCAATCGACGGCAAAGGCGAGATCAAGGCGGAAGCGCGACGCATCCTTGAACTTCAGGCTCCTTCAGTGGTTCAGCGCCAACCTGTTAAAGAACCAATGCAGACGGGTATCAAAGCAATTGATGCGATGACGGCCATTGGTCGTGGACAGCGTCAGTTGATCATCGGTGACCGTCAGACTGGTAAGACCGCAATCGCGATCGACACAATCATTAACCAGCGCGAAAACTGGGTTAGTGGCGACCCGAAGAAGCAGGTCAAATGTATCTACGTCGCCATTGGTCAGAAGGGTTCAACCATTGCCGCGGTTCGCGCAGCTTTGGAAGAAGCCGGTGCACTTGAATACACAACCATTGTCGCTTCTCCTGCATCAGACCCAGCAGGGTTTAAATACTTAGCTCCATACACCGGTTCGGCTATTGGCCAGCACTGGATGTACCAAGGGCAGAGCGTCCTGATCGTTTTCGATGATTTGTCGAAGCAGGCTGAGGCATACCGTGCGGTTTCACTACTTCTTCGCCGACCACCAGGTCGTGAAGCTTACCCAGGTGACGTTTTCTACTTACACTCACGTCTTCTTGAGCGTTGCGCCAAACTTTCGGACGAACTTGGTGCCGGTTCGATGACTGGTCTTCCAATCATCGAAACAAAAGGCAACGACGTTTCAGCGTTCATTCCAACCAACGTCATCTCAATTACCGACGGTCAGTGCTTCCTAGAAACTGATCTGTTTAACTCTGGTGTCCGTCCGGCAATCAACGTCGGTGTTTCGGTCTCCCGTGTCGGTGGTTCTGCTCAGACCAAGGCAATGAAGAAGATCGCTGGCCGACTACGTCTTGACCTGGCCCAGTTCCGTGAACTCGAAGCTTTCGCAGCTTTCGGTTCTGACCTTGATGCTGCATCAAAGGCGCAACTAGAGCGCGGTGCGCGCATGGTTGAGTTGTTGAAGCAAGGCCAGTACTCACCGTTCTCGGTAGAGCGTGAAGTCGTTTCCATCTGGTCTGGCGTAACTGGAAAACTTGATTCGATTCCAGTTGCCGACGTTCGACGTTTCGAAGGTGAACTTCTTGATTTCATCGGGCGTGAACGCAAAGCAATCTTTGACGTAATTTCAGAAACAAAAGATCTCTCCGATGACACAGTAAAGGCATTGACCGAAGCGGTCGCTGCGTTCACTGAACAATTCGTCACCAGCGATCAGAAGATCAAGGATGCGGCTGCAGCGGCCCTCGATGCGAATGAAGTTGGTCAAGAGAAGGTCACTCGTTACGTTGCTCCTCCGGTGGAGAAGAAGTAACTAAATGGGCGCACAACTCAGGATCTACCGACGGCGCATGCGCTCGGTTAAAGCTACCAAGAAGATCACGAAGGCGATGGAACTTATCTCTGCCTCCAGAATCGTCAAGGCGCAGCAACGAGTTCAAGCGTCATCGCCTTATGCCACCGAGTTGACCCGTGCTGTATCTGCGGTAGCTACTTATTCAAATGTGGATCACCCTCTTACAACTGCGGTTGAAAATCCAAGGCGCGCTGCGGTCCTGGTGATTTCCAGCGACCGGGGCATGGCTGGCGCGTATTCGAATAATGCGATCAAAGAAGGCGATCAACTAACGACGCTATTACGCGGTCGGGGTCTTGAAGTTTCTTCCTTCTTAGTTGGCCGAAAGGCATTGGGTTACTACCGATTCCGTAATCGGCCGATTGCCCAATCTTGGACGGGTTTCAGTGACAATCCTTCGTATCTCAATGCGAAAGAGATTGCTGATGCGTTGATTACTTCATTTATCAAATCCACCGACGAGGGTGGCGTGGATGAACTACACATCGTCTATACCCAGTTTGTCTCGATGGTCACTCAAGAACCACTTGTGAAGCGATTGCTTCCACTTGAGGTCGTTGAAAGCGATAAGACCCCACCTGGAGGTCCTTTCCCGCTTTATGAGTTTGAACCATCAGCAGTAGATGTTTTGGATGCGTTGCTCCCTCGTTACGTAGAGAGCCGCGTTTTCAATGCACTACTCCAATCAGCAGCTTCTGAACATGCGGCACGTCGCCGCGCCATGAAGTCGGCGACTGACAACGCCGAAGATCTGATCAAGTCGCTTACCCGACTTGCCAACGCGGCTCGTCAAGCCGAAATTACCCAAGAGATCAGTGAGATCGTCGGCGGCGCAGATGCGCTTGCGTCGGCCAATGCGGGGAACGAGTGAAAGAGATGATTATGGATACCAAGACCAGCGTCGGTCGAGTTGCCCGAGTTATCGGACCTGTTGTTGACGTGGAGTTTCCCGCCGATGCAATGCCCGAGATCTACAACGCGCTTCACGTAGATGTGATGCTCGCCGGTGAGAAGCGGTTGCTGACTCTGGAGGTGGCACAGCACATTGGTGACAACCTCGTGCGCGCCATTTCGATGCAGCCAACCGATGGCATGGTCCGTGGCGCGGAAGTACGCGACACTGGCTCGGCAATCACTGTGCCAGTTGGCGATGTGACCAAAGGCCACGTGTTCAACACCCTTGGCGAATCACTGGACGTACCCACTTCAAGCCTTGAGATCAAAGAGCGTTGGCCAATTCACCGCAAGGCGCCAGCATTCGATCAACTCGAATCAAAGACTGAGATGTTCGAGACCGGCGTCAAGGTCATCGACTTGCTCACCCCTTACGTAAAGGGTGGAAAGATCGGTCTGTTCGGTGGCGCGGGTGTTGGTAAAACCGTTCTTATCCAGGAGATGATCTACCGAGTTGCGGAAAACTTTGGTGGAGTTTCTGTGTTCGCCGGCGTTGGCGAGCGAACTCGTGAAGGTAACGACCTTTTCCTTGAAATGACCGAGACCGGTGTTATCAATAAGACCGCGTTGGTTTTCGGACAGATGGATGAGCCACCGGGGACACGTCTTCGTGTTGCTCTTTCAGCGCTCACAATGGCTGAGTACTTCCGTGACGTTCAAAAGCAAGATGTGTTGCTGTTCATCGACAACATTTTCCGTTTCACTCAAGCCGGCTCCGAGGTTTCCACTTTGCTTGGTCGGATGCCAAGTGCCGTCGGTTATCAGCCAACCCTTGCTGATGAAATGGGTGTGCTACAGGAGCGAATCACTTCTACTCGTGGTCACTCAATCACTTCGATGCAGGCGATCTACGTGCCAGCCGATGACATCACTGACCCGGCTCCACACACGACCTTCGCGCACTTAGATGCAACGACGGTGCTTTCTCGTCCGATATCCGAGCTTGGTATTTATCCAGCGGTGGATCCACTTGACTCGACTTCGCGGATTCTTGACCCTCGTTACATCGGTGAAGAGCACTTCCGGGTGGCCAACCGGACGAAGCAAATCCTGCAGCGCTACAAGGATTTGCAGGACATTATTGCCATCCTTGGTATAGACGAACTCAGCGAAGAAGACCGCATTTTGGTTGGTCGGGCCCGTAGAATTCAGCGGTTCTTGTCTCAAAACACCTTCGTGGCAAAGGCCTTTACTGGTCTTGATGGTTCATTCGTTCCACTCAATGACACCATTGCCGCGTTTAAGGCTCTTGCTGATGGCGATTACGACCACGTGCCTGAGCAAGCGTTCTTCATGTGCGGTGGGCTCGATGACGTCGAGCGTAAGGCTGCGGAACTGGCTAAGTCCTAATGTCACATCTTGAAGTAGAACTCGTTTCGGCAGAGCGTCGAGTATGGTCTGGCGATGCCTCAATGGTGCTTGCTCGCACCATTGAGGGAGAGTTGGGAATCTTGCCGCAGCATGCGCCGTTACTTGGAGTTTTGGTAAATGGTGTTGTGACGATTCGAGTTGCTGATGGAAGCGTCGAGATAGCTGCTGTTCATGGTGGATTCCTCTCGGTAGCAGATAACCGAGTGTCGATTCTGGCTGAAGTTGCTGAACTTGGTAGCGAAATCGATAGAGATCGCGCACGCGAAGCACTTGAGCGCGCTCGACGTGATGCGGCCGACGAAATGGCAGAGGCCAGAGCATTAACCAGATTGGCTGCTGCAGGAGCCTAGCTTCGAATTACGTTGGCCCCGAGACTCCGAAGGTCCTCTGCAAAGTTTGGATAACCTCGGTCAACGTGAAACCCATCTTCGACAATAGTTTCGCCGTCGCTCACTAAGCCCGCAAGAATCAGAGCGGCACCAGCTCGAATATCGGTAGCGGTAACCGGCGCTGCTGACAATTTTTCTCGTCCATGGATGATCGCATGGTGGCCATCTGTCTTGATGTCAGCACCTAGGCGCAACATTTCATTGACAAACATGAACCGCCCTTCAAAGACATTCTCGGTAACCATGCCGTTGCCGTTGGCGATCGAGTTGAGCGCGATCATCATCGGTTGTAAATCAGTCGGGAATCCGGGGTAGGGAAGTGTTGAAACATCAACTGCGCGCGGCCTGTCCTGCATCACTACTCGAAAACCATTCTCCTGGGCGGTGACAATGGCCCCCGATTCGACAAGTTTCTCCAGCGGAATGGTTAAGTGCTCGGCCTTGGCATTTTGAATTTCGACGTCTCCGCGAGTCATCGCTGCCGCGACCGCCCAGGTACCGGCGATAATGCGATCAGCAATAACCGTATGCATCACCGGTGATAGCGATTCCACACCAGTGATCTGCAAAAGATGAGTGCCGATACCTTCAATTTGGGCGCCCATGGCATTCAGCATTTCGCAGATATCGATAATTTCAGGTTCGCGAGCCGCGTTATCAATTGTGGTGTGACCGTGTGCCAGCACAGCAGCAGTAACTAAATTCTCGGTGGCGCCTACACTGGGAAATTCCAAATAGATGTTGGTGCCACGAAGTCCATTTGGTGCCAAGGCGACAACATAGCCATGTTCGACGCTGATTTGCGCACCTAGCCGCCGCAGTCCGTCTAAATGAAAATCTAAACCTCTTGAACCGATTGCATCTCCTCCTGGGAGGGCCACTTCGGCTTGACCACATCTGGCGACTAGAGGTCCGAGGACATTGATGGAAGCCCGCATTTGGCGCACCAATTCGTAGTCGGCTCGGTGGAGCGGTTCCGCAGGTACCTCAATGGATACTTGTCTTTTCGCCAAATCATGGCTCACTACACAACCGAGTCGCTCCAAGAGTTCCAGCATGATTTCGACGTCAAGAATGGTGGGCACATTCGAGATGATGGTTTCGCCTTCGGCTAAGAGGGCAAGAGCCATAAGTTTCAGGGCTGAGTTCTTAGCTCCCCCAACTGCCACTGAACCATGGAGCCTTGACCCACCTATGACTTGAAATCGATCGCCCCGCATAAGTCCTTATCGTAGGGGCGGGAGTAGGCTCCAATTATGGTTAACCTGACTCGGATCTATACAAAAACCGGCGATGACGGCACCACCTCTCTTGGAGACATGAGTCGGACAAGTAAGAATGACCCAAGGCTCGCGGCATACGCGGCGGTTGATGAGACCAATTCACAGTTGGGAGTGGTGCTTGCGCTTGGGCGTCCAGAAGATGATGTGGCGGCACTACTGGTGAGAATTCAGAATGATCTTTTTGACGTGGGTGCTGATCTTTGCGTTCCGGTAATCGATCAACCTCCAGTCGAGCCACTCAGGGTGACCGGTCAACAAATAGAAGCTTTGGAAAACGCTATCGATAAATACAATTCCGAACTTTCCTCACTTCGTTCTTTTATTTTGCCCGGTGGCACTTCAGCTGCGGCACTGCTCCATGTTGCTAGAACTATTGCTCGTCGCGCCGAACGAGATGCGTGGACGGCAATCAATGCTTTTGGCGACGGGGTGAATCCACTCACCGCCAGATATCTGAACAGGCTCTCCGATCTTCTCTTTGTTTTAGCGCGCTATGTCAATCGTCATGAAGGCGATCAACTCTGGGTGCCGGGCGCCAACCGTTAAGGAGAACAAATGTCAGAACGAATTGCCGTAATTGGTTCAGGGCTGATGGGCTCTGGAATTGCCCAAGTTGCCGCTACCGTCGGCTATGAGGTGCGATTGAACGATGTCAGTGAGGAGCGGCTGGCTTACGCGCGAGGTGCCATTGAAACAAGTCTCCAACGTTTTGCCAAGGTGGATCAGATCAAAGAAGCTGACATTGAGGTGATCCTTGGAAGGATTACTTTTACGACTGATTTTGCAACAGCGGTTGAAGACGTTTTCATTGTCATTGAAGCGGTGTACGAAAATCTCGAGGTTAAAGCAGAGATTTTTAAGAGACTCTCGCAACTCTGCTCTGAGGACACAATTTTAGCTAGCAACACCAGTGCCCTGCCAATTACAAAGATTGCTGCGTTCGTAGATCATCCAGAACGAGTTGTTGGCACTCACTTCTTTTCACCGGTTCCAATGATGAAATTATGTGAGCTGGTGCGTGGGGAGAAGACCAGCGACCAGACCCTTGCCAAATCCAGAGAGTTCGCCGAACGCCTCGGTAAGACTTGCGTTGTTGTCAATCACGATGTCGCTGGGTTCGTCACAACTCGCCTCATCGCTGCGCTGATCCTTGAAGCTAGTCGATTGGTTGGCGCCGGAGTGGCTACGGCCGAAGATATAGATATCGCCTGCCAATTGGGATTTGGACATGCAATGGGTCCATTACGTACTGCAGATCTCACCGGCATTGACATCATTCGGAATGCCTCACTAAATATTTTTGACGAAGAACATGATGAGCGGTGGCGACCAACCCCGATCTTGAATCAATTGGTTAGTGATCAAAGATTGGGAAGAAAGAGCGGTCACGGATTCTATGAATACAAATGAGAAACGTGAACCGCTTCGGATCGGCATCTTGGCTGCGGCTCGTATCGCTCCAAAAGCCATCGTCGCCCCAGCACTTGTTCTAGGGCATCGATTGGTCGGAGTTGCTTCTCGAGATAGATCCAGAGCAGAACAATTTGCGATAGTCAATCATGTTGAGAGCGCCTTCGACTCTTATGAGGATTTGATCGCTGATCCAGAAATCAACGTTATCTATAACCCATTGCATAACGGCGCGCACGCCGAATGGAATTTGAAAGCGCTTGCTGCAGGGAAGCACGTGCTGTCGGAAAAACCGTCTGCCAGTAACGCAACGCAGGCGCGCGAGGTTGCTCGGGTGGCTAAATCCGCAAACGTAGTTTTCATGGAGGCGTTCCATTATGCCTACCATCCGGTCATCACTCGAACTCTCGAACTTGTTGAATCTGGTGAGATCGGAAAGATCGTTCGAGTGGAAAGCATCTTCAATGTTTCTGCTCCAGATCGGGAAGACCCGCGCTGGCAATTCGAACTTGCAGGTGGCGCGCTAATGGATATTGGCTGCTATGCAGTTCATGTTCAACGGATGATCTCTTTGACACTCACGGGTAGCGAACCCGTAATAGTGAAGGCCGACGCCAAGCTTTGGTCACCCAATGTTGATGCTGGTTTCAATATTGAACTCAAATACGGATCAGATATTGAAGCCGTCGCGCGTTGTGACATGGATGCAAGTTGGCAAGAAAGCCTTGTGATTGAAGGGGATTTGGGGCGGATCCTTGTTCCGGCATTTGTGATTCCTGGGAGGGATGATCGAGTGATTGTCGAAGTTGACGGTTCGTCTAGAACAGAACACTTGGGTCAACTATCTTCCTACACTCATCAATTAATCGCATTTTCCAATGCCATAGATTTTGATGCACCAATATTGACCGGACCAGAGGATGCAGTGGCAACCATGGAATTGATTGATGCTGCTTACTTGGCTGCTGGTTTAACCCCTCGTCCCTAAGCGCGAGCGGCGGCTTGCCTCACCTCGAGCGGCGGCTTCGCTCACCTATCTCTTTCCCATTTGAAAGTTTTCACAGCGAGAATCAAACCGACTACCAGCCAAGCGCCGAGAATTAAGGCAATTTTCTCTAGTTCCCACGAGTGTGCAACTTCTTGGACGGCAAAGGACTGTGGCAGAAATACCGATCGCACGCCCTGGGTCATCCAACGCAGCGGAAAGATTGAAGCAAGATCTTGCATCCAAACTGGCAGTTGATTAAAGATAAAATAGACACCGCTGGTGAATTGCAATACCAAAACGATCGGTACAACTATTGCTGAAGCGCTGCGCCCGTTCTTTGGGACGGAGGAAAATGCGATACCAAGTAATGTGGACACTGAAGCGCCTAGTCCAATTATCCAAAGCAAGTCGAGCCAGCGGTGGATATCTGTTGGCAGACTAACTCCAAACAGAAAAACCCCAATTAGTAGAAGCATAAATATTTGGGCGACAGTGGTCACGACAATCAACACTGTTTTTCCAATGAAATATGCCATCGGAGGCATCGGAGTTCCGCGCAGCCGTTTCAGTGTGCCGTCGTCGCGCTCAAGAGGGATGGCCACTGCAAGTCCCTGGAAGCCGGAGTTGACCAGGCCAGATGCAATCATTCCGGCCAGAAAATACTGACTGAAACTTACTCCTAACGCGATTGTTCCTTTGAAAACTGAGCCGAAGATAAGCAGCAACATCACCGGGAACATGAGTGTGAATACGACGGCTTCGCGTTGACGTAAGAACTGTCGGATTTCAATTAAGCCTCTGTTCCACCCGGTGGCGAGCAATGAAGGCAACTTTTCGTTCACTCTGATTCACCATCGATCATTTCAAGATATATATCTTCAAGGCTCGGTCGTAGTACCTGAAGTTCTGGAACCTCGCCGTCGAATCGAGACATAATTTCGCTTACCGCTTGTGTTGGGCTCGTGGTTTTAACCTCTCTCAGTGCACCATTTTCTTCCCATTTAACAACGGCCTCGGCTTTGTTGCGCCCCCCGATTGTTTGAGGCGTACCGGTATCTATGATTTGTCCGCGGTTTATTACCATTAGTCGATCGGCCAGTGCTTCGGCTTCTTCCAGGTAGTGGGTTGTCAGCAGAATCGTAGTTCCATCTGAGCGAAGAGTCTTGATCAGCTCCCAGAAGGCTCTACGCGCTTCCGGATCGAATCCGGTGGTTGGCTCATCAAGAAAGAGCAATTCTGGATTGCCAAGAATTCCAAGAGCTACATCGAGTCTCCTGCGCTGACCGCCAGATAGTTCTCTTCCCTTTGATTTCCTCTTTTCATCAAGACCTACGATGGAGATGACCTCATCGGGATTGCGTGGGTTTGAATAGAACTTCGCAAAATGCTGAACAGTTTCTGTCACAGTTAAATCGGCCGCATCACTAGTGCTTTGGACAACGATGCCGATTCGATTTCGCCAGAGCCGAGAGGATTCACCTTTTACTGTTGGGTCGACTCCTAATACTGAAACTTGACCTGAATCACGGTCACGGAAACCTTCGAGAATTTCCACGATCGTCGTTTTCCCAGCCCCATTTGGTCCAAGGAAAGCCAGAACCTCGCCCTGATAAAGATCGAAATCAACTCCACGTACGGCCTTTGTTTCGCCGTATGACTTGACCAGTCCTCGCACACTAACTGCGGTTTTGCTCACCCCTCACACATTACGCCAATTTAGGAATTCTCAAATATTCGATCCCTGGGCAACTATCTACAGCCACCAGCAGTCCAGCGTCCTTCACTCGCTGTGCGGCTTCTGGATTGTTCACCCCCAGTTGGAACCAAACCCCTTTAGCGCCAATCGCGATTGCTTCATCGACTATGCCATCGGCCACCGAACTGTTCACAAAGATATCTACTACATCAACGGGGAAGGGAATATCGGCAAGCCGGGCATAGGCTTTTTGGCCGTGGACCGATCTAGCCAGTGGGTGTACAGGAACGATTCGTTGACCACGAGAGATCAGTAGTTGGGCAATCCCGTAAGCATCTCTGGAGGGATTGTCGCCAAGACCAACGATCGCCCACGTCTTCATTGCGAGCATCGCATCAATCTCTGTTTTGTCAGTCACGTGCATCAAATCGAGGACGACCAGGTGCCAAGTAGGTCCAGCCGGCATCCTGCCATTTAGTTGCCGACAAGGAATTCCTACCATCGATGATTCGTCGACGTGATACTGCGCGCCCGAATTCCGTCGGATCTATTTTTTGATATTCAGCCCAGGCGGTCAAATGGAGAATCAGGTCAGCCTCCTGTGCGCCTTCAGTGACATCAGTAACGTAAGTTAAATGCGGAAAACGCTTTCTGGCATTTTCTATCGCCTTCGGATCATGAACGACGACGTTAGCGCCACGCTTTGATAGAGCATCAGCGATATCAAGAGCAGGTGAGTCACGAACGTCGTCGCTATTGGCTTTGAAAGCCGCACCTAGTACAAAGATCTTCTTACCCGCTGGATTGCCATCAAGTTCAGCTATCGCAGATTCAACCATTCGGTTTCGAGCACGTAAGTTAATTGCATCGATATCGCTAAGAAAATCCAACGCCTCTTTGGCACCAAGTTCTTCAGCTCTAGCCATGAAGCCGCGAAGATCTTTTGGTAGGCATCCGCCACCAAAACCAATACCCGCTTGAAGGAATAGGTTTCCGATTCTTGGGTCGTAGCCAATTGCGCTGGCAAGAGTCGTTACATCTGCGCCAGATGCGTCACAAACCTCTGCCATGGCATTGATGAATGAAATTTTTGTTGCGATGAATGCGTTAGCAGCATTCTTGACGAGCTCCGCGGTTCGTAGATCGGATCGAATCCATGGGATTTGTTCGTCCAATAACTTGGCGTACACCTGGCGCAGAGTTGCTTCAGCTTGATCGTTTCTTACGCCCACAACTATCCGATTTGGGTGCAACGTGTCCTCGACGGCAAAGCCTTCTCTTAAGAACTCTGGATTCCAAGCCAAATCCAGAGTTGGATTAATTTTCGCAATAGCGAGCAGTAGTTCATCTGCCGTCCCGACCGGAACCGTCGACTTCCCGACGATAAGCGAATGGTCCTTGGCGATCTCGGCCACTGCGCGCATTGCCGAAAAAACATAACTAAGGTCAGCGGCATTCCCGGCAGCGCTCTGGGGGGTGCCAACGCAAACGAAATGGACGTCGGCTTGGGCCAGTTCGGACAGGTCTGTGGTGAATCTGAGGCGCCCAGAATCAAGGCTGCTTCTTAGGAGTTCGGGAAGGCCGGGCTCATACATAGGCAGTTGACCGGCGACCAGAGCATCGATCTTCTGCTTGTCGGTATCAAGGCCAATGACGTTGAAGCCAAGATCTGCCATGCATGCAGCATGCGTCGCACCAAGATAGCCGGTGCCTATTACGGAAAGGGTCAGCATAGGCTCACGCTATCAGGGGGAGGCGCTCAGGATTACGCTGTCCATATGACCTTTGAACTGTATGGACTTCCTGACGAGTACAACGAATTACGAAACGCCGTTCGTGCCATGGCAGATGCTCATATTGCCCCGCATGCTAGCGAGGTCGACGAAAAGAGCGAGTTTCCGCAAGCAGCTTATGAGGCGATGGTGAAGTCTGATTTCCACGCCATGCATGTCCCGGTCGAATACGGTGGAGCAGGAGCGGATGCGCTAGCAGTAGCCATTGTGATTGAAGAAGTGGCTCGCGCATGCGCTTCGTCCTCATTGATCCCGTCGGTAAACAAACTTGGTTCGCTCTCTTTAATGGACCGCGGTACTGAAGAGCAGAAGCGACGCTGGTTGCCACGCCTTGCTAGCGGTGAAGTCATTTGGTCCTATGCGCTTTCGGAATCCGAAGCGGGAAGCGACGTCGCATCGATGAAGACTCGAGCAGTTCGAGATGGCGATTCATGGGTTCTTAACGGCGCCAAAAGATGGATAACCAATGCCGGGGTCAGTGAGATCTATACCGTTTTTGCAACAGTGGACCCTGATCTCAGAGGTAAGGGCATCACGGCATTTGTCGTTGAAAAATCTGATCCAGGTGTTTCGTTCGGGGCCCCCGAAAGAAAGCTCGGTATCAAAGGATCTCCGACTCGTGAAGTTTATCTGGACAATGTTCGCCTCGGACCGGATCGGTTAATTGGCAAAGAGGGCGAAGGGATGAAGATCGCACTCGGAACTCTCGATCACACCAGGGTGACGATTGCCGCGCAAGCCCTTGGCATCGCCCAAGGTGCACTTGATGCTGCTGTTGCCTACGTTAAAGAGCGCAGACAATTCGGTAAAGCCATCGCCGAATTTCAAGGTATCCAATTCATGCTTGCGGACATGGGAATGCAAGTTGAAGCGGCACGGTCTCTGGTCTATCGAGCGGCAGCTGCTAGCGAACGTAATGACACTGATCTGACTTTTCTTGGTGCAGCGAGCAAATGTTTTGCATCTGATGTAGCGATGAAAGTCACAACAGATGCAGTTCAACTTTTGGGTGGGTATGGCTACACGCGTGACTATCCGGTCGAACGCATGATGCGTGATGCAAAGATCACACAGATCTATGAGGGCACAAATCAAATTCAGCGGATAGTTATGGGACGCGCTCTGCTTGCCTGACTTATTTGCAGATTGCCTCGGTTGCTGATTGGACAGTGAAAGGGCTCGATGGGGTAGGCGTTGGAGTTGCAGTTGGAATCACGAAGGTGGTCGTACCCTTGTATTCAGGCCCGACGGTCACAACAAAGGTTCTGCCTTGGCCCTTTTTAGTTATGAGCACACTTCCTGGCAACGCTGCGCGGAGCGTGCGCAATGAATCTGCGTAAATAGGATCATAGGTAATCGTCGTCTTGGTGACTGTTGTTAATGCGGTAGTCGGTGCGCCCATCAACACGAATCCAATTTTTGCAAGGTCTCCAGTAGCGGTTGCACCCAGGCCATTTATGTTTGTGCCATTTTGCACAGCCACATCAATCATCGTTGGGGGCATCGTCAAGGCGGCTGTGAGCAGTGCTGGGGTAGGGGCAACAGGAATATCTTCTCGAATGCGACGCCAAAGTTCAGGTGCGAGTCTTGGATCCCAGAGAACGGACCCAAAGACTCCGTCGGCTGAGTAACTAACATTTGAGAGCGGGACTGTGAGCATTTGGACGCTTGCCGCGGACAGACTCTTGAGCTGAGTCGCAAGCGTCAGAAGATCATCACGGGTGAGATCTGGATCTGTAGTAACCGTGGCTAATGCAGCGTTAATGAATGAGACAAGTTTTATTGGGTTTAGCAAGGTCCCGGTACTGGTAGCCGCATTTAACATCGATCCCATAAATTTTTGCTGACGGTGCATGCGGCCTAGATCGCCGGTTCCATCAAAATAACGCGCTCTCACATATTTCAGTGCAGTGATGCCATCGAGTTTATGTTTGCCTGCTGTCAGATCAACATGGCTTTTATCGTCATGGATCGCAGTCTTCAGGCAGACAGATACTCCGCCAAGCGCATCGACCATGTGCGCAAAGCCTGCAAAATTTACTTCGATGTAGTGATCAATACGAACATTGGTCATGGCTTCGATTGTTGCAATCAGCAGTGGAGCATCGCCTAGCCCAAAAGTTTCATTTATTTTTCGATGTGATGCCGCGTGCACCACTCCTTTGCTATCAGTCCATGATGGAACTGATGCGAAAGTGTCACGTGGGATCGAAATTATGGTTGCCTTGTCGCGGGCCTTACTGATGTGAATCATGATGATGGTGTCGGACCGCTGTCCGGCAGCAGTCTTGATGCTGCCGACGCGCAGTTGAGCTAATTCGGCTTTTGAAAGCCCCTCCCGGGTATCTGATCCCACCAACAGATAATTGATGGCTGAACCCGCGGCTCTATCAGGCCGAATTTTCAGGCCTTGGAAGACGTTCACTCGATGAATTGATGAAGTCACATGACCAAAACTGACCCAGGAAAAGGTAGCCAGAAGCACCACCGAAATTGAGAGCGCAGCGGTCAGTTTGAACCACTTTGTCCCTCTTTGGCGGCGCGCGGAAAGGCTTGAAGTCACCCCCGTAGCCTAAGGGGGCGCTAACGTCTACGCGTCATGACAACACCAGAGTCAACCACCCCAGTCACCGTGATCATGCCGGTTCTCAATGAACAGGCTTATCTTGAGGCTGCCGTGGCCGCGATCCTGGCCCAGGATTACCCAGGTCCGCTCCAATTGGTGTTGGCTCTTGGCCCCTCCAGGGATAAGACCAGTCAAGTCGCCAAATCTCTAGCTCAGCGGGATCCACGGATCACCTTGGTGGAGAATCCAAGCGGACGCACACCTGCCGGGCTCAACTTGGCTATTGCTGCCGCCACTAGTCAGATCATTGTCAGAGTCGATGGACATACCCAATTGCCGCCCAATTACGTTAGTACTGCGGTTCGGGTGCTGGTCGAGACTGGTGCAGCAAACGTGGGCGGGGTGATGGCAGCCGTTGGGGTAACCACTTTTGAAAAGGCGGTGGCCGCGGCCATGCGAAGCCCACT
>Ga0315270_10000378_pt1 | contig 24994 bp, 21 predicted proteins | sample C1_bottom_MG_FD_204932 | JGI IMG/M metagenome (GOLD analysis project Ga0315270, IMG submission 204932) | Sediment microbial communities from Yellowstone Lake, YNP, Wyoming, USA - C1_bottom | ecosystem: Environmental > Aquatic > Freshwater > Lake > Sediment | place: USA: Wyoming | collected...
AAAGGACCCTTCCGGGGCCTCCCGATGCCCCCCAGAGCCTCCCGAATCCACGAGGGCCTTGGGTTCTCTCGCCTGCTTCCGGAATCAGCCCGGCTCCAAAAAGGGGTCAAGCGACAGGCTCCTCTGCTACATCTACAACGACGATGAAGAGCGTGTTCGCACCATGGCCAAGTTCTTCGCCAGCGGCCTCTCCCAGGGCGAGAAGGGTCTGAGCATTGTCGACACGGTCGCGCCGCACGACCTCCGGCAAGCGCTGCGCAGCATGGGCATCAACCTGGAGGACGATGGCCGCATGTTTGCCACGGCGGAGAACGATGCCGCCTATTGCCCAGGTGGATCATTCCAGCCCGATACCTTGCTGGCGGGCGTCGCGGCCTTCTGCAACCAGGCTCGCGACGAGGGATTCGCCGGTGGCCGCGTCAGCGGCGATATGTCCTGGGCGGTCCGAAATGGCGTAGGCACGTCAGACCTGCTCAAGTACGAGGTGAAAGCCACGGATTACGTGAAGACCTGCCCCTGCATAGCGGTCTGTGAATATGACGCCCGGAAGTTCGATGGCGCCACCCTCATGGATGTCCTGAGTGTTCATCCGGTGATGATCGTCCGGGGCCAAGCGGTCAAGAATCCCTATTACGTTCCAGCCAAAGAGTTCCTCGCCGGGCATCCAGAACTCGGGGCCTGACCCATGGTTGAGCTGTCGCGTCCCGTGGATTCCCGCATCCTAGGGAAGATCCTGCTTATCCAGTCGACGCTTCACGCCAATCCCACGCCTGCCGGCATGGCTGAATTTGTCTGCCGGGGGCTTGGAGACATCCCGGGGGTCATGGCTGTCGCCGTGCGCATCCGGGACGTTCTGAAGGCTTCCACCCCGGAGCTGGGCGCAAGGGCCGGGATCCAGATGGACGGTCCCGCCGCCGCGGGCCCGGGTACCTGGAGGGTCCTGGAGACGATCGAGGGAGCCTCGCGATTCCTGGCTCCTGTCTCCATCGAAACCCTCCATCAGACCTATGGCGCGATCCTCCTGGAAGCGCGTGACCCAGATGCGGCAGAACCGTACCGGCCCTTCATCGAGAGCTTGGCCAACACCCTCGCCCTGACGGTCGAGAGCCTGGAGTCCCAGGCCGCGCTGAGGCGCTTGAATGAGGACCTCCGCCGGGCCAACGAGGGGCTCGAATCCATGGTCCATGAACGAACGCGTGAGCTGCTGGCGGCCAATAATGCGTTGATGGAGGAGATCAGCGAGCACAAGCGGGCTGTGCAAGAGCGGGGGAAACTCCAGGCGCAGCTGTCGCACGCCCAGAAAATGGAATCCATCGGCCAGTTCGCGGGCGGCATCGCCCATGACTTCAACAATGTCCTCGCGGCGATCGTCGGATACGGGAACCTTCTCCAGATGGAGATGAGGTCCAATGACCCTCTCCATTTGTACGCGAATCAGATCCTCTCGGCCGCCGAGCAGGCCACTGGGCTCACCCAGAGTCTCCTGGCCTTCAGCCGGAAGCAGGTCATCAACCCGAAGCATGTGGATCTGAACGGGAGTATCCGCAAGGTGGACAAGTTCCTTTCCCGGGTCATCGGGGAGGACATCACCATGGTGACCCACCTGGATGACGAGCCCCTGACGGTATTCGCCGATCCCATACACCTCGAACAGATCCTGATGAACCTGGCCACCAATGCCCGGGATGCGATGCCGCAGGGAGGGACCCTCACCATCGAAACGCGCCGGGTTGACGGCGAGGTTCCCGGAGGTTTTGGCGAGCAGGGGAGTTGGGCCCTAGTCACTGTGACGGACACGGGCATTGGCATGGATGAGGAAACCCGCGGCCGGATTTTCGAGCCGTTTTTCACCACCAAGGAGCCAGGGCGGGGAACGGGCCTCGGACTTGCCATCGTGTACGGCGTCGTGACGCAGAACAAGGGCCACATTGAAGTGCTCAGCGAAGTCGGCAAGGGCTCCACCTTCAAGATCACCTTCCCCCTGGCCGGACCAGGCGCGGAGATCTGCGAGCCGGCCCGCCTTCCGGCGCCACCACGGCGGGGGACCGAGACCATTCTGCTGGCCGAGGACAATGGGATGGTACGAGAGCTGTCGAAGCACGTGCTCACGGAATCCGGCTATACCGTTCTGGAGGCCGTAGATGGCGCGGACGCCCTCAGGACCTTCCTGGAACACCAGGATGAAATTCAGCTGATCATCACCGACGTCATCATGCCGAAGATGAGTGGCCGCGAGTTCTGCGACGAGGCACGCCGGCACAGGCCGAACGTCCATGTGATTTTCACGAGCGGGTACCCGGCGGACCTCCTCGAAAAAGAGGGCGTCCTGGGGAAGGGGCTCGGCTTCATCGCGAAGCCTGCCACGCCCCTGGCCCTTCTGCTCAAGGTCCGGGAGACGCTCGATCAGCGTGGGGTCCAGGCCTGACGTTCCGCAGCTGATCGGGGAGCTACAAGCGCGCTGCCACCTCAGCCAGGAGCCAGGATTCCTGTTCGCCCGTGGCCATGTGCTTGACGGTGATGGTGCCGCCATCCAGCTCGCCATCGCCGAGGATGAGTACGGTCTGGATGCCCATGCGGTTGGCGCTGGCCATGGCCTTCTTGAGGGCGCCGCCGCGGGTTTCGAGCTGTACGGCAATGCCCGCGTCCCAGAGGCTGCGGGCCAGCTTGAGGGCCTCGGTGGCGGCGCGGTCGCCCAGGGGGATGAGCAGAGCGGGGGGTACATAGGGCGCCTCGCCCCGCACCTGCTGGAGCACCATGGCCAGGCGATCCAGGCCGATGGCCCAGCCGAAGGCCGGCACCTCGGGACCGCCCAGCTGTTTCACCAACCCGTCGTAGCGTCCGCCGCCCAGTAGGGCGCTCTGGGCGCCCAGATCAGAGCTGAGCACTTCGAAGGCCGTGCGGGTGTAGTAGTCCAGGCCCCGCACCAACCGCGGGTTCTCCTCGAAGGGGATGTCCAGCTCCGTGAGCAGGGCCTTGAGCCGCGCATGGTGCTTCGCCGAAGCCTCGTCCAGGTAATCCGTGAGTACGGGATGCCCTTCCAACGCCCTTTGGCATTTCTCGTTCTTGCAATCCAGCACGCGTAGCGGGTTGGATTGCAAGCGCCGGTGGCAGTCCTCGCAGAACTGTTCCGACCTCTCGGCGAAGAAGGCCCGGAACGCCGCGTGGAAGGCGGGCCGGGACTCGGGCGTACCCACCGAATTGATGGAGAAGATCAGATGCTTGAGACCCAGTTCCGTGAGGAAGCTGTGGAGCATGAGCAGGCTCTCGGCTTCGGATTCCGGCGTCGACACGCCAAAGCTTTCGGCACCGATCTGCCAGAACTGGCGGTACCGGCCGGTCTGCATACGCTCATAGCGGAACTGCTGGCCGATGTAATAGAACAGGACCGGGTCATTGGAGGCCAGCAACTTGTGCTGGATGGCCGCCCGCACCACGCCCGCGGTGTTCTCGGGGCGCATCACCACCTGGCGGCCCCCCTTGTCCGTGAATTCGTACATCTCCTTGTTCACGATGTCGGAGCTTTCACCCACGCTGCGCTTGAAGACGTCCAGCTCCTCCAGAATGGGGGTGCGGATCTCGCTGTAGCCATGACGGCCGAACACGCGGCGGGTCGTTTCTTCGATATGCTGGAACCAACGCAGCTCCGCCCCGAACAGATCCCGCATACCTTTCACCGACTGGACCATGATCCGACTCCCCAGTATTCTGCTCGCCGCCACCTTCAGCCTACTGTCTTGGAGCCAGACTCCCAAACCGGCCCGTGCTCTGGCAGGTCCGCCACGCCTGAAGGTCATGGTGGATCCAGGGCATGGTGGTGACGACGGTGGCGCCAAGGGTCCCAAGGGCCTGAAGGAGAAGGCCGCCGCCCTGGAGATCGGCAGGGCCGTCGGGGCCAAACTGGAGGCCGCGGGCTTCGAGGCCGTCTTCACTCGGGAGGGCGATACCTTCATCCCCCTCTGGGATAGGGCCAAGGCCGCCAACGCCCAGGGGGCCGACCTCTTCATCAGCCTCCACCTGAACGCCGCCCGGACCAAGGCTGCCCGGGGCTCCGAGGTCTACTTTCTGAGCCTGGGAAAGGGCGACGACGATGACGTGGTGGCCGCCGAGAACGCGGGCGCGGGCATGGCTCCGGGCAGTCCGGATAGCGTGGTGGCCAGCATCTTGGATGACCTGGCCCAGAAGGCTTTCCTCCAGGATTCCGAGCGCCTCGCGGTGGCCATCCAGGGGCAGCTCAACCGCCTGGCCGGCATCAAAGAGCGGGGCGTCAAGCAGGCCCCCTTCATCGTCCTGCGGGGCGCGGCCATGCCCGCCGTCCTCGTGGAAGTGGCCTTCATCTCCAATCCGAAGGAAGAGGGAAAGCTCAAGGACGCCGCCTTCCGCGCCAGGGTGGCCGACGCCATCACCCGGGGCGTCCGCCGCTACTTCGCCGAAGCCAATGGCAGCGTGCGCCGGAAGACCGTGGCGGGCCCCCGGTAGGATCCTGATCCTTGAACAGAAGGCCATTCACGGCCATGATGGAAGGTCGTAGTACCCGTAGCTCAGCTGGATAGAGCGTTGGCCTCCGAAGCCAAAGGTCGCTGGTTCGACCCCAGTCGGGTACACCAACAAGACGAGGGAGACCATCCGGTCTCCCTCGTCTTGTTGATGGCCTGGGGCCGAAACAGCGAGTGCGTGACTCGCCCCTCTCCAGTTACAGCCCGGTACTCCTGGAGTTACAGCTCGGTACTCCTGGCTGGATCGGTAAGGAGCCCTATAAAGTGATATCCAACACGCTGGTATCCTTAGAACCAGAAGGATTTCCGGTCGGGTGGGCCTTGACGGACCTCATTTTGCGATGCACAATAAAGAGCCTAAACCGGAGGGCCCCGTGGACCGTGAACTGCTGAAGGGCAGCACCCCCTTGCTGCTATTGTCGCTGCTCTGCGAGGGGCCCATGTACGGCTACCAGATCATCGAGACGGTTCGCCAGCGCACCGGAGGTACGTACACGCTGAAAGAAGGGGCCCTCTATCCGGCCCTCCACAAGCTGGAGGCCACGGAGTTCATCACGTCCTACTGGGAGACCCAGGAGAACGGCCGGGAACGCCGCTACTACTCGATCCAACCCGCCGGTGAGGCCTTCCTGGCCAACAAGAAGAAGGAATGGAACCAGTTCGTGGACATGGTCCAGGCCTTCGTCGGGCCGAGGGCCTGAAGGTTCCGCATCCATGTCCCGGGCGCTGGAAGCCTATCTCGCTCAGGTAGGCTCAGGCCTCAAAGGCCTGACGCGGCGCCGCCGGCTCACCCTGATCCGGGAACTGGAAGTCCATTTGCTCGATGAGGCCGAGGCCCGCGGCATTGAATCCGAATCAGCCATGTCGGCCATGCTTTCAGAGAAGGAACACCCCAGCCTGCTGGCGGAGGAACTGGCTGCCGGGGAGGGCCAGGACGCCAACCACCGCGGCGGCACGGCTCTGGCAGCGGGCATGATCATCGGTGTGGCCACGGGCAGCCACATGTGGTTCGAGGGCTGGCGCTGGTACATCTGCGTGGCCTTCACCGCGGCCCAGGGGCTGGCCGTGGGCACGGGCTACTTCTGGGCCAGACGGTACTGGCTGCGCCTGAATCCCTGGGCGAGAACGACTGTCGCTGTCCTGCTCACCTTCCTGCTCTCCATCCCCCTTGGGTTCACCACCCACCACGGATTCCGGCCCACCCGCCTCCTCTACGGCGCCTACACCGGCTTCCTGCTGGAACGCCACAGCCAGGAGCGCCCCCTGTGGCAGACCGTCCTGGAGCCCGTCCTCTTCACGGCCCTCATGTTCGTCATCGAGGCCGGCTTATTGGGGCGGGTGCGATTCCAGTGGTGGAAGGTGCCCCTGGAACTCAGCTTCAACGCCACTCTGCTGATCAGTGTGATGCTGGCCCTGAAGCTTCGGCGCCTCCTGGCCGAGCGCTGGGTGCTGACACCCCAGGAACAGGGATAATTCTCTCCGGGGGTCCCGCGCTGCGCGCATACCCCCGGACCCCCACGCAGAGCCCGGCAGAGCTGGGCTCTGCTTTACCATCCCCCTTCGAGAGGTCCGCGCTGGGCGCATACCCCCCCGGTTGTGGGACCGCGAGCCCGCACCACCGTTCCGATGAATCCCCCTTGAGTCAAAGGAATTCCAGCGGTAGACTTGTCGTCTTGCGTGGACAAGCCGCGTGCATTCACCCCGTCCATTGGGGGCATCCGGTCGGTCCCAGGAGGAAACAATGAAGGACAAGATCCATCCCGAACTTCACGACGTGAAGGTTCACTGCGCCTGCGGCAATGAGTTCATGACGCGCTCCACCAAGAAAGAGCTGCGCGTGGAAATCTGCTCCGCCTGCCATCCGTACTTCACCGGCAAGCAGCGGCTGATGGACACCGAAGGCCGCGTGGAGAAGTTCAACAGGAAGTACGCCAAGAAGGAGACCTCCGAGGCTCCTGTCGAAGCCGCTGCCGAAGTCACCCCCACGACCACCGAAGCCTAGCTGCGATGTTCCAAAGAACGGGCCGAATTATCGGCCCGTTCTTCTTTTTTGTGTGCTCCAAATCTCGGCTCCGCCGAGATTTGGAGATAGCCAAAAAGGTGGGTCATGCTCGATCAACTTGAAGCCGTCGAAGCCCGCTTCCACGAAGTGGAGGCGCAGCTTCAGGATCCCGCGGTGGTGTCGGACCCCAAGCGCCTGCGTGAGTTGGCCAAACTCCGCGCCGAGTTGGAGCCCGTGGTGCTGGCCTTCCAGGCCCAGCGCACGCGGCTCAGGCAATTGGAGGAGGCCGAGTCCATTCTGGGCGACAAGGCCATGGACGCAGGGCTGCGCGAGATGGCCGAAATGGAGATTCCCGAGCTGAAGAAGGCCATCGCCGAAGGCGAGGCAGAGATCAAGCACCTGCTCATCCCCAAGGATCCCGCCGACGCCAAGAACGTGATCCTCGAAGTGCGCGCCGGAACGGGCGGCGAAGAGGCGGCGCTCTTTGCCGCGGAGATCTTCCGCATGTACATCCGCTTCGCGGAGCGCCGGGGCTTCAAGGTGTCGGTGCTGGACGAAAGCGATGCCGACGCGGGCGGGCTGAAAGATGCCACGGCCGAAATCCAGGGCGAAGGCGCCTACAGCCTCTTCCGCTTCGAAAGCGGCGTCCACCGCGTGCAGCGGGTTCCCAAGACGGAGACCCAGGGCCGCATCCACACCTCCGCCTGCACCGTGGCCGTCATGCCCGAGGCCGAGGAAGTGGACATCGAGATCCACCAGAAGGACCTGCGGGTCGACACCTTCTGTTCCGGCGGCAAGGGCGGCCAGAGCGTGAACACCACTTATTCCGCCGTGCGCCTGACGCATCTGCCCACCAACACCGTGGTGCAGTGCCAGGACGAGCGCAGCCAGATCAAGAACATGGCCAAGGCCATGACGGTGCTGCGCAGCCGCCTGCTCCAGAAGGCCCAGGACGAAGCCGACGCCATCCACTCGGCCCTCCGCAAGTCCCAGGTGGGCAGCGGCGACCGCAGCGAAAAGATCCGGACCTACAACTTCCCCCAGGGCCGCGTGACGGACCACCGTGTGGGTGTCACCATCCATCAGATCGATAGCTTCATGGGCGGCCAGATCGAGCCGATCATCGAACCGTTGAGGGCGGCGTTCGAGGCGGAGCGGTTACAGGCGCTGGAGGCGTGAGCGGCCTTTTCCTGACTGCCACTCGCAAAAACGGGAGGCTTCGCCTCCCGTTTTTGTTAACGATCAACTGAAAGTTGATCGCAGAAGACTACTTTTTCAGGGTAACCCTCTCTGGCGCGGTCAGGCTGAAGGATACAGGCTTGCTGGCGGGAATCTTGATTACGGTATCGGCGGTTCCGGCAGCCGCGGCAGTGCCGGCGGCGGCACCAACGGCCGCGCCACCGAGGGCGTGATCACCCTGGTGCTTCTTGTCGGACAGGAGGCCGACCAGGGCGCCGAGGGCCGCACCGCCGCCTATGTACTTGGCGTTGCGCTCGCCCCGGGCCGTCGCGACCACCACATGGGTGTCCGTATCGATGCCGACGCCGGCGATCTCCGTGAGCCGGATACCAAGGGCGCCCTGGCCATTACTCAGGCGGCCCGCGGCGGCGCTCTGGGTGACGACGCCCCGGGCGGAGCTACCAGCGCTCCATACCAGCTTGCCGTCCACCACCACATCGGCGGCGAGGGAGCCTAACCAGGCATCACCAGACTGATCCTTGTCCGTGGCCAGGTCGCGGGCGAGGGCGATCTCCAGCTTGGTGCCGGTGGGTACCTCCACCACGACGGGTTTGGGGGCATCTTTGACAGCCGGTGCGGAAGCCAGGGTGGCGGCTTCCTGCTTCTTGACTTCCGCCCGCCTCTTCGCGTCGGCCACCTGGCGCTCCAGAGCCTTCACCTGGGACTTGGCCAAGTGCTGAACCGTGTCGGCATCGGCCCCGGCAACCTTGCCTGTCTTGGCTTCGGCCAGTTGCTGCTCGAGCAGGGCGACCTTGGCTTCGGCGGCCTTCGCGGCTTCATCAGCTTGGATGGCGGCCTCGCTCTTGCGGTTGCAGGCCACGGTGAAGACGAGCATCGCGGCGAGGGAAAGACGGGTCAGGGTGGAGCGCATGGGACCTCCGTTGGAAAGGTATATAATATGACAGTTCCGAAATTGCCCATCCTGATGGCCACTCCTAACCTCAACCCGCGCGGCGAATCCGTGCTCCGCACCCTCATCGAGGCCTACCTCGAGGCGGGGGAGCCGGTTGGGTCGCGCCTGCTCGCCAAGCGGTTCCCCGAGCCCCTCTCCAGCGCCACCATCCGGAACGTGCTATCGGATCTGGAGGACGAGTCCATGGTGGCCCAGCCGCATACCTCTGCGGGGCGGGTGCCCACGGAACGGGCCTACCGCTACTATGTGGATCGCTGGCTGAAGGCGCAGCCTCCCGGCCCGGAACTGGAAGGGCGCCTCGCGGCGGCCCTGGATGGCCTGGATCTGGATCCCGAATCCTGGGCGCGCCATGCCAGCCGGACGCTGGCGGAAGTGATGGGCGGGGTCTGTGTGGCCCTTCCCCAGCCCCTTACCCAGAGCCGCCTGGTGCGCCTGGAGTTCGTGCCCGTGGGACCCAGGCGCGTGGTGGCGATCTGGGTGGGGAGCCTGGGGGAGGTGGACCACCGCCTCATGGACAACCCCTGGAACTACGCGGACACCATTCTCACGGAGCTGGGCAACTACGCCACGGCCCAGTTTGCCGGCCTCACCCTGGTGGAGATGCAGATGCGGCTGCTGGAGGCCCTCCAGGCCGGGGCCCAGGAGGGCGAGACCCTTCGCACCCGCTTACAGGAACTGGCCTCGCGATGGCCCGACGGGAGCCCGGCCGGGGATCCGCCGGTTCTGGTTTCGGGTCTGGGGCGCCTGGGCGGCCTTCCCGAGTTCGAGGATGTGGCAAGGTTCCGGGGTTTGGTGGCTGCTTTCGAGGAACGCGGCCGCCTAGCCCGCCTTCTGAATGCCTTCTCGGATCGCGCCTTCGAGGATATCCAGCTCCTCCTGGGGTCGGAGAATCCCTACCTGGACGGCTGGCCCCTGGCCACGGCAGTCCGCACTGTGAGCCTGGGCCCGGCCGGTTACGTGACGTTCGCCCTGGTGGGCCCGCTCCGCATGGACTACAGCCGGGTCATGGGCGGCCTGCGCTGGTGGTCCGGCCAGATCCAGCGGCGACACAGGCGGTCCTGACCGGACCAAGGCCTGTTTCGAAAACAGGCCCTTGCCTGGATTGCGTATACTGCTGCGATGGCCACTGATATCCCCCGCGAGCCCCACGACAAGCCCGCCCCGCCGATCGGAGAACCCGAAGACGTGGTGGATCTCAGCCTGGACGATTCCCTGGATGGGGATCTTCAATCCATCGCGGACGAGGTGGCTTCGGAATATCCCGCCAGGATGAGTGGCAAGGCCACCACCCGAGACCGGGAGGCGGAGCCTCGGGTGGATCTGGAATCGGCCCTCGCCGAGACCGAAGGCCAGATGGAGGAGATGCTCCGACGCGAGGCTGAGCTGATGGACCACCACCGGCGCCTGGCGGCGGATTTCAACAATTTCCGCAACCGGGCCCAACGGGATGTCGTCTTGGCCACGGAACAGGCGGAGCGCAGGATCCTGCTCGAAATGCTCCCCGTCCTCGACAACTTCGATCGTGGCCTCAGCGCCACGTATCAGGATGTCCAGTCCTTCCGCGATGGCGTGGAGCTGATCCGGAAGCAGTTCCTGGAGGCGCTTCGCCGCCAGAATGTCGAACCTCTTTCGCTCAAGGTCGGCGACCCCTTCGATGCGCTTCACGCGGAGGCCCTCACCACCTTCAATGATCCGAACCTGCCTGATGGTGCCGTGGCTGCCATCTATGAGCAGGGCTTCAACCTCAAGGGCCAGCTTCTGCGCGCCGCCCGCGTGGTGGTGAACCGGCTTAATGATCCTGGAAAATCCTAGCCGCCTTCAACACTCACATTTGGATGCCCGCAGAAATTTCCTTTAACATGAAGCCGCGATCCCCCCGGAGTTTCATCCATGGCAGGCAAACTGATCGGCATTGATCTGGGTACGACGAACAGTTGTGTCTGTGTGATGGAGAGCGGGGATTCTCGGGTGATCCCCAACCGTGAAGGCAGCCGTACCACCCCTTCTGTGGTGGCCTTCACCGACAAGGGCGACGTCCTGGTGGGCCACATCGCCAAGCGCCAGGCCGTCACGAACCCGCAGCGCACCCTGTTTGCCGTGAAGCGGCTCATCGGGCAGCGCTTCCAGGCCCCCAAAGTTCAGGAGGCCGTCGACCGGCTTCCCTTCCCCGTGGTCGCCGCGCCCAACGGGGACGCCTGGGTGCGCGTGGGGGAGCGAGACTACGCCCCACCCGAGGTGACGGCCATCATCCTCCGTTCTCTGAAACAGGCCGCCGAGGCCTTCCTCCACGAGGACGTGACGGACGCCGTCATCACGGTCCCCGCCTACTTCGATGACGCCCAGCGCCAGGCGACCAAGGATGCAGGCAAGATCGCCGGCCTGAACGTGCAGCGCATCATCAACGAGCCCACGGCGGCGGCCCTGGCCTACGGGTTCAACAAGAAGGGTCTCAAGCAGATCCTGGCGATTTACGACTTCGGCGGCGGCACCTTCGATTTCACGCTGATGGAGTTGAACGACGGCGTCTTCGAGGTACTGGCCACCAGCGGCGACACCTTCCTGGGGGGCGAGGATATCGACCTCGCCATCCAGATCTGGTTGGTGGATCAGTTCCGAGATAAGACCGGCATCGACCTCTCCCTGGACCGCATGGCGCTCCAGCGGCTCAAAGAGGCCAGCGAGAAGGCCAAGTGCGAGTTGTCCACCCTCGACCGCGTGGAAATCCGCCTTCCCTTCATCGCCCAGGGTTCCAGCGGTCCCCAGCATCTTGAGGCCACCCTCACCCGCGATCAGCTCGAGGATATGGCCCGGGGCCTGGTGGAACAGACCCTCATCCCCATCAAAGATGCGCTGGAGCAGGGCGGCAAGACCCCCCGCCAGATCGATGAGGTGATCCTCGTCGGTGGCCAGACGCGCATGCCGCTCGTACAGCGGTTGGTGCGGGATTTCTTCAACAAGGAACCCAACCGCAGCATCAATCCCGACGAGGTGGTGGCCACCGGCGCCTCCATCCAGGGCGCCGTGCTCAAGGGCGACATCAAGGACTTGGTGCTGCTGGACGTGACGCCACTCTCCCTCGGCATCGAGACCCAGGGCGGCGGTTTCGTGAAGATCATCCAGCGCAATGCGACCATCCCCACCCGGGATGCCCGCACCTTCACCACCGTCACGGACAACCAGAACCGAGTGGAGATCCACGTGCTGCAGGGTGAGCGCGAGCTGGCCGAGCACAACAAGAGCCTGGGTCGCTTCGACCTCATCAATCTGCCGCCCTTGCCCAAGGGTGTACCCCAGATCGAGGTGGCCTTCGACATCGATTCCAACGGCATCGTGAAGGTGTCCGCCCGAGATCTCATGACCGGCCTTGAGCAGGGCTTGAGCATCCGGCCCAGTTCCGGCCTCTCAGAGCTGGAGATCCAGCGCATGATTCGCGAGGCTCTGGCCAATGTCGAGACCGACCTCAAGAAGCGCGACGCCCTGAAATACCTCGCTTCAGCCGAAGGCCTGATTTTCTCCTGTGATAAGAGTTTTGCCGAGTGCGGCAAGTACCTGACCAGCGACCAGCAGGTCATGGTCCGGGATGTCCTGTCCCGGGCCCGGCAGGCCGTGGCCGCCCAGGATCCTGAGGCCCTCCGCACCTGCGAGGGACAGTTGCTCCAGGCCCAGACCCTGCTGACCGACGCGGTTCTCGCCGCCAGTGAAGCCATGATGGCCTCCCTGGACGGCGAAGCAGACTCCGGGACACCACCCAATTAACCCTCAGTCCTCAGTCTTCAGTGGGGGGCCATTGGCCCCCCGCTTTTTGGAGGTTTCGGTCATGCGGGATCATCGCAAGCTCATCGCTTTCACCAAGGCGCGGGAGCTGGCATTGGAGGTGTACCGAGTGACCGCGACGTTCCCGCGTGAAGAACAATTCGGATTGACAGGGCAGATCCGGCGGGCATCCGTGTCGATCCCATCCAACCTAGTGGAGGGTTGTGCAAGGCGGAGTGAGCGGGACTATCTCCGATTCGTGGACATTGCACTCGGGTCAGCCCGAGAACTGGAATTCCAGTTGGACCTAGCCCAGGAATTGGGCTTTTTGAGAGAGAATGGACGATTGATCGGGTTGTCCCAAGAGGTTGCCCGGTTGGTGGCTGGGCTTGCCAACTCCTTGGCGAATGTTCCATCTAGGAACGACGGATGCCAGGGCGCCGATTCCGGTCCACTGAGGACTGAAGACTGAGGACTGACCAACAATGAAACGTGACTACTACGAAGTCCTCGGCGTCTCGAAGGAGGCTGGGGCGGATGAACTGAAGAAGGCCTACCGCAAGCTGGCCATGGAACTCCACCCCGACCGCAATCCGGGCAACAAGGCAGCGGAAGAGAAGTTCAAAGAGGCTGCCGAGGCCTACAGCGTGCTGTCGGATCCCGAGAAGCGGAAGGCCTACGACCAGTTCGGCCATGCGGGCCTGGGTGGCGCGGGCGGTGGCCAGCAGTTCCAGTTCGACCCGAGCCAGTTCGCGGATTTCGAGGACATCCTCGGCAGCTTCTTCGGCGGCGGCCTTTTCGGGGATCTCTTCGGCGGGGGGCGGCGCCGGTCGAACGGCGAAGAACGCGGCTCGGACTTGCAGTACAACCTGAAGCTCAGTTTTCGCGATGCGATTTTCGGCAAGGAGAGTGTGGAGCTTAGTATTCCCCGCCTGGAAGCTTGTGGCACATGCCATGGATCCGGGTGCGAGGCCGGATCCCGCCCCGAAACATGTCCCCAGTGCCGGGGCGCGGGCCAGGTGGCTATGCGCCGGGGCTTCTTCCAGGTGCTCGTGCCCTGCCCTCGCTGCGAGGGGCGGGGCCGCTTCATTCCCAAGCCCTGCCACGAGTGCAGGGGCGAGGGCCGCATTCACCGCAAGTCCAAGGTGAGCTTCAAGGTGCCGGCGGGCGTGGACCGGGGCACGCGACTCCGGCTCCAGAACCAGGGCGAGGCGGGACGATTCGGAGGGCGCACCGGCGATTTGTACGTGGTCTTCGATGTGGAGCCGGATTCCCGCTACGAGCGCGACGGCACCGACCTGCACCAGCGCCTGGAAGTTTCCTGGCCCCTGTTGGTGACGGGTGGCGCGCTGGAGGTGGAGACCCCCTATGGCGCGGACAAGGTGAAGCTGGCACCGGGCACGCCCGCGGATCACGTGGTGAAGCTGGTGAACGCAGGTGTGCCCCGCCTCCAGGGCAGCGGTCGCGGCGATCTCTACCTGCACCTGCGAGTGGCGGTGCCAAAAGCGCTGAGCCCCGAGCAACGCCAACTCGTGGAGCATCTCCGCCGCAGCCTCGATGGCGAAGCCCCGGAGGGCGAGGAGGAAGGCTTCCTGGCCAAGGTGTTCGGATCTGAAAAGGTCGGGAAGAAGAAGCGGAAGTAAGGGGCCCTACTCTCCCGCCACCACCACCCGCCCCTTGCCTTCGCGCTTGGCACGGAGCAGAGCACGGTCGGCTTGTTCGATGAGGTGGCCGGCGCCATCGGCGTGTTCGGGGAAGGCAGCCACACCGGCGCTGAGGGAAATATCCAAGCAGCTGTTCCCGAGGGCCAGCGGCTGATCCTTCAGGACCTGGATCAGGCGCTCTCCAAGTATTTGGGCGCCCCGGGATGGGGTGCCAGGCATGAGGATACAGAACTCATCGCCCCCGTAGCGGTAGAGGCGGTCGTGGGCGCGGCACATGCGGTGGGCTGTGCGGGCTACGGCTTCAAGCAGGATGCTCCCCACGGGGTGGCCGTATTGGCTGTTCACCTGTTTGAGGTCGTCCACGTCGAGGAAGATCAGGGAGACGGGCTCACCCTTGGCGGCGGCGGCGCGCACGGCCTGGGGCAGTTCCGCCTCCAGGCAGCGACGGTTCTGGGCCACGGTGAGATCGTCCTTGAAGGACAGGGCACGACTCTCCTCTAGGCGCCAGGCATTGAGTAGCAGGGGTTCCACATCATCGAAGCTCCGCAGGAAGCGATCTGGCGGTTCCTGCGGATCCAACAGACGCAGGATGCCCAACTGCTCCGAGGCCGCCAGCAGGAAGGCTTCGCCTCGGTGCACCAGCTCGACCGCCTCCTGGCGGGGCAGGGGGGCTTCGGGGAAGGATCCGTCCCCAGCCCGCTGGTAGAACAGATCATCCTTCTTGAGCCAGATGGCGCCACCCCGCGCCCGGGACTGGCGGATGGCTCGGCTCAGCACGAGTTTCAGAAGATCGTCCAGCGAGGCGAGATGGAGCATCTGACGCAGCCAGCCCTCGCTGCCCAGGTCGCGCTGCCACAGGTGTTCCAGCGCCTCCCGTGCCGCCTCGATGGGGCGATCCTGGAGCAGAACCCAGCCGGGCCTCAGGCCCAGTACTGCGCTGACTTCCTCTGCGTTCGCCTCCTGGACCCACCACAGGACTTCCGATCCCTCCACTGGGATCAGCTGCGGGTCAGGCCGCTCCGCCACCAGCACCAGCGAGCCTGGCCCAGGGCCCGACATCACCTCGTGACCCCATGCCTCCAGGGCCGCACGCAGGGCATTCCCGGCCCCGGAGGGTTGCGGTTCCAGCCAGTGGATGCGGTGCATGGGGCTCCCTGACGGGTGATTCTTCGGCGCGCAGCGATTAACCCAGCGCCGCTTCCAGCCTCAACGCCAACTGGCGGAGGTGGGCGGCGAGTTGTTCAAGGGCGGGGATCGAGTCTTCCCGCTGGCTGCGTTCGACCCGGACCCAGCGCTTGAGAAGGGCCGTGGCCTGGGCATCGCGGACACCCAGGCGCTTGGCGGTCAGGATGAATTTGTGGGACAGTTTGGTGCGCTCTGGCCCCATGGGGCTCTCCTTCAGTCCGGCGATGAGCTCCAGGGTCTTCTGAGTCACCTCGAGATCTTGACGGATGAGGGGAACCCTAGCATTAATGCGCAGCAGAAACAGTTCCAGGAATCGGAGCAACTCACCCAGCACGTCCATGCTGTCACGAAGGGACTGAGACACCTCTCCGGGGGATTCCAGAAGCCGTCCCAGGTCCTGGATGAGGCGCTCGGCCTCCTCCTGGTCTGGCCGGCGCATCAGGGAAAATTCCGGGCTGCGCCGGAAGGCCAGCAGGTTGCGATAGGCCTGTGCGAGGCCCAGGGCGAGTCTCGGCCAATCCTGGAGCTCGAGGCTCAACAGGAGCTGGCCATGAAGGGGGGGAATCTGCTCCCAGAGCCGCTGAATCCGCAGACGGAGCCGCTCGCCCTCCTCCATCTTGCTGGGGGATTCCGGGAAGATCCGTTGCTGAATGTCTGGCGAGAAGATCCCCACCAGTTCGCCCATGAGCTGCTTCTGGTGGCTCACGAGGAGGCCCTGGAGGCTGTCCAGGGTGTGGGCCAGCTGATCCGCATCCTGGCCCGAAAGGGCCTGCTGGAGCAGGCTCCTCAGAGTCCCTTGGTCCTGGCGAAGGCTCAGCACGGCTTGGCGGAGGTAGGCCCGGAGCCGCGGAACCTCGGGCTGGTCGGGGTTCAGCGGTGCGGCCCGTTCGGGGTCGTAGGCCCGCTCCGACATGCGGCCCAGCTCGGATTCGATGACGAGGAAGGTGGGCACGGCCGCATAGCGGTCGCGTGTACTGGCGTCGGAGGCGGGTTCCAGGGATTCGAGTAGTCCCAGCAGGGAGATGTGGCTGGCCAGGGCCCGGGCCACCACCGAGAAGGCGGCCCGGTCCTCTCTGCGGAGATCCAGGAGCAGCCGCCTCAGCTCGGTAGGCATGCGGTCCTGGAACAGACCAGCGTCCATCCGGGGCAGGACCCAGCCCAGGTGGTCCCAAATCCAGCGGAGGCTGCCCCGGACCTGTTCCACCGCGGGCCAGTGGATGCCGTGGTCCAGGGGGCCCAGTAGGCTGAGGCGCAGGTTGGTCACGACATGCTGGAGCAGGATCAGGGGTTCCACCCGGGCATGGATCTCCGGGGGAATGCAGGCTTCCAGTTGCTCCGCCAGTCGCGTCAGGGATTCCTCCAGCCGGCCTTGGCCCTGGATGGCCCGGTTCACCACCTTCATCTGCGCGTTCAGGCGGGTGACAGTCTCAGGGCCGTTTTCGCAGGCCTGGAGGGCCGCCAGGATCTGCCGGAAGGAGCCGCGATGGTCCTCCAGAAACGCGGCCCACAGGGTCCGGAGGGCCCCATCGTTCTCCCCGAGGGGCGGCGACATGGCCCGCAGCGAGGCCAGCAAATCGAGCAGCAGTCCTACCCAGGCTGGCTGCGCCTGCTCCACCATCATCTCCCGGTGGGCTGTTTCTGACAGATGGCCGAGACGCGCCAGGCTGTGCTGCATGACCTGTCCCATGGAGGCCCTGGCTTCCCCGAGGCGGCGGGGCGAGAACTGATGCAGGAAGGCGAGGAAGAGGCCGAGGTTGCGTCTTAGCTCGGCCTGGGCCGGTGATTCCTCGGCGCGAGCCGACTTCCGAGGCGGGGACTCCAGCAGAGGATCCAGGGCTCCCGCACCCTCCCGGAGGATGTCCTCCAGCAGGGTGAGATCCGTCCTGGAAAGCCCCTTCTCCCGGATCAACTGCCGGGCCAGCATCAGGCGCTGGGGCGGGGTTCCTGGGGGAGGCATGGCAAAAGCATACAATGGGTTGCGTGCTGGAACGCCGCCGGGAGGTGATACCATCGCTTCACCCCATTCGGAGGCAGCCAGTGGTTAGCAAGCTCGGGGAAATGCTCGTCAAGGCCCAGCTCATCACGGATGCTCAGCTGGAAGAAGCTGTGAAAATTCAGCGACGTGAAGGCGGTAAGCTCGGAAGCATCGTGGTGCGCCAGGGTTTCTGTTCAGATCAGGACATCGTGAGCTTCCTGGGCATGCAGTACGGGGTGCCAGCCGCGGATCTGGAGCAGTGGCCCCCCATTGATGCGAGCGTCATCGCCTTGATTCCAAAGGACCTGGCCCAGCGCCACAAGGTCCTGCCCCTCCAGCGCACAGGCAACGTGCTGACCCTGGCCATGTCGGATCCCACGGACATCTTTGCCATGGACGATGTGCGGTTCCACACCGGCTATAACGTCGATCCTGTCGTATCCAGCGAGATGGGCCTGGTGCGAGCAGTGGAGAAATACTACGGCGGCGCCAGCGCCGTGCGCCTGGCGGACAGCCAGAGTTCCCGGACCAGCGGCGGCGGACCAGCGGCCACGGGCCCCACCTCCACCGGCGGCGCCCAGCCCTTCAGCGAGCAGGACGAGCAGTTCGACCTGTCGGAACTGGAACAGGAACTAGACGCTGATGCCGAATACGACACCGCGGAAGACGATGAGGAAAGCATCAACGTCGGCGCCCTGAAGAAGGGCAGCGAGGACGCGCCGGTCGTCAAGCTCGTCAACATGGTGCTCATCGATGCCATCAAGAAGGGCGCTTCCGACATCCACATCGAGCCCTACGAGAAGAACTACCGCATCCGGTTCCGCATCGACGGGATCCTCCAGGAGGTGATGCGGCCCAACCTCAAGCTGAAGGATCCCCTCACCTCCCGCGTGAAGATCCTGGCGAAGCTCAACATCGCCGAGAAGCGCCTGCCCCAGGACGGCCGCATCAAGCTGCGCGTGAACATGGGTGGCCGGCAGAAGGTCATCGATTACCGCGTGAGCATTCTGCCGACGCTCTTCGGAGAGAAGATCGTGCTGCGGCTGCTGGACAGCGACAAGCTCATGCTTGACCTGACCAAACTCGGCTTCGAGCAGGAGAGCCTGGACCGGTGGGACCGGCAGATCTCCAAACCCTACGGCATGGTGCTGGTGACAGGTCCCACGGGATCGGGCAAGACCAACACGCTGTACTCCTCCATCGCCAAACTCAACACCGTGGACACCAACATCCTCACCGCCGAGGATCCCGTGGAATTCAACTTCCCCGGCATCAATCAGGTGCAGATGAAGGAGCAGATCGGACTGAATTTCGCGGCGGCGCTGCGGTCCTTCCTCCGCCAGGACCCCAACATCATCCTCGTGGGTGAGATCCGCGACTTCGAGACGGCCGAGATCGCCATCAAGGCGAGTCTTACGGGCCACCTGGTGCTGTCCACCCTGCATACCAACGACGCCCCCAGCACCATCAACCGCCTCATGAACATGGGCGTGGAACCATTCCTGGTGGCCACCTCCGTGAACATCATCTGCGCCCAGCGTCTCGTGCGCCGGCTCTGTAGCAATTGCAAGGCAGTGGATACCCACCACCAGCCAGAAGAAGCGCTGCGTGAGGTGGGCTTCACCACAGAAGAGATCCAGAAGGGCATCACCTTCTACAAGACAGTCGGGTGCGATATTTGCAACAAGCGCGGCTACAAGGGCCGCGTGGGCCTGTACGAGGTGTTGGAGATGTCCGAAACCCTCAAGGACATGATCCTCACCGGGGCCTCCGCCATCGAGTTGCGTGAGCAGGGCCAGAAGGAGGGCATGATCACCCTCCGCCGCTCCGGCTGTCGTAAAGTGCTCGACGGTGTCACGACCATCGAAGAAATCGTCCGCGAAACCGTCCTGTAGGTGAGGTCAATATGAGTGATGTCGGTTCCAACTACGTAGCTCCGCTGCAGCAACTGCTCAAGACCATGGTGGAGTACGGAGGCACGGACCTGCACATCACCACGGATAGCGCGCCGCAGATCCGCATCGACGGTCGGATGGTGCCCCTCAAGTTGCCACCCCTGGACGCGTCCCAGACCCGTTGGCTGTGCTATGGCGTGATGAACGACCAGCAGAAGCACCGCCTCGAAGAGGATCTGGAGGTGGACTTCTCCTTCGGCCTCCAGGGCGTCGCCCGCTTCCGCGCCAACGTCTTCAATCAGCGTGGCGCCACGGCGGGGGTCTTCCGCACCATTCCCGAGAACATCCGCAGCTTCGAACAACTGAATCTGCCCCCCTCGATCCAGGCCCTCTGCGACAAGCCCCGCGGCCTGGTGCTGGTGACGGGTGTGACGGGTTCCGGCAAGTCCACGACGTTGGCCGCCATGGTGGACAAGATCAACAGCGAGGAGCCCGTCCACATCCTCACCATCGAGGATCCGGTGGAATACGTCCACAAGCACAAACGGGCTCTGGTCAACCAGCGCGAGATCCATTCTGACACCCACAGTTTCAAGAAGGCCCTGCGCTCGGCCCTGCGCCAGGATCCCGACGTGGTGCTGGTGGGCGAAATGCGTGACCTGGAAACCATCGAATCGGCCCTCACCATCGCCGAGACGGGCCACCTCACCTTCGGGACCCTGCACACCAACAGCACGGTGCAGACCATCAACCGCATCATCGATGTGTTCCCCAGCCATCAGCAGGCCCAGATCCGCGCCCAGCTTTCCCTGGTGCTGGAAGGCATCATCTGCCAGAGCCTCATCCCGAAGGCCACCGGCAAAGGACGGGCCCTGGCCCTGGAGATCATGATCCCCAACTCCGCCATCCGGAACCTCATCCGCGAGGACAAGATCCACCAGATCTACGGCACCATGCAGTCCGGCCAGACGAAGTACGGCATGCAGACCTTCAACCAGAGCCTGTCCGACCTGGTGATCCGCAAGGAGATCACCCAGGAGCAGGCCTTCGAGTACACCTCGAACGCCGACGAGCTGCGTGAGCTCATCAACCGGGGCGTGGGCGTTGGTTCCGCGGGTGGCCGCGGAGCTGCCGCGCCCCAGCCGACCGCCACCGGCAACCCCGCGCTGGGTGGGCGGAATCCGAACATCAAGTACACCTAAGCCTTCTCGAATACGACATTTCTTCCTATCCTGACACCATCACCATTCCCAGCCGTTCGCCGAGGTCCGCATGCCCGCATATGCATGGAAAGGCAAAAATCGAATGGGGGAGGCCCAGGAAGGTGTCCTGGTGTCCGAATCCCGCGATGCCGCCGCCGCCACCCTGAAGCGCAACGGCATCGAGGTAACCTCCATCGGGGCCATGGCCGCCAAGGGCACCAAATCCTTCGGCAAGGTGAACCCCAGGGATCTGGCCATCTTCACCCGGCAGTTCAGCGTGATGATCGATGCGGGCCTGCCGCTCGTGCAGTGCCTGGAGATCCTCGGCGCCCAGCAGGTGGACAAAGGTTTCCAGAAGATCATCGAGGCGGTACGGGAGGACGTGGAGAAGGGCCTCACCCTCCAGGCCGCCCTTTCCAAGCATCCCAAGGCCTTCGATGATCTCTACGTAAACATGGTGGGTGCCGGAGAAAGCGGCGGCATCCTGGACGTCATCCTCCAGCGACTGTCGAGCTACATCGAGAAGGCCGTGAAGCTCACCTCCAAGGTGAAAGGCGCCATGACCTACCCTGTGGCGATCATCAGCATCGCCATCACCGTGGTGGTCATCATCATGGTGAAGGTCATTCCGGTTTTCTCGGCCATGTATGACGGCCTGGGTAGCAAGCTGCCCTTTCCTACCCTGGTCTGCATAGCCATGTCGAACGCGCTCATCCACTACAGTTGGCTCATCGCTATCGCCATCGGCCTCATCGTGGTGGGCTTGCGTCAGTACTACAAGACGACGGGGGGGCGTCTCCAGATCGATGCGATCATGCTGAAGATCCCCATCATCGGCGACGTGCTCCGCAAGACGGCCGTGGCGCGGTTCTGCCGCACCCTGGGCACCCTTATCAGCTCCGGTGTGCCCATCCTCGAAGGCATGGACATCACGGCCAGGACCGCGGGCAACATGGTAATCCAGAACGCCATCCTCAAGTCCAAGGAAGCCGTGGAGCAGGGCCGCAACATCAGCACTCCCCTGGCCGAGACCAAGGTCTTCCCGCCCATGGTGGTCCAGATGGTGGGCGTGGGCGAAGCCACCGGCGCCCTGGACGCCATGCTGTCCAAGGTGGCCGACTTCTACGAGGACGAGGTGGACAACGCCGTGGCCAACCTCACCAGCCTCATGGAGCCCATCATGATCGCCGCGCTCGGCGGCATCATCGGTTTCATCGTCATCGCCATGTATCTGCCCATCTTCAATCTGGCCAACGTGATGGGTAAGGATTGACGCACGGTCCTTGCGTACCTATCGACCCCCGGTCCTGGAGTCCTTCATGCTTAATCAACCCCGTACCCGTGGTTTTACCCTGATCGAACTGCTGCTGGTGCTGGCCCTCATCGGCATCATCAGTGCTATCGCCATCCCCTCCCTCACGGGCCAGCGCCAGCGCGCCCGGCGGATCGGTGACGCCGAGGCCAATGCGCGGGTGATCGCGATGGCCCTTGAGGGCCTGAAGGCTGAGAACGGCATCTACGGCCCCGCGAATGCCACCGCCACCTGGACCCCCAGTGCCGCAGCCCCCACCCTGACGGGCTTTACCGCGAGTCCCGCTCCGGCCTTCAAGGCTCAGGGCAACAGCCAGATGACCTTCGTCCTGACCGCCCAGCCCCTGACCTATGCGATCGATGTCTTCGATGGCGGAACCTCCGGCCTGAAGTTGATCACCCTGGATCAAACAGGCGCCCGGACGGTCTACGTGCATTGACAGCGCCCCCCACCGCCATGGGGCCTGTGCCCAAACGCTTGGCCTTCCTGTTTGGGTTCACCCTCGTGGTGGCGCACATCCCTGGCTGGAGCCAGCCTTCGATTGAGCCGAAAAGCGCCCTGCTCCTCGCGGCTGGAGCATTGGCTTGGGGTTGGCTGGGCTGGAGGGACCGTCCCATGGCGCGCTATCCTTGGGCCTTGCTGCTCCCCATTGGATGGCTGCTGTTCAGCGCCTTATGGAGCCCGGCACCCTTCTTCGGCCTCCAGCGCATCATTTGGTTGTTGGCCGCCCTGGGCGTTGGCACCCTGCTCTCCGAGGAGGATCACTTTCACCCGTTCATGGTGGGGTTTCTGGTGGGGACCGGGATCCATGCCTCCTTGATCCTGTTGCAGTGGATTCCTCCCCTGCGGGCCATGCTGCCACCCAGCCTCGGGGCCGACCCCTTCCAGGGCATCGGTCGGGGGCTCTTCCACAACACGAACATGGCCGCGCTTCCGCTGGTCATCCTCGTGGGGTGGCTCCTGTTATCCGAACGAGGCAGGCTCTGGATGGGCCATCTAGGCTGGGCGCTGCCGGCCCTCGCTTTGACGCAAAGCCGGCTGGGCATCGGAGTCTGTTCGGGCCTCCTGGCCTATTCTTCCGTTCGCCAGTTCTACTCCACGGAACCTGTGAGCAGAAGCTGGTTCAAGGTAGCGCCACTGCTCATCCTGGCCTTTGCCTTCAGCCTGACGGCCCATCGTTGGGGCTGGCTGCTCCCCGCCGGAGGCGCCCTCCTGGCTGTTTTTCGAAGCCATGAGGAGATGGAGCCCATTCGATTTGGGCGTTTCTCCAGGCTCCTTCCTGCCATCGGCCTCACCCTGGCTGTTCTGGCCGGGCTGGCCACCCGGGCCCCCAAGAACGCCGCCCAGACGGTGGTCCAAGGAACGCTGATTCAAGGTGATGTCTCCCTGTCCCAGCGGTTGAGCTACTACCGGGTCGCCGCCCTAGCGTTCATGGATCACCCCTTCATGGGGCAGGGCCTGGGTTCCGCACGCCCCATCTACCCGCAGTACGTGGACCGGAACCGCCCGGCCGCCGAAATCGCCTATGGTGATTTCCAGCGGCCCAACAACCTTCACAGCGAGCCGCTGGAATGGCTGGTCGAAGGAGGGCTCCCGGTGGTGCTTTTTGCGCTGCTCGGACTTTGGCTTGACCGGAACAGCCCCCCTAGGGGGTCCCGGAGCGCCCTGCTGGTCCCGGTTGCGCTGATCGCCCTCCTGGACTTCCCCTTCCATTACCCCTTGGGGCTCCTTTGGGTGGGGATCACGCTTGCTCCGCTGACCCCGCTCACGGAGGGCCCAACCGGTCGTGCCACCCGGTTCCTCCATGGAATCGCTGCGCTCGGGCTCTTGGTTCTGGCAGGGTTTCAGGTTCGTGTCGCAGCGTTGCGACCGGTGATCGAACAGCAATTCGAGGCTTCGAACCACCCTGCCCAAACACTGGAAGGCGCTCGCAGCTTGTGGAAGTGTTATCCATTCACGGCGGACATCTTTGATCTCTACAGCAAATCTGCGATCCAGAATGCCGCGGCCAACCTGGATGCATCCACCATCCAGGAATTGGATCAGCTCCTGGCGTGCGATCCCTTCGATCATCACCTCCTCCTGTGCCGCGCCCAGGTCGCACGCCGCCTAGGCGACCAGCAGACCGCCCAAAACCTGTTGAATCGCTACGCCGCCGTGGCCCCCCGCGACCCGGACCGCTACCTTCGACTCGCTAAGACGGCCCTGGAGCAAGGCAAACCAGAATCAGCTCGACAGCTGATCCTCGAAGCCCAGCGCCAGCCCGGATTCTCGCCCCGTCACGCCCGATTGATCGGAGAACTCAGTTCACAGACACGATCTTGGTCAGGCCCTGAACATTTCCCTTAAGATCACGGAAGACGCCGGTAATCGTGATGACGGAGTCCTGGGTCGTGTTGGCCGTGGTGGCGTCGAGGTAGACTACCCCGATCGTGCCCCCCCCGGGGGCTGGCGTTGGCGCGGCCAGGTAGGCCCCGCCGCTACCCATGTAGGGGTTGCGCGCCGTGGCGAAGTTGGCACGGGCCAAGACGATGGTGATCGCATCCTGGGCCTTGATCTGGTTGTCCCCGGCTGTCCCGCCGTAGATGGTTGTGGGATAGCCGGCCTTCCGCTCCGAGGGGGGATCGGACAATTCATTCACCACGGAGGACAGGTCCCCCACCACGGTCACTGTCTGATCCTTGAGGGCGTTCATCATGGCCTTCTCGCGCTGGCTCAGAAGAGCCGGGACCGCGATGGCGGCGAGGATGCCGATGATGGCCAGCACCAGCAGCAGTTCGATCAGGGTGAACCCGGGCGCGCGTTTCATGTTTCCTCGATTCAGCAAGTATGTCTCGATCTTGACTGGGAAGAAATATGCCAAAAAAAACGGGAGGCCTCGACCCCCCGTTTCCGTGGAGCAGATCGGCCTAATTGACGGCCACGGTCTTGGCTAGGGAGTCCTGAACGCCCTTGGAATTCATGAACATACCCGTCACGGTGATGACCGGGTCGCTGGTCGTATTGGCCGTGGTCGCGTCCAGGTAGACGGCGCCACTGACGGTGCCGGCTGCGGAGGCGATGTAGGCCGCACCGGAACCATAGGGGTTCTTGGCGGTGGAGAAGTTGGTCTTGGCCATGACCGCGGTGATGGCATCGGTGGCCTTGGTCTGGTTGTCGGTCGCGCTGCCGCTGTAGGTCGTGGTGGGCAGGCCAGCCTTGCGTTCGGAGGGGGGATCGCTCAGTTCGCCGAGGGTGGAGGTGAGGTCGGCGATGCAGGCGGTGGTGTTGTCCTTGGTGGCCTGCATGCGGGCGCGTTCACGCTGGCCCAGGAGGGCGGGCACCGCGATGGCGGAGATGATGCCGATGATGGCGAGCACCA
>Ga0315270_10000380_pt1 | contig 24772 bp, 24 predicted proteins | sample C1_bottom_MG_FD_204932 | JGI IMG/M metagenome (GOLD analysis project Ga0315270, IMG submission 204932) | Sediment microbial communities from Yellowstone Lake, YNP, Wyoming, USA - C1_bottom | ecosystem: Environmental > Aquatic > Freshwater > Lake > Sediment | place: USA: Wyoming | collected...
TCCGACCTCTTCTTCTTCGAGTCGGGTCCCGCCTTCGCGAAGGCCGCTGGAGGCGCGGGCCCGACGGACGACGTGCGCGAGGTCGCCAACTACGTGACGGCGCTCGAGTACGGCCTCGCGCGGCTGCAGACGCTGCCGATCAGCCTTCGCCTCCTCAAGGAACTCCACGAGCGCCTGATGGACGGCATCGGGGGCGCCGCCGTCACGCCCGGCGAGTTTCGGACGCGGCAGAACTGGATCGGCCCGCCGGGTTCGCGCCTCGACGACGCGGTGTTTGTACCGCCACCTGTCCGGGAGATGGAGCGCTGCCTCCACGAGCTCGAGTCGTTCGTTCACGCCTCTTCCGACATGCCGGCTCTCGTCCGCATCGCACTCGTCCATTACCAGTTCGAGGCCATTCACCCGTTCATCGACGGAAACGGACGCATCGGGCGGCTGCTGATCTCGCTGCTGCTCTCGAGCGAAGGTCTTCTGAGCCAGCCCATCCTCTCCCTCAGCGCGTTCTTCGAGCGCCACCGGAGCGAGTACTACCGGCTGCTTCTCGCCGTGAGCCGGAAGGGCGCGTGGACGGAATGGATCACGTTCTTCCTCTCCGGCGTGGAGCAGCAGGCGCGCGATGCGACCCGCCGGACAAGGGAGCTCCTCGAGCTCCGCCAGAAGTATCGGGCGCACTTCGAATCCGCCCGGTCGTCGGCGCTGCTCCTGAAGCTGGTGGACGGCCTTCTCGAAGCGCCCGTCCTGACGATTCCTCAGGCGGCGAAACGCCTCAAGGTCACCCACCGCGCCGCCACGCTGAACGTCCTCAAACTCGTGGAAGCAGGCGTCGTCGTGGAGGTCACGGGCCGGGGCCGCAGCCGCATCTTCGTCGCACGCGGCATCCTCGGAGCGATCGAGAAATGAGCTACGCGGATCTCTGGCCCCTCGACTCGTCCGTCGCCTACCTCAACCACGGCTCGTTCGGGGCGTGCCCGAGGGCGATCCTCGAGAAGCAGGCCGAGCTCAGGGCACGGCTGGAGCGCGAGCCGATGGACTTTCTCGTGCGGCACGCACCCGCCCTGTACGCGGAAGCGCGCGCGGCTCTCGGGCAGTTCGTGGGCGCCGACCCGGACGACCTCGCGTTCGTCCCGAACGCGACGACGGGCGTCAACGCGGTGGTGCGGTCGCTCTCGTTCTCCCCCGGCGACGAGATCCTGACGACGGACCACGCGTACGGCGCGTGCAAGAAGACGCTCGATTACGTGGCCTCCCGGGCGGGCGCGCGCGTAATCATCGCGAAGGTGCCGTTCCCGCTCGCGGGCGATGACGACGTCCTCGGGCCGGTTCTCGCGGCCGTGACGCCGAAGACGCGCCTCGCGATGCTGGACCACGTCACGAGCCCGACGGCGCTCGTCTTCCCGATCGAACGCCTCGTGGCCGAGCTGTCCGCGCGCGGCGTGGACACCGTCGTGGACGGCGCGCATGCGCTCGGGATGCTGCCGCTGGACGTCACGCGCCTCGGCGCCGCGTACTACACGGGCAACGCGCACAAGTGGCTCTGCGCGCCGAAGAGCGTCGCGTTCCTCTACGTGCGGAAGGACCGGCAGAAGGGCGTCCACCCCGTGACGATCAGCCACGGCTACGCCGGCGGCGAGGCGCGCTTCCGCGACGAGTTCGACTGGACGGGGACGATCGACCCGACGCCGGCGCTGACGATCCCTTTCTGCATCGAGTACCTCGGCGGGCTCGTGCAGGGAGGATGGCCGGCCTTGATGGAGAGGAACCGGGACCTCGCGCTTCGCGCGAGAAAGATCTTCTTAGAAAGGTTAGGAGGGGATGCCGCGTGCCCAGACCCTATGGTGGGGTCGATGGCGGCGGCGTTCCTTCCGACATTTTCGAAGGAATCTCCCCTCTTCGGCCTCGACCGCGAGCAGCTCTCGAACTCGATGCGCGCGCGCGGCGTCGAGAGCTGGTTCCATCCGTCGCCCTCGGGCGGCGCGATGCTCGTCCGGCTTTCCGCCCAGCTCTACAACACGGAAGAGCAGTACACCCACCTCGCGGGCCTCCTCGCCGAGGCGCTGCGTGAAGGCTGAACCCGGATCCATTCAGGCCAGGCTCGGGACGTTCGACACGGCGATGGTCGTCGTGAGCCTCGTCGTCGGGATCGGGATCTTCCGGACGCCCGCGATCGTCGCGAAGGCTGCCGGAACGGAGAGCCGCTTTCTTCTCGCGTGGGCGCTCGCCGGCCTCGTGAGTCTCGTCGGCGCGCTCGTGTTCGCGGAGATCGGCTCCTCGCACCCGCGCGCGGGCGGTTACTACCGCGTCGTCGCGGACTGCTATCACCCGGCGCTCGCGTTCATGCTGAACTGGGCGCAGACGCTCATGCAGGGAGCGGGTGCGGCGGGCGTCGCGTTCATCGGCGCCGAGTACCTCGTGGGGCTGTTGCTGCCGCCGGAGAAACGTGGCGGAAACGCCGTCCTCCTCGTTGCGCTCTCTCTCATGCTCGTCCTCCTCGCCTTGAACGGCCTCGGCATCCGCGTGGGCGCTGGCGCGCAGAACGTCCTGTCGATGACGAAGATCGTGATGATCGCCGGGCTGGCCGTTCTCGCGTTCGCGTTCGCGCCGCGGGCGAACGGCCCCTCCGCCACGCCCGCGCCGCTGGCCGGCGGCCTCGCCGCCGCGCTCATCCCGTGCTTCTACGCGTACGGCGGGTACCACATGACGATGAACCTCGGCGCGGACGTCAAGGACGCGCGGCGGCGCTTCCCGCTCGCCGTCACGGCCGGGATGCTCGCGGTCGTCGGGCTCTACCTCGCGATCAACTTCGCGTACGTGCGGACGCTCGGGGCCGCGGGCGTCGCGGGGTCGACGCTCGTCGCGGCGGCGCTGGCGCGCGCGAGCCTGGGGACGGGAGGCGAGGCGGTGGTCTCGGCGCTGATCTTCCTGTCGGCCGCCGGCTTCGTGAACGCGACGGTCCTCCAGATGCCGCGGAGCTACCACGCGATGGCCGAGGACGGCGTCCTGCCCTCGGTGTTCCGGCGCGTGGACCCGCGGACGCAGGTGTCGCTCGCCGGCCTCGCCCTCTTCGGCGCCACGATGCTCGTACCTGCGTTCCTCCTCGGGTCCTTCGAGAAGCTCCTGAACTACATCATCTTCACGGACATGGTGACGCTCGTCGTCGTGGCGTCGACGCTGTTCGTGCTTCGTCGGCGCGGCGAGGGCGCCGGGACTTTCCGGATTCCCGGCTATCCCGTCCTGCCTGCGCTCTACGTCCTCGCGCTCGCCGCCGTCGCCGCGCACGTGGCGGTGACGGAGCCGGCGCTCGCGCTCGCGGGGACGGCAATCCTCGTCGCGGGGTGGCCGCTCTTCGTCCTCGGGCGGAAGCTGAACCGGGCCTGAGCGCTAGCGTCCTCGTATACGTCCCATATATACTTTGTCCGTGGCGCAGAAGGATCCCCTCGAAGGGTGTACGGGCTTCGACTGGGACGACGGGAACGTCGACAAGAACTGGGATCTTCACCGCGTTGCGTTCTGGGAGGCCGAGGAGGTCTTCTTCAACGAGCCGCTCATCGTCCGTGCCGATCCAGCCCACTCGGGCCCCGAGCATCGCAACGTCGCGCTCGGGCGAACCGACTCCGGGCGCCTCCTCTTTCTTAGCTTCACCGTGAGACATTCCATGATTCGCATCATTTCCGCGCGGGACATGACGCGCCGGGAGTCCAACACCTATGAGCACTCGAAAGCGTAAGCAGATTCCCGCGTTCGCCACGGAGGCCGAGGAGCGTTCGTTCTGGGCTTCTCACGATTCAAATGACTACGTCGAATGGGGGCGCGGGCGGCGCCTTTCGTTTCCGAACCTCAGGCCCTCGCTTCGTACGATCTCGCTGCGGCTTCCGGAATCGATGATCGGGCAACTTAAGGTCCTCGCGAACAAGCGCGACGTGCCCTATCAATCGCTTCTGAAGCAATTCCTCGCCGAACGCCTCAAGAAGGAGATCGCCTGATCTCGTGCCTGAGGCACCCTGCCGCTTGACGCCGGGGCGGCGGGCTTCTACCTTGATTGCGTGAAGAACGGCGCGCAACCTCCCGCCCTCCTCGCGATCCTCACCTCCGTGGGCACCGAGCAGCAGGCGCTCGACATCGCGCACGCGCTCGTGAAGCGGCGTCTCGCGGCCTGCGTGAACATCCTGCCCGGCGTGCGGTCGATCTTCCGCTGGAAGGGAAAGGTGCAGCAGGACGCCGAGCTGCTGCTCGTCATCAAGACGCTCGCCTCGAACTTCGAGGCCGTCCGCGGCGTGATCAAGGAGCTGAACGCCTACGAGCTGCCCGAGATCGCCGCCTTCCCCGCCGCGATGGCCGACGTCGCGTTCGCGGCCTGGGTACACGACTCGTCGACCGGCGACGCGAGCGACGACGACGAGGAAGACGAGACCGGCGAGGCCACGATCGACTGACTTCATGAATTGGACCGGCGGCGTGAGTTTTGGGCCGCCCGGACACTTCCCGCGCCGCCATCCATCGATTTCGTCCCCGGAGGTCCGATGCGCAGACTGCTTTCCTGCCTGATCTTCGCCGTCTGCCTGCCCGGTGCGCCGCTGGCCGCCGACTCGGTGACCGTGCGGCCCGTGGCGGACACGACGATCTACGAGGAGAACGGCGACGCGTCCGACGCGAAGGGCCCCGGGATCTTCGCCGGGCGCAACGCGCTGACGGCAATCCGCCGCGCGTTCGTGCGGTTCGACGTCGCCGCCGCCGTGCCGGCCGGCGCCACGATCAACGGGGCGCGCCTCGACCTCGTCCTCCTGAGCGGGAAGGGCAACCCGGTGGACGTCAACCTGTTCCGCGCGACGGCCGCCTGGGGCGAGGGAACGTCCGACGCCGGGAGTCCCGGCGGCACCGGCGCGGCCGCGACGGCGGGTGACGCGACGTGGACCAGACGCATCTGGCCCGGTACGCCGTGGCTCACGCCGGGGGGGGACACCGTCGCCCTCTCGTCCGCGAAGATTCCCGTACAGGTGACGCTCACGACGTACTCGTTCGGCCCCACCGCGGCGATGCAGGCCGACGTGCAGAGCTGGCTGGACGCGCCGGCCACGAACTTCGGCTGGCAGGTGCGCGCCGACGAGCTGCAGGCGGCGCCGAGCGCGCGGCGGTTCGGCTCGCGCGAGAGCACGACTGCCGCCCAGCGGCCGTCCCTCACGATCACGTTCACGCCGCCCGGCGGCGGGCCGGGCAATCCCCCGTCCGCGGGCGACGTGCCGGCGCTTTCGCCGCGCGCTCTCGCCGCGCTCGCGGCCGCGCTCGCGGTCCTTGGCGCGCTGGCCCTGAAGCGCTAGACCCCCGCGAGCGCGTTTTCGAGGTCCGCGAGGATGTCCTCGACGTCCTCGATGCCGACCGACACGCGCACGAGGCCCGGCGCGATGCCGCGCCGGAGCCGTTCCTCGGGCTCGACGCTCGCGTGCGTCATCGTCGCCGGGTGCGAGATGAGGCTCTCGACGCCGCCGAGCGACTCGCCGAGCGAGCAGACGACGACGCGGTCGAGGAGGCGTTTCGCCGCATCTTCCGAGCCGAGGTCGAAGGAGATCATCCCGCCGAAGCCGGACATCTGCCGCGACGCGACGGCATGGCCGGGGTGCGCGGGCAGGCCGGGGTAGAAGACCTTCAGCACCTTGGGGTGGCGCGCGAGCCACGCGGCCACCGCGCGCCCGTTTGCGTCGTGGGCCTTCATGCGCACGGGCAGCGTCTTGATGCCGCGCGTGACGAGGAAGGAGTCGAACGGCGAGAGGATGCCGCCCGCGGCGTTCTGCGTGAACCCGATCTTCGCGCCGTCCGCGGCGTCCGCGCAGATCACGGCGCCGCCCACGGAGTCCGAGTGGCCGTTGAGGTACTTCGTCGTCGAGTGGACGACGACGTCGCAGCCGAGCGCGAGCGGTTTCTGGAAGAACGGCGTCGCGAACGTGTTGTCGACGACGACGCGGACCTTTGCTCCGATCCGCGACCCTTCGGCCTTCGCGACGGCCGCGAGGGCGGCGAGGTCGGAGATCTCCATCGTCGGATTCGTGGGCGTCTCGACGAAGAGCATCCGCGTCTCCGGCGTGACGGCCTTCCGTACGGCCTCGGCGTCCGTCGTGTCGACGTACGCGAACGTGACTCCGAAGTTCGCGAGGACCTTGGAGAAGAAGCGGTACGTGCCGCCGTACGTGTTGCGGCTGACGAGGACGTGGTCCCCCGCCTTCACGAACGCGAGCATGAGCGTCGTCTCGGCGGCCATTCCGGAAGCGAATGCGTGGGCGGCGGCGCCGCCCTCGAGCGCGGCGAGCTGTTTTTCGAGCGCGAGGCGCGTGGGGTTCTTCGTGCGCGCGTACTCGTAGCCGTCACGCGGCTTGCCGAAGGCTTCCTGGACGTACGTGGACGTCTGGAAGATGGGGACGGTCACCGCGCCCGTGACGGGCTCCGGCTCCTGTCCCGCGTGAATGCAGGTCGTCGCGAAACCGGGCTTGCGGGTGCTCTCACTCATGAGAGCGAGACTATAGACCGGGGGGAAAGATCCCTGATCTTTCCCCCCAGCCCCCCCTATCGCGCGGGCCGCCGCTCGCGGTAGCAGTCGCGGCAGTAGACCGGCTTGCCGTTCGTGGGGTTGAACGGGACCTGGGTCGTCTTGCCGCAGGCGTCGCAGGTGACGTTGTAGAGCTGGCGCGCGCCGCCCTCGCCGAACCCGCCGGCCTTGCGCTTGTCGCGGCAGTTCTTGCAACGCTTGGGCTCGTTGGAGAAGCCCTTCTGAGCGTAGAACTCCTGCTCGTTCGCCGAGAAGATGAAGGGGGCGCTGCAGTCGATACAGGGGATGGATTTGTCCGTGTACATCAGAGCTCCAGAGAGGGTCGCCGGCTCTAACCGGAAACCGAGGGTTGGAAATCGCGGACGACGCTCACCATCGAGCGGCGGACGCCGGGAACTGGCGAGGGGAGCCGGTCGGAGAATTCAGGAAGGAGGGACGGGGCGTTGTTCCTGTTGCTGCCCCCGGGGCTGGAAATGGGTCTCGCCTCCTAAACGAACTCGATCCGACGAACAGACTTCACGGCCTTCGAAGGCGTTGGGACTGACCCTTGGGCTCTCCGGGCTGTTGTTAGGGGAATGAGAATCGAAACAATCAACGAAATCAAGCGAAAAAGAAATTGCGACGTCGTATCAGCGGGATACGTCGAGTCGCACGCTGTCGGCGAGGAGCGTCCGGCCCGCCCAGGCCGCCGCGATCAGGACCGCTGGACCGTTGATTTTCTCGACAGGCCGCAGCGTCACGGCGTCGACAACGTCCAGCGCCTCGATCGACAAACCGGGCTCCATTTCGAGCGCGAGGCGCACCGCCTTGAGGAGCCTCGCTGACTTCTTCTCGCCGAGGCCGTGGAGGAGCTGCCCGGCGAGGAGCGCGCGGAAGACGGCGGGCGCTGCGCCGCGCTCTTCCGGCGTGAGGTCCGCGTTCCGTGGGGACGCGCGCAGGCCGTCGCGCTCCCGCGGCACGATCTCGCCGAGGATCTCGCGCCCCGCGCCCAGCTCGCGCAGCCGCTCGACGGCGCCCACGCCTACTTCTTCGAGCCGCGCGGCACGTAGATCTGCGTCCCGCGGAACGGGCGCGTGATCTGCGCGATGAGGTCGTCGAGGTCGCCCTTCCTCTCGACGAAGTCGATCTCGTTCGTCTCGACGACGAGGAGCGGACCGTCGCGATAGTGGTAGAAAAAGTAGTTGTAGGCCTCGCCGAGCGACTTGAGGTACTCGGCCGAGATGCCCTTCTCGAACGCGCGCCCGCGCTTCTTGATGCGCGAGAGGCACGTGTCCACGGACGCGGTGAGATGGACGACGAGGTCCGGGCGCGGGACGTTCGCGGCGAGCGTCGCGTAGATCTTGTCGTAGAGCGCGATCTCGGAGTCGTTCAGCGTGAGGTACGCGAAGATCTTGTCCTTCGCGAACGTGTAGTCCGCGACGACGAGGTTCCGGAAGAGGTCGATCTGCGCGATCTCCTGCTGCTGCTGGTAGCGCGACAGCAGGAAGAACATCTGAGTCTGGAACGCCGCGCCCTTCTTGCCCGCGTAGAAGTCCGCGAGGAAGGGGTTCGTCACGTCCTCGAGGATCTGCGTGCCCGAGAAGCGCTTCGCGAGAAGGCCCACGAGCGACGTCTTCCCGACGCCAATCGGTCCCTCGATCGCGATGTGGCGGAGCGGGAATTCCTTGGGAGTGGGCGCGGGCACGGGAGGCGAGTTTACCGGTCCGCGAGGCTACCGGCGGAGGAACACGTCCGCCGCCCCGCAGACGAAGACGGCCACCGAAAGCCAGCCGTTGGCCGTGAAAAAGGCCCCGTTCACCCGGGAGAGGTCGCCCGGCTTGGCGAGGACGTGCTGCCGCACGAGGAAGACCCCCGCCAGGACGACGCCCAGCCCGAATAGGAGGCCGCCGTCGACGAGGACGAAGACGCCGTAGAGCAGCGCCAGGGAGAGGGCATGGAAGGCCGTCGAGACGTTCAGCGCCCGGCGGGCCCCGAGACGGGCCGGGAGGGAGAAGAGCTTGTGCTCGCGGTCGAAGGCCTCGTCCTGCAGGCTGTAAATGACGTCGAAGCCCGCGACCCAGAAGAGGACGGAGAGGCCGAGGACGACCGGGGGCGCCGCGAACGCGCCAGTGACCGCGATCCACGCGCCCACGGGCGCGATCGCGAGGCCGAGGCCGAGGACGAGGTGCGCGAGCGCCGTGACGCGCTTCGTGTACGAGTAGCCGAAGACCACGAGAAGCGCCACGGGGGACAGCGCGAAGCACAACGGGTTGAGCCGCGACGCCGCGAAGACGAAGACCGCGGCCGAGAGCGCGCAGAAGACCGACGCCGCGGCGACCGACACGCGCCCGGCCGGGATCTCGCGCGCCCGCGTGCGCGGATTCACGGCGTCGATCTCGCGGTCGACGATGCGGTTGAAGGCCATCGCCGCCGAGCGCGCGCCCACCATCGCGACGAGGATCCAGAGGAGCACCGGGAGCGGCGGCAATCCCCGCGCCGCGAGAACGGCCGCGAGCAGCGCGAACGGGAGCGCGAAGATCGTGTGCGCGAACGTGACGAGGGAGAGGTACTTCTTCACGGACGAGGGCCGGCGTCGCGCGCTCCCGTCCAGCGAAAGCCGGCGGTGTCGACCGCGACGTCGAGAAGGTCCGCGACGCGCTCGAGGTACGCGTCGAGCATGGCCTCCGCGGTGCGCGCCGCGTAAAAGGCCGGGACGGGCGGCGCGACGATCGCACCCGCGCGCGTGACGGCCAGGATGTTCTCGGCGTGGACGAGGGAGAGCGGCGTCTCCCTGAGGCCGAGGACGAGGCGCCGGCGCTCCTTGAGGCAGACGTCGGCCGCGCGCTGGAGGAGGCCGCGCGACGTCCCGTGCGCGATGGACGCGAGCGTGCCCGCCGAGCACGGCAGGACGGCCATGCCGCGCGTCCTGAACGAGCCCGACGCGATCGAGGCGTCGATCGCGCTCTCGGAGTGAAGGACGAGCTTGCCGCGCGAGGCGGCGTCGAGGCCCGCCGCGTCGACGAACGCGTCGACCGACGAGATCGCCGCATCCAGCTCGTCCCGCGCGACGACGAGGGCCCGCGGCGAGACGACGACGTGGAGCCGCTCGACGTCCGGCGACGCCGAGAAGAGCCGCAGCGCCCGCAGTCCGAGCCGCGTGCCGCTGGCCCCGGAGATTCCGAGAATGAGGTCGTTCTTCCCGCCCGCCTGCCGCGCCATCGCTGGATTCTCCTATGCGACAGCTTTTCCTGTCGCCCTCTCCCTTTCCGTGTGGGAGAGGGAAAGAGATTTTCTTAGAAGGGAATAGGGCAAACGGCGTCGGGACGCGCGACAGGAGATGCTGTCGCGCACCGCCGCCGCCCTCTTCCCCTTTCTGAGCAGAATTCTCTTCTCTTCAATCGTTTGCGCGCATCGCGCGCCCTGCGGCACCGGCCGTGCGATGGGGTCCAGCCGAGGTGATCGGTGAGCTAGGCGCCACACACGCGCACCCGGACGCGCCGGGACGAAGCGGAAGGAACAAACCCCCGAATCCCGGTTCGTGTCCCTATTCCGAACAACGAAAAAAGAAAACAAAGGAGTTCACGATGACTCTCCGTCCGATCGTCCGCGCCCTCGTCGTCCCCGTCCTCGGCCTGTCCCTCTCCGTCATCGCCGCTCACCCGGCTCTCGCCGAGGGCGAAGGGGCGGCGCCGGCCGCGCACAAGGTCGTCAACATCAACCAGGCCTCCGCCGACGAACTCGCTCGCCTGCCGCGCGTCGGCCCGAAGCTGGCCGGCCGCATCGTCGAGCACCGCAGCCAGCACGGCGCGTTCAAGCGCCCCGAGGACCTCATGCAGGTAAAGGGCGTCGGCGAGAAGTTCTTCACGACGCTCAAGCCCTACATCGCCGTCTCCGGCGCGACGACGCTCGCCGAGAAGGTGTCGTCCAAGGGCACGAGCGGCGGGTCCAAGGGCGCCAAGTCCACCTCCGCCGGGACGAAGAAGCCTGCCAAGACGAAGGCCTGAGTCCCTCCCGCCTACGGGACGGCGCGGTGCCTGTCCGCACGCGCGCGGCGCCGCGCCGTCCCCCCTCCTCACGCGCACGAATGGAGGAACCATGCGCGCATCCGAACGCGGCGTCTCGCTGGCCGAGCTCGCCGTCGTCCTCGTCATCCTCGGCGCCCTCTTTCTCGCGAGCATCCCGGCGCTGTCGGAGATCCTCGCGGAGGAATCTCTCGGCGCCGCCGCACGCGAAGTTGCCGCCATCCTCCACGCCGCCCGCGCGCGCGCCGTCTTCCAGGGCGCGGACGTCGGGGTGAAATGGGTTGCGAGCGCGGGCGACCTCGTCCTCACCGTCTACCAGGACGGCAACGCCAACGGCGTGACGACGGCCGACATCCGGAAGGGCGTCGACAGGCTCGTCGCGGGCCCGTACTGGCTGGGCAGCCGCTACCAGGGCGTCAGCTTCTCGTTCGTGCCCGGGATGGACGGAACGGATCCCGGCGGTGCGTCCATCGGAAACCTCGCCGATCCGATCCGGTTCGGGAATTCGAACATCTGCACGTTCTCGCCGGTTGGCCACGCCTCGCCCGGCACGGTATACCTCTCGAACCGCAAGAACCGGCAGGCGGCCGTCCGCGTCACGCCGATCAACGCGAAGATCCAGATCTGGACCTGGCACGGGAAGAAGCTGAAGTGGATCGCGCGGTGGTGACAGCAGCCGCGTGAACGGCGCGACACTTCAGCGAGCTAACGCCGCCTCCGCCTCCGCGAGGCGCTCCGGTGTGCCGAGGTCGAACCAGAATCCGTCCGCGGCCGTGTACGGGACGAGCGCGAACGCGGCGTCCCGGGCCGCGGCCGACGGGACGAGGACGTCCTTCGCGAGCTCGGCGAAGCCCTCGGGAATGCGAAGGGCGAGCGCGGCCGTCGCGGCCTGAAGGCCCGTGAAGAGCCACGGTCCCGTCGCGCCCTCCGGCCGCGGTCCGCCGACGGCCGCGAGCCGGCCCATTGCATCCGCCCAGAGCGGCGTGTCGCGTTCGGGGTTCCCGTTCGGGAGGACGGCGAGGGCCGACACGGCGCCCGGCTCGTGCCGCGCGGCGAGGAGCCGCCCGAGGGGAAGCGTCGTCAGGACGTCGCCGTTCGCGACGAGAAAGTGCTCGCCGAGGCGGCCCCGCTCGAACGCGCAACGGATCCCGCCCGCCGTGCCGAGGATCTTTTCCTCGAAGGACCACGCGACGGGGACGCCGGCGTACGCATCGCCCACGGCGGCGCGCAGCGCGGGAGCGAGGTGGTGGGCGTTGACGACGAAGCGGTCCGCGCCCTCACCGAGGAGATGGTCGAAGACGTGGAAGAGGATCGGCCGGCCGGCGAGCGGGAGGAGAGGCTTGGGCGTCGTGAGCGTCGCGGGCCGGAAGCGCGTGCCGAAACCGGCGGCAAGGACGAACGCGATCATCCGAACACCATGTCTTTCGGCAGCGACGGATTCTTTTCGCGCGCCGCGAGCCAGAGCGCGATGTACGACTCGGCGATGAAATTCGCCTCCGCGACGCCCAGCTCTGCGGCCAGGGCCCTCACGGCCGAATCGGTCCCCTCGATCTCGGCGAAGAGCCCGAGCGGCGTCTCGTCGACGACGACGACCGGGCGCGCGGGGTCGGCGAACCTCCACGTGGTCCGCAACTTTTCGTACCGGAGCCACGGCCGGTAGCCGAGAGACTCGAGGATCGCGGCGACCGCTCGCGGCGATTCGACCCCGCTCTCCCATTCGAGGCGGCTCTTGATTCCCTCGAAGACATTCGGAGGTCCTTTGAAGGTCAGGAGGCCGCGTTCGTCCACGGTTCGAAGGCGCAGCGCGCACCCCTCGGACTTCAGGCGGCCCGCCGCATCGTCGTAGAGAACGTTCTTCTCGTCCTCCAGGGGGCCGGGCCGGGCACCGAGCGCCTCGAGGCGCGCTTCGAGGGCCCGGCGGTCCGCGACCCGGAACTTCGTCTCGATTTCACGCGGACCGTGCATGACATCAGAGTATCGCGGCGGCACAATACGCGCGTGCCGCGCTATCGCCTCGCGGGTGTCCGTGCGCGCACCCCGAGTATCGTGAACCTCGCGACGGTCGCGCGGCTCCTCGGCATTCCCCGGGACGGCCTCTCCGACTTCGCCCTCGTGCGCCGCTCTCTCGACGCGCGCCAGAAGCCTGTCCTCTATTGGGAGATCGCCGTCGAGTTCACGTCGGCAACGGACCTCGACCTGACCTCCGAAGCCCCGCTGCGCCTCACGCCAGCCGAGCCGCCCCCGGCGCCGGCGCTGCTCCTGCCCGAGCTCGACACGAAGGCGAAGGTCGTGATCGTCGGGACGGGCCCGGCGGGCCTCTTCGCGGCGCTCGCCCTCGTGGACGCAAACGTCCCCGTCACGATCCTCGAGCGCGGCGACCCGGCCGAGGACCGCTACCGCAAGGTCATGAAGTTCTGGACGTCGGGCGTCTTCGACCCCGAGTCGAACGTGCAGTTCGGGGAAGGCGGCGCGGGGACGTTCTCGGACGGGAAGCTCACGTGCGGAAAGCGCCACGACAAGATCAAGGTCATCCTCGAGACGTTCCACCGATTCGGAGCGCCCGCGTCGATCCTCGTGGACGCCAAGCCCCACATCGGCACGGACCGCCTCGTCGTCGTCCTGCGCAACATGAGGAAGCACCTCCTCGAGCACGGGGCGACGCTGCGTTATCGCGCGAAGGTCACCGACATGCGGACCCGGCCGGACGGAGCGCTCGCGGGCCTCACGCTCGAGTCCGGCGAGGACGTTCCGGCCGACGTCGCGATCTTCGCGCTCGGCCACTCGGCTCGCGACACGATGGACATGCTGAATGCCCGCGGCGTCGCGATGACGCGCAAGCACTTCGCGATGGGCGTCAGGATCGAGCACCCGCAGGACGCCGTCGACCTCATCCAGTACGCGCAGGTGTCGACGGAATGCGGCGTCCAGCCCGCGGACTACAAGCAGGCGCACGTCGCGTCGAACGGACGCGGGATTTACACATTCTGCATGTGCCCCGGCGGCGAGGTCATCGCGTGCTCGTCCGAGGCGGGAGGCGTCGTCACGAACGGGATGTCGCGCTACAAACGCGGCTCGGGCTACGCGAACGCCGGCATCGTCGTCCAGACGAAGGACGAGGATTTCGACGCGATGCCGGGGCCCGAGCTTCTGCGCGGGCGCGAGCTGCAACGGCGCGTCGAGGCCGCGGCGTTCACGGCTGCGGGAAGCACGTACGCGGCGCCGGCGTTACGCGTCACCGATTTCCTCAAGAGCCGCGAGCGTCCCATCTCGCCGCGCCCGCTTCCGAAGACGACGTACGGCCCCTGGGTGACGGCCGTCGCCTTCGACGGGATCCTGCCCGAGCCGTACCTCGAGGCGCTGGCCGAAGGGCTCAGGGCGTTCGACAGGAAGATGCCCGGCTTCGTGTCGGACGAGGCGGTGCTCTTCGCCCCGGAGTCGCGCACATCGTCGCCCGTCAGGATCGACCGCGACGGCTGGTGCGAGAGCACGTCCGTGCGCGGGCTCTACCCCGCCGGCGAGGGCGCCGGCTTCGCGGGCGGCATCGTCTCGGCGGCACTGGACGGCCTGCGCGTCGCGCGGCACGTGCGCGCGAAGCTCGCGGGCGAGACGCTCGAAGCCGAGAAGTCCACGATCTTCAGGGGGCCGGAGTACTGAGACCATAATCGGCGCCCATGCGCCGCGTCCTCGTCGGCACCGCCGGCCACATCGACCACGGCAAGAGCGCGCTCGTGAAGGCGCTCACCGGCACGGACCCCGACCGCCTCCCCGAGGAGAAGGCGCGCGGCATCACGATCGACCTCGGCTTCGCGCACGCGGACTGGGACGACACGACGTTTTCGTTCGTGGACGTGCCGGGGCACGAGAAGTTCGTCAAGACGATGGTCGCGGGCGCGCAGGGCGTCGACCTCGTCCTCCTCGCGGTGGCGTCCGACGATTCCGTAATGCCGCAGACGCGGGAGCACCTCGACATCCTGAAGCTCCTCAAGGTCTCGACGGGCGTGATCGCCCGGACGAAGAGCGACCTCGTGGACGCCGAGACGGGCACGCTGGTGGACGAGGAGATCCGCGGGCTCGTGAAGGGCTCGTTCCTTCAGGATGCGCCGATCGTCGCGTGCTCGGCGACGACGGGGACGGGCCTCGACGCGCTCCGGGCGGCTCTTCTCGCCGCTGCGCGCCGCGTCGTGCGCGAGGACCGCTCGCGAAAGGTGCCGCGCCTCTTCCTCGACCGCGCGTTCACGATGAAGGGCTTCGGGCCGGTCGTGACGGGGACGCTCGACGCAGGGCGAATCGCCGTCGAGGACACGCTTACCCTCCTGCCGGACGGCATCGACGCGCGCGTGAGGCGCGTGGAAGTGCACGGCGACGAGCGGCGCGAGGCGTTCGCGGGCGAGCGCACGAGCCTGAATCTCGCGGGCGTGGACCGCGGAGATCTCGAGCGCGGGCAGGCGCTCGTCCCGAAGGGCGCGCTGGACGCGGCGTCCGTGCTCACCGCCGAGGTGACGATCCTGCCCGGGCCCGCGGCCGCCCTGCCCGACGGGATGCGCGTCCGCGTTCACCTCGGCACCGCCGACGTCGCGGGAAGGCTCTCGCGGGCGGTTCCGGGGCCGGACGACACGGCCGGCCGCGCGTTCAGGCCGGGAGAGACGACGTTCGTCCAGCTGTCCCTCGAGTCACCCGTCGCGGCGCGGCCCGGCGACCGCTTCATCCTGCGCCGGCCGTCTCCCGCCGAAACGCTCGGCGGCGGGCGCGTTCTCGACGCCGGGCGCCCGCGGATGAAGCGGCGCGCCGGCGCGGACGCGGCCCTCTTCTCGATCCTGTCGGTCCTTTCCCTCGGCGACGAGAAGGCGCTGGCCGACCTCTTCCTCCTCGAGGCCGGGCCCGCCGGCCTCACCGCCGCGCGGCTGGGCGCCCGCCTCGGGATCGTGTCGCCCGCCGCCGTCGAGCTCCTCGAAGCGCTCGCGGGCGCGGGCCGCGCGCTGAAGATCGCACCCGCGCTCTTCGCGCATGCCTCCGTCGCGTTGGAGCTCGCGGGCCGCGCGGCCGCTCTCTTCAGCGAGCGGCGGAAGGCCGGCTCGGCCACCGTCGCGCTCGGGAAGGGCGAGTTCCTCGCCCGCCTCGCGAAGGGAATCTCCCCCGGCGCCGCCGACGGCTGGCTCGCGACGCTCGCGGCCGGCAGGACGATCGCGCTCGAGGGCGACCGCGTGGTGCCGCCGGGCGCGAAGGCGGCGGATCTCTCGGGCGAGGCCGCGTCGTTCGCCGCGAAGCTCGAAGAGCTCTACAGGAAGTCCGGCTTCGAGCCGCCGAAAACGTTCGACGCCGCGAAGGTCCTCGGGACGAAGCCGCAGGTCGTGGAGGGCCTCGCGTCGCACCTCGTGAAGTCGGGCCTCCTCGTCCGCCTTTCGCCCGACCTCGTCGTGCACAAGGACGTCGCGTCTGCCGCCGAGAAGAAGCTTGAAAGCGTCAGAGGTCAGACGCTCGCGGTCGCGGGTTTCCGCGACCTCCTCGGCCTGACGCGCAAGACGCTGATCCCGCTGCTCGAGTACTTCGACTCTCGGAAACTCACGCGCCGGGTCGGGGATCTCAGGAAGGTGGAAGGGACCGCAGGTTCTTCTTGACCGAGCGCTCGCCCTTCTTCTTCGCCGAGTCGATGGTGTAGTCGAGCGTCGCGTCGAGCGACATCCACGACACCACCGGCTTGCCGCCCGCCTTGCCCGGGGAGAGCTTCCACTTCGCCGCGCTTTCGCGCACCCAGCGCACGAGGAGCGGCTCGGCGTCCCCCGTCGGCAGGACGCGCGAGACGGTGCCCGTTGCCGAGATCTCGACGAGAGCCGTGATCCGGCTGCGCTGGCGCGTCGCGTCGAAGCTCCACGGCGTTTTCTCGGCGGCCGGGAGCGCGTCCAGTTCCTCGACGGAGACGGCCTCGGCGTCCTTCGGGTCGATCGCGGCCGGAAAGCGGGTCATCCACTCGTCGCCCAGGTTCTCCCGGAACACCTTCGCGAGGGGGTCGTCCTTTTTGAGCGGCTCAAACTGGAAGGCGCTGAAAACGGGCTTCTCGAGCGAGACGTTCAGCTCGAGGACCTGCGTCGCCCACGTGACGGCGGGCTTCCCGCCCTTCCTCGGAATCGCGTATCGCCAGCGCGAGGCGAGCGCCGGGAGCGGGGTCGCGAGCGCCTTGAGCGGCGGCTCGACGAGGGCGAGCTCGCTCACCTTTCCGGTCTCGAGGACGCGCGCGGCGACGACGAGCGGGACGCGCGTCTCGAGGTCGACGAGGTTCGGGCGCTCGAGGACCTTCGGCGGCTCCTCCAGCGTGAGGAAGAGCGGATGCGCGTACGCAACCTCGGCGAGAACGGGGCGCACGGGATCGGGCAGCGCCTCGACGGGCTTGACGGCCGCCGTCTGCGCCGAAAGCACGCCGCTTGCGGCCAGCGCGGCCGCGCCGAGGAAACCGTGGAGCCTCCGCATGGTGCGATTCTAGGACCTCCGCCCCTTACTTGGCCTCGGCCCAGTTGAGGCCGATCCCGACGTCCACCGTGAGGGGGACGGCGAGGCTCGCGGCGCCCTCCATCGTGCGGCGCGCGAGGGCCCCGGCTTTCTCCGCGAAGGCCGCCGGCGCCTGGAGGACGAGCTCGTCGTGGACCTGGAGGAGCAGGCGGACCCCCGGGAGCTCCACGGCCAGCGCGGCGTCGAGGGCGAGCATCGCCTTCTTGACGAGGTCTGCGGCTGAGCCCTGGAACGGCGCGTTCATCGCCATGCGCTCGGCGTTCGCGCGGACGTTGTGGTTGCGGTCGTGGAGGCCGGGAATCGGGCGCACGCGCCCGAAGATCGTCTCGGTGCCGCCCGTCGCGCGCGCCTTCTCGAGGATCGCGTCGAGGCAGGCCCGGATCTTCGGGAAGCGGTCGAAGTAGGCCGCGATGAACTCCTTTGCCTCGGCGCGCGGGACGCCGAGCTGGGCCGCGAGGGCGAAGGGCCCCATGCCGTAGAGGACGCCGAAGTTGATCGTCTTGGCGCTCCGGCGCTGGTCCGCGGTGACGGCGGCAAGGTCGAGCCCGAAAATCTTCGCCGCCGTCGCGCGGTGGATATCCTCGCCGCGCCGGAAGACGTCGATCAGCGCCTCGTCGCCCGAGAGGTGCGCGAGGATCCGGAGCTCGATCTGCGAGTAGTCCGCCGCGACGAGCCGCGTCCCCTCCGGCGCCACGAACGCGCGCCGGATCGCGCGTCCCGCCTCCGTGCGGATCGGGATGTTCTGGAGGTTCGGCGCGTTCGAGGAGAGCCGGCCGGTCGCGGCTACGGCCTGGTCGTACCGGGTGTGGATGCGCCCGTCCGCCGCGATGCACGCGGGCAGCGCGTCCACGTACGTGCCCTTGAGCTTCGAGATCTCGCGCCACTCGAGGACGAGGGACGGCACGGGCCCGGACGAGAGCGCCTGGAGCTCCTCGAGGACCTCCGAGCCCGTCGCGTACGACTTCGTCTTCGCCGTTTTCTTGACCGCCGGGTAGCCGAGCTTTTCGAACAGCACCCGGCCGAGCTGAAGAGGCGAGCCGATGTTGAACGGCTCGCCTGCCGCCTCGTGGATCTTCGCCTCGAGCGCGGCGAGCCGGCCGTCGAACTCCTTCGAGAGGCCCGCGAGGACGCCGCGGTCCACGGCGACGCCCGCCATCTCCATCCGCGCGAGGACGGGCACGAGCGGGATCTCGATCTCCTCCAGCACCCGCCAGAGCGGCGAGCCCTCCGAGAGGCGGGGCTGGAGCGCGTCCACGAGAGCGAGCGGGAGGAGGACGCGCGGCGCTAGCCAGCGGCGGCCTTTCTCGGACGCGAACGTCGCGGCCGACGTGGGCTCGCCGTCCGTGAGCTCCTTGAGCGGAGGCACGGATTCCGGCGGGAGGTTCAGGACGCCACGCGCGTCGCCCGCGAGGTCGTGCGCGTGGAGGCCCGGCGCCACGACGTAGCTCGCGAGCATCGCGTCGAGGAAGCGCGCGGGCGGCGCGATCCCGAGCGCGTCGGCCGCGAGAAACAGGCGCTTGGCATCGTGCGCGACGACGGGGACCTTCGCGAAGAGCGCCGCGAGCGCCTTCGTCCCGGCGGCGTCGAGCGCGAAGGCCACGGTCTCGCCTCCCGGGACCGCGACAGCAGCCGCGAGCGGCGGCGCCGGCCACGGCGTGCCTGGGCCGCACTCGACGTGGACGGACGCGCGTCCGGCTCTTGCGGCCGCCGCGACGAGCGCGTCGAGGCCGGCGGCGTCCGCGATCCACCGAATGCTTTCCTGAGGGAGATTCGAAGAGGAAGAGGAAGATTCTTCGAATAGAAAGAGAGTCGCGGGCTCGAGGGACGCGGTCGCCGTCGCGGCGCCGCCGTTTGTCGCCGCACCCTTCGTCGCCGATGCGGATTCGAGGAGCTCCTTCTTGAAACGCCCGAACCCCATCTCGTCGTAGAACGCCGCGAGGTCCTTCGCGGCCTGCCCCTCGACCGGGCGGAGGCGGAAGTGCTCGAGGAGCTTCTCCGGCGGCGCCGGGAGCGGCCGGTCGCAGCGGACCGTCGCGAGCGTCTGCGAGCGATAGGCCTCGTCGCGCCCGGCGGCGAGGAGCTCCTTTCTCTTGCCCTTGACCTCGTCCAGGCGCGCGTAGATCGCGTCGAGCGAGCCGAACGTCGCGATGAGCTCCTTGGCCGTCTTCTCGCCGATGCCCCGGATGCCGGGAATGTTGTCGGACGAGTCGCCCATGAGGGCGAGGACGTCGATGACCTGCGAGGGCTTGACGCCGAAGAAATCCAGGACGCCCGCCTCGTCGAGGAGGACGTCCTTCACGGGGTGGAAGACGGAGACGTCCGGATCCTTCACGAGCTGGAAGAGGTCTTTGTCGGCCGAGCAGATCTCGGCGCGGAAGCCCGCTTCCTTCGCGACGATGGCGATCGAACCGATGAGGTCGTCGGCCTCGAACCCCGCCTCCTCGAGAACCGCGAGGCCGAGCAGGCGGCAGAGGCGCTTGGCGTCCTCGATCTGCGGGACGAGATCGTCCGGCATCGCGGCGCGCTGCGCCTTGTACGCGGCGTCCAGCTCCTCGCGAAACGTCTTCTCGTACCGGTCGAAGCAGACGGCGACGGCAGCGGGCTTGCGGTCCGCCACGTACTTCCGCCACATGTTCAGAAAGCCGTAGACCGCGTTGGTGGGCTTGCCGCCGGGCCCGGTGAGGCCGCGAATCGCGTAGAAGGCGCGGTAGAGGTAGTTGGACGCGTCGATCAGCGCGAGCGTGGGCCGTTCGGAGTTCGCCATCGCGGCGAGTGTATCCGCGGCGCGTGCCAGAATCGCGGGCCACGTGAGCGACAAGTTGAACGGCCGTGACGCCGCGCTCGCCGCCGTCGTCTTCGCAGCTCTCTCCCTCCTCGGCCAGCACACGTGGGGCACCGTCGACGCGATCCAGCGCTTCGCCGTGACGCGGTCCCTCGTCGAGCAGGGCTCGGCCGTGACGCCGGAGTTCGGCCCGGTGAAGTACGCGCCGCTTCAAAGCGTCCTCATGATCCCGACGTATCTGCTCGGGAAGGGGCTCGGCGCCTTCGCGGGGTCCGACCCGCGGCGGGTCGGCAACCGCGTGACGGCCTTCCTCTTCACGCCGCTTCTCGTGACGCTGCTTTGCGTCGTCTTCCGGCGCGCCGCGCTCCGCGCGGGCACGGGTGAGCAAGCGGCGCTCTTCGGCGTCTTCACGCTGCTCTTCACGACGCTCCTCCTGCCGTACACGCGCCTCCTCTTCACCGAGCCGCTCAACGCGCTGCTCGTTCTTCTCGCGACGTCCGCGCTCCTCGACGCGAACTGCGGACTCGCGGCGGCCGGCCCGCGCCTCGCTGCGTCCTCCGCGCTCCTCGTCCTGAACGGAGCGCTCTTCGCACCGCTCGCGATCGCCCAGATCGGCTTCGGTGCCGAGCTCGTCCGCCGCCGGACGAACGCGCGCGCGGCCCTTCGCGTCCTTTTTGCAGGAATCTCCTCGCTCCTCGCGGCTCTCGGAGCCTGGCTGCTTTGGAATCACGCGCGCTACGGGAACGCCCTGCACGTCGGCTACGACGGCGAGCGCTTCGGAACGCCGCTCGCGCTCGGCCTGCCCGGCCTCCTCGTCTCGATCGGGCGCGGGATCATCCTCTACTCGCCGCCCACCGTCCTCGCGCTTCTCGCGCTGCCTTTCCTCGTCCGGCGCCGCCGCCTCGGGGCGCTTGGACCGATCGCGACGTTCTACGCCGTCGCGTTCGCCGGCTATCTGGCTCTTTATGCGTCCTGGGATTCCTTCGAAGGGGGCTGGTGCTGGGGTCCGCGCTTCCTCCTGCCGTTCATGCCCGTTCTCCACCTCGCGATCCCGTTTCTCGTCGCGGATGCGCCGCGCTGGAGCCGGCTGCGTCGAGTCGCCTTCGCCCTGCCGTTCGTCCTCGGTTTTGCGGTGAACGCCGCCGAGGATCTCGGCACGTGGAAGGACTGGGAGAAGGCGACGTTCGGCTCCGGCGCCGTCGACTACAAGCGCTCCGTCTTCGAGCCGCGTTACGCCGCTCTTCTGCATTCCGTCGAGCCGCGGCGGGCCGCGGTGCGCCTGCCGCTGTTTCTCGCCGTGGCCGGTGCGTCGGCGTTCGCGCTTTCGAAACTGGCATCCCGGCGCGAGGCCGGCACGTAGAATCGGGGCGAGGCGCGATGTCGGCTCTTCCGTCTCCCCGGTCCTCTTCGTCCCTCCCCGCGGCGCCTCCGGTGACGAACGGGCGGGTCGCGTCCGCGCTCCTCGCGCTGGCGTCCGCGGAGGACCCCCTGAGCCGCCGAGCCGCCGAATATCGCGCGGCCGCGAAGACGCTCCGCCAGCTCGACACGGACCTCTTCGGGCGCCGCGTCGCGGTCGCGTCGCTCCCGGGCGTGTCGCCCCGCGCCGCTGACGCGATCGCGTCGTTTCTCGCGTGCGGCTCGGACGAGAACGTCGGCGACGCCTTGGCCGCAATGCTGGACCGCGCCGACCCCGCCGCCCACAGGAAAGCGGATTTCCTGTCGCGCGCCGACGTGGACCGCATCCTGTCGGCGCCGGAAGGAATCTCGCACGCGGACCTGCGCGGCGACGCGCACCTCCACACGGACCGCTCGGACGGCAGGATGCCGCTCGCCGCGCTCCACCGCGCACTCGAAGCGCGCGGCGACGCCTACGCCCTCCTGACGGATCACGCGCGCGACTGCGCCGTGGCGGGCGGCCTCTTCCCGGCCGACTTCCGCGCGCAGCGCCGGGAGGTGGACGCCCTGAACGCGCGCGCCGGGACGTTCGCGATGTTCGTCGGGGCCGAGGCGAACATCGCCGAGGACGGCTCCCTCGACGTGACGCCGGCGGGCGTGCCGGAGCTCGACGCGGTCGTGGCGTCCGTCCACACGGACCTGAGAGGCACTCGCGATCAGACGGCCCGGCTCGTGCGCGCGGTCGAGACGCCGGGCGTCGCCGTCCTCGGCCACCCGAAGGGCCGCCTCTACGACATGCGGAGCGGCGTCCGCGCCGACTGGCCGCGCGTTTTCGCCGTCGCCGCGGCTCGAGGCGTCGCCATCGAGCTGAACGGCTGCCCCGAGCGCCTCGACCTGCCGCCCGCGCTCGCGAAGATCGCGGTGGCGGCCGGGTGCCTCTTCTCGATCTCGAGCGACGCGCACGCGGCCGCGCACCTGTCGTTTCTCGACTACGGCCTCGCCGTGGCGCGGCTTGCCGGCGTTCCGGCAGAACGCGTGGTGAACACGTGGTCGCGCGACCGGTTCGCGGACTGGCTGGAGGAACGCCGCGGCTCGTGACGTTCAGTCGTAGATGATCGAGCCGGGGTCGAACTTGTCGCCGGTGTCCGGGCCGCTCCACGTGTTGTGGTTCAGGTCGTAGTGCCACCCGAAGGACGTGTACGGGAACCGGAAATACGTCGCGATCGTGAGCAGCACCTTTCCCCACAACGGCTTCTCGGGCACGCCGACCGCGAGGAGGATCTCGCGCAGGTTGAGGCCGATCTCGATCCCGATGTTGCGCTGGCGGAGTGGCTCGTCGGAGTACCGGTAGCCTTTGCTGCCGTACGTGGCGGACAGGAGGAGGAACCGCGCGGGCCCCGGTTTGAGCCCGACGCGCGGCAGGAAGCCCGCCAGCTTCAGGTCGGCGGAGTAGATCTCCTTCGAGTAGTCGTCGCCGTAGCCGCCGTACCGGCAGCACGCGTCCGGGATGAGCGCCTTCACGTAGCCGAAGCGCAGGCCAACGGTGTCGTGAATGCCCCACGCGTCGATGCCCGTTGCGACGAGGGAACCGATCGTGTTCGCCGCGATGTCCTCCCACGCGAAGCCGTACTGCGAGTACCCGTCGCCGACCTCGATGAGGGCGCCCGTCAGCGCGGCGACGCCGAACGCGAGCGCGCGGGCCTGGGCGGGCGTCTTCCCGACGGCGCGGTACGCGGCCTGGAGGGCCTGGGTCGAAACGTACCCGAGGAAGATGTGCGACGCCTTGTCCGCGCCGCCTGCGTACGTATCGCTCTGGAACCAGCGTTCGTTCGCGAACTCGAACGACGACCGGCTGTCCACCCGCCACCACGTGAAGTAGCCGATGATCGGAGCGCCGACGAAAACGCCCACCGTGATCGCTGTCGTCTTCGTGTCCCAGAAGCGCGGCGCCGCGGGCGCCGGCGCGGACTCGCCCTCGGGACTCGTCCGGACCGGGGAAGTCGCGGGCGGCTCGTCGGCGGGCGCGGCGTCGAGATGGAAGCCGGGGGACGGCTCGAACGCGTCGGCAGGGCGGTCGAATCCGAGGACGGCCGCCGCGGCCGGGTGAGAGAGAAAGAAGAGCGCCAGGACGGCCGCGGCCGCGCGCGCGGGCCGCGGCGTCACGCGGCGAGACCGCGGGAGCGGGCGATCGCGCGCGTCTTCTCGAGCGCCTCGCCCGCCGTCTTCTCCATCAGGTCGGCGTCCTCGCGGAAGCCGCGGAGGAGCTCGGGGTCGGCGACGCCGGGCAGATTGATCCGCACGTTCGCGAGCGCCGCGAGGACCGCGGCCCAAGAGGCGAGCGCGCCGGCCCAGGCGTCGGATGCCGCGTTCGGGTTCCCCTTCTCGAGGATCGCCGGCGCGTTCTTGAGGGCCTCGTGCGCGAAGAACGCCGTCTGCATCGGCACGGCCGTCGCAAGGAGGTTCGCCGCGTCGATCGCTTTCTGGCGCGCGGCCTTGTCCGCGTCCGTCTCCTTCGGGAGGCGGCGGGCGGCGAGAACCCTGTCAAATGCGCCGGCGTCCTCGTCGACGAGCTCGACGAGCTTCGCGCGCGCGTCGTCCAACCGGTCGACGAGCGGGGCGAGGTCCTCCCACGCGGACCTGTACTTCTCCTTGCCGAGCGTCAGGCGGACGACCATCGCGAGGAGGCCGGCGCCGTTCGCCCCTCCCGCGGCGGCGGCCGAGCCGCCGCCCGGAGCGGGCGCGTCGGACGCGAGGGTGGCGGCGAAACCTTCGACGGAAAGGGAGGCGAGGCGGCTCATGTCTTCAGCGTAGCAGGCCGCGCTGCACGACGTGGCGCCCGCCCGCGATCACGTCCGTCACGAGGCTGACGCCCCAGTGGTAGACGAGGTGCTCGAGAGCCGGGCCGTCGAGGAGAACCGCGTCGCCCGCCTTCCCCTCCTCGAGCGTGCCGCGGCGCGCGCCCTCGCCGAGCGACGCGGCGGCGTTCAACGTCATCGCGGTGAGGGTTTCCTCCACCGTGAGGCCCATGCCGACCGAGGCAAGGAACGCGACGGCCGGGAGCGACTCCGTGTAGGACGAGCCGGGGTTGCAGTCGGTTCCGAGGGCGACGGCGACGCCCGACGCGATCATCTTCCGGGCCGGCGCGTACCGGTTCATGCGCAGGAAGACGGACGTGCCGGGCAGCAGCGTCGCGACGACGCCGGCGGCGGCCATGTCGGCGATGCCCGCGTCCGTCGCGAAAAGAAGGTGGTCCGCGGACGCCGCCTTGACCCGCGCCGCGAGCGAGGCGCCGCCGAGCGGCGTCAGCTCGTCGGCGTGGACGCGCGGGACCAGGCCGAAGGACAGCCCCGCGGCGAGGATCTCGGCCGACTCCGCGAGGGAGAACACTCCTTCCTCGCAGAAGACGTCCGCGAAGCGGGCGCCCCCTTCCGCGAGGGCCGGGAGGATCTCGTTCACGCATTCGTCGACGTAGCGCCTTCGGAGGGCGGAAGAGCCCCGGCGCTCGGGCGGCAGCTCGTGCGCGGGGAGCGCGGTGGGCGCGACGCCCACGGCGTGGCCCTT
>Ga0315270_10000381_pt1 | contig 24756 bp, 23 predicted proteins | sample C1_bottom_MG_FD_204932 | JGI IMG/M metagenome (GOLD analysis project Ga0315270, IMG submission 204932) | Sediment microbial communities from Yellowstone Lake, YNP, Wyoming, USA - C1_bottom | ecosystem: Environmental > Aquatic > Freshwater > Lake > Sediment | place: USA: Wyoming | collected...
CGTACAGCTTCCAGCTTGTATTCCAGCGTGTATGATGCCCGTAATACTTTTTCTTTCTTCATGTCTTCGTCTCCTTAACTTACAATTTAACCATAGTTAAGGGATACGTTTTTCACGGGCAAGGCCATAACAAATAACCAATTTCTCAGTCTTACACTTTGAAACTAAAATTTATTCTGACGTGAAATTTGCAACATATAGCCTCCTTAACCCATTCTCTAAGACTTTATTTCTACATGCCTAGCACAATTGGCATGACAGTTGATCCATAACAATATATTTATAAACAAATAGATATGTTAAACGTTATGCCATTCTAAAATCACCCTACCCGTACTTTAGTCTACTGGACAATGTACTATTTTATCGGTATGTTGCCTACCTCAATGAAAGTATGGTTACCGGCCATTTATTAACCGGATTTTTTCAGATGCGTTGATTGCTAAATGATTTTGTGGAAATCAACTGAAGACAACTCCTTACTTTTACTGGTTGTAACCTTAAAAAAATATAGGTTCAACAAATTTTACAAGGACACATACAAGTGGACTTTTAAAACTATAAATTTGTTTACACTCGCCTTTGGGGAAGAAATGATGAAACTTTTGAAAATACTATTTGTAATCCTTTTTAGCACAATGCTTGCTTCTTGTGGTGGAGGTGGCAGCAGTGGAGCCTCCGCTTCTGGTAATGGGGGAGGAGGAGGTGTAAGTAAAACGGCCGCAGAATATTTCACCAAAACTGCAGTAGGCAATACTTGGACCTGGTCAGAATTACCTTCTGGGACGACAACCAAAGATACAATTACCGCGTCTGCAGGAGGTGTTGTAACGATAACTCATCCAAAAGGTGTGACTACCACGTCTCACCTGGATGGCACTGGCGCATTGGTTAGTACTACCGATTCAACAAGCGTGATGGGTACAATTACCAACGCATTAACACTGCCTGCAACGTTCTCAGTGGGGACAACCTGGACAGTGAAACCAGCTACGGCTACCGACAGCGCAGTCAAGGCAACAGTTATCGCAATTGATGTTACGCGTACCGTATCCGCCGGAACTTTCAACGATTGCCTGCAAGTTGATCAAACTTATACAACGTCAGGCACAACAGTGAACGCCACGAGTTACTATTCTCCAACGGCAGGCGCAGACGTGTTTACTAGTGTTACCTTTGGCACTACCGCTTTTTCGCGCCAACTACTGGCAGGCTACATTGCCAATAGTTCATTATTCATAACCAGCTTTACCCCTGGAGGCGGTCCCGTTGGCACGACTGTCACCATCAATGGTACTGATTTCAGTGCAACGCCAAACAGCAATATTGTCAAATTCAATGGTACACAAGCAACCGTTACAAATGCTACTACTAAACAACTGGTGGTAACAGTGCCCGCAGGTGCAACAAGTGGGAAAATTTCTGTAACCGTAAATGGAAAAACAGCAACCTCAGCAACCGACTATGCTGTTACGACGTCAGGTGGTGGCGGTGGCGGAGAAGGCACAGCCGCATACTACTTCACCAAAACAGCCGTTGGGAACACTTGGAATAGCGCAGGAACGACCACTGTCACTCCTACTGGATTTCCAGTTATAAATATTACGCATACATCAACAAATAAAATTACTGCATCTGCAAATGGCGTGGTCACTTATACCTATACTGACACCTCAACCCAGGCTGGATCACCCCCTACTACATCGACGAATACTTCTACAACTTATATTGATTCAGCAGGTGCACTTGTAAGCAATGATGGTACTTCCACTTATATCGCCCTTCCACCCACTTTCACAGTGGGAACGACTTGGGATCAAAGTCCGCCCAACACCAATGGGATTGTCTCATCGATTGGTAAGATTATTGCCTTTAATGTTACGCGTACCGTGCCTGCGGGAACGTTTACCGATTGCCTCCAGATTGAATCGACTGAAAAATTTACTGACGGTTCAACTAGTAGCTATACTACATATGTCTCCCCGACTATTAGCAATTCAGTGGAGTCTATGGGGTCATCAGTAAGTAGCGGGGGAACCTCAACCTATGCCGACAAACTGCAATCCTACACAATTGCGCCCTGATATATCGTAAACACGGTAATCGAATCACGCAATTTTTTCCTTAATTACTACACGCCCATTAAAAATTCTTTTAATGGGCGTCGTTTTTTTATTGCTAAAAACATTATAAAAGGCCAAGTAAAATATTTGAAAGATACGTTAAACATAGGCACTGGACTTTCCCTATTTTTACGCGTATGTTGCGCACTTAATTAATCTTTGAAATCCAAATATTAATTAGGCGGTAGATTTTTAATACATAAAACAGTAAATATACGACTTCTACGGACATTCAATTTTCAAGCTTCAGGAGCCTAATATGAAATTAGTAATCAGGTTTTTAGCACTAATTTTTAGCATTGCACTTACTGCCTGTGGAGCAGGTAGTAGTAACAGTAATAAGGATAACGCCGTTGTATCTTTTACCGCCAAACAATACTTCACAAAAACCGCAGTAGGAAATACCTGGAAGTACAGCAATACTGATACCTACGCCCCTACAGGGATGCCAAACAAGACAACGACTGATATTGAAGATGCTGAAATAAAGGTTACTTCATTAATAAATGGAGGCGTCAACATCAACCGTACATCCATCATAAATGGGAATAGTTCTGTCTCAACCTATAAAAGGTATATTGATGCATCAGGGAGGTTGATTTTAGATGATGGTATCGTAATTGTGGAGTTGCCAGCCACCTTCACTGTCGGAACAAATTGGATCGATGAACCGGCTGATATTCCAAACGGAACAGGCGCCTCGACCGCCAAAATTATTGCGTTTAATGTCAAACACGCAGTAGGTAACATGACTTTTACTGATTGTCTTCAGGTAGAAACGATGCAAAATAATCCAGACGGAACATTCAGCAGCGCCGTTATTTATATTTCTCCAACGGTTGGCAATATCGTTGAATATATTGAATCGTATTCGTATCTTGATGCTACCAATGGTAATGGAAGTGGCGTGCTAACTAAACAATTACAAAGTTACACGATTAAATAATCTAGCCCTGTCTGGCTACACACCCTTTTCGGGATCATAAAAAATCCACTGCATTAAAAATACCTTTATTGTGCGGTAACGATCACCCATATACCGCTACGAAACCAGGTGCTTGGCCAGGCGTTTACCCAGGCACAGCAAGGTATAGGTAGGCGGCAATCCCCAGGCACCCGGAATAACTGAGGCATCACACACATAAAGTCCATTGATTTCTGTTTTTAAATCGGCGTTGACGACCTCACCGATTTTCGCACTGCCGCCGGGGTGCGCGGCAAAATGCCAGCTTTTATAAATATTCCTCGCGCCTGCATGTGCCAATATCTCCTTGGCTATACCCACTCCCTGTGCCAACTTATTTTTGTCATCGGTACTCAACCTTTTATCTGGACCCAATCGTCCCATTCGACCACTCAATTGATCTTTGATCTTCACCATCATCGTGAGCGTGCTCGCATGGGAAAATAATCGGTCAAAACGGCCTACCTGCGCTGCAAAGGCCTGGTACAAGGGTCGGGGTAAAGTCATATCTGCCAACATAATGCCTTCTGTTTCTAGGCGCATGCCTCCTGACATGGGTACTTCCCTGCCTGCCTCAAGACCTTTTATACTACCCATGACTGCAATAACCGGGTCAACAAAAAAGTTTTTGCCAGCATTGTTAATTTTAGAAGCAGAGAGAATTTGAGGTGTACCAATACCTCCCGCTGCCACCACCACTCGATCTGCATAGACCTGTTGGCGCATGCCATTGCAAGTGTATTCCACACCCACTGCACGCTGTCCGTGTATCAGAATTCGGTTCACTTTTGCCTGCGTTTGCAATTTTGCTCCGTGTGCCAAGGCCTCATTCAAATACATGCGCGCACTCCACTTTGCACCAAAGGGGCAGCCATAAGTGCAACGCCAACAATTGGCCCGGCATTTGTCCACGTAAATCATTTTGTCCAATTTATGCCACTCCAGACCTAACCCCAGCGCACTGCGCATAATGCGTTTAGCCATAGGTCCGATCAGTTCGTCCGGCAGGGGTGCGATGGGCACTTCCTCAAGAACTTCCATTATTTCAGTCGATAAGTCGATGCCATGATTTGCAAACAGTGCTCTGGGTGGCGGCATAGCGGTGGCGTAATTAATAGCAGAGCTTCCTCCTGTGGTTATCCCGCGAAGAATAAGTGAAGCGTCCCGCCCGACAAACAGCCCCTTGCCTGGTATTCCCGCAATTTTTGCCATGTGCGCCAACGTGCCTGAAAGCGGGGATGCATCGCCCCACTCTAGAACCAGTACCTTGACTCCTTGTATCGCAAGTTCTTTGGCTACAGTCGCACCACCTGGCCCACTCCCAATAACAATGACGTCAAACGGAGACTGTTTTGCTTTATCCATGGTTAACTCATATTCGATTTTAGGTAAGCTAAATTTTTAACAATATAGCAGTAGTGACATTAACGCTCAGATGAAAAAAGATACCCGTCAATCTTAATAACTACGTTGAATCTCAATAAAACCTGCATTTTAATGATTAACTTATTGCCCGATCTATGATTTTGCCACTATAATAACGACCTGCTGGGCAGGGTGTTGTTCAAAATGAGTTGTCATCAAACCAATTTATTAAAACGAAATTAAGGTGCTTTTTAATGGAAATATTTAATGAAGTCTGGATGAGCAAGTATAAAGATGCCTGGAATTCAACGGGAGAAGTATCGGACGCGTTAGCCAAAATCAACTTTGATTCCACCATCGGCTGGGGAATTGCCGGAGAAGAAAAACCTCGCGGTATTTTAGTAGTTAAAGGCGGGAAAGCGGTGCATGCCGGCGCCTACAACGGCGAGAATTTGAATTGGGATCTGCGAGCAAGTCCAGAAAATTGGGGACAGTGGCAAAGCAAACCAATTGGCATGGCCGGTTTAGGAATTGCCGTTACAACCGGCAAGTTGAAGTTTGCAACCGGTGATTATACAAGCATGATTAAAAATCCAGGGATGGCTGGTCCATTTGTCAGTAGTTTTGGCTTGATGAGCCAAATCAAATAGTGACTACCCTAATACATATCATTTAATAACAAAACCCAATCCAGAATTAAAAATTTTTTTGTAAGTAACTCTCCACTCAGGCCCCTAGGGGTCTTTTTTTTGGAAAAAATACAGCGTTATATTTTGTATGTTAGAACCAGAATATATGCTAATTTAGGATCACAACAAGCAAGTATCTACTCTGACAGAAATAGATGTAGTTGGTGTAATTCGAGTATTGAATTTTCTTTTATTCTCTTTCCAAACATCAATACGCCAAGGATACTCGCTAGTTCATCCAGTCCTAAGCTGGTGCGAAGCATGAGGGGCTTTGGATACTTCCGTGATAAAATCCTCGCTCATTTTTTTACCGAACACCATGAGCCACTCTCCCCATCTTATTGAGACGTTGATGAAGCAGCGCATCCTGATTCTGGATGGCGCGATGGGAACAATGATTCAACGTTACAAGTTAAGCGAGGCGCATTATCGCGGGGTAATCGCGCATAACGATCATCCTGGCCCCCGGCAGAATTTTATCGATCACCTGCTTGATCTGAAAGGCAACAACGACCTGCTCACATTGACACAGCCCCAGATCATTCGCGAGATTCATATGCAATATCTCGAGGCCGGCGCGGATATTTTGGAGACCAATACCTTTAATGCCAATGCGGTGTCGATGGAAGATTACCAGATGGGCCATCTGGTGTATGAGTTGAACCTGGAAGCGGCGAAATTGGCACGCAGTGCATGCAACGAAATTGAGGCAAAAGTGCCCGACAAGCCGCGCTTTGTCGCCGGCATTCTGGGGCCCACCACACGCACCGCCTCCATCTCGCCGGATGTCAATGACCCCGGTTTTCGCAATATCAGTTTTGATGCGCTGGTAGAGGGGTATACCGAATCGATACGCGGCTTGTTGGACGGTGGTGCGGATACCTTGATGGTGGAAACCATTTTCGATACCCTGAACGCCAAGGCAGCACTGTTTGCGATTGAACAATATTTTGAGCATCACAAAGTGCATGTGCCCATCATGATTTCCGGCACTATTACTGACGCCTCTGGGCGCACGTTGTCGGGGCAAACTACTGAAGCTTTTTTCAACTCCTTATCCCACACTCGCCCCATTTCTATCGGGCTTAACTGTGCGCTGGGTGGCGATATGATGCGTCCGTATATTGAAGAAATGTCGCGCGTGGCCAACACCTACGTCAGCGCGCACCCCAACGCGGGTCTGCCCAACCCTTTGTCGGACACGGGTTACGATGAATCACCGGAATACACCGCCAAGGTCGTAAAAGAATTTGCCACCAGTGGTTTCCTGAATATCGCGGGGGGGTGTTGTGGCACCTCGCCCGCACACATCAAGGCGATTGCCGATGCTCTGCAAGGCCTGCCACCCAGACGGGTTCCCAGGATAGAAAAAATGTGCCGCTTATCCGGACTGGAGCCGTTCAATATCGGTGATGAATCATTGTTTGTGAATGTGGGTGAGCGCAGCAATGTCACCGGTTCTAAGATGTTTGCGCGATTGGTGCTAAACGGCCAGTTTACCGAAGCCGTCGGGGTAGCCAGTAACCAGGTGGAAAATGGTGCCCAGGTGATCGACGTCAACATGGACGAAGCGATGCTGGATTCACAGGCAGCGATGGTGAAATATTTGAATCTGCTCGCTTCTGAGCCTGACATTTCGCGCGTGCCGTTAATGGTCGATTCGTCCAAGTGGTTAGTCATTGAGGCCGGACTCAAGTGCGTACAGGGCAAAGCTATCGTAAACTCGATTAGCATGAAAGAAGGCGAAGCCGAGTTTATCAAATACGGCAAACTGGTGCGGCGCTATGGTGCAGCAGCGGTGGTCATGGCATTTGATGAACAGGGTCAGGCCGATACCTATCAGCGCAAAATCGACATTTGCAAGCGCAGCTACGACTTGCTGGTGAACGAAGTGGGTTTCCCGCCTGAAGATATTATTTTCGACCCGAATATATTTGCGATCGCAACCGGTATTGAAGAACATAACAACTACGCGGTCGACTTTATCGAGGCCACACGCTGGATAAAACAAAATCTGCCTTTTGCCAAAGTGAGTGGTGGCGTGTCCAATGTTTCATTCTCCTTTCGTGGTAACGATGCGGTGCGTGAGGCAATTCATACGGTGTTTCTTTACCACGCCGTCAAGGCAGGTATGACGATGGGTATTGTGAATGCGGGCCAACTGGGCGTTTACGATGAGATCCCCCAAGACCTGCGCGATGCGGTAGAAGACGTGGTGCTGAATCGTCGCCCTGATGCGGGCGAACGTTTGGTCACCCTGGCCGAAAATGTAAAAAGCGGCGGCAAGGTGCAAGTTGAAGACCTCGCGTGGCGCAAGGGCTCGGTACAAGAACGTCTGACCCATGCATTGGTGCGCGGCATCACCAACTTCATCGTTGAAGATACCGAAGAAGCACGATTGCTGGCAAAATTTCCGGTAGAAGTGATAGAAGGTCCGTTGATGACCGGTATGAACGTTGTCGGTGATTTGTTTGGTGCGGGCAAAATGTTCTTGCCTCAGGTGGTGAAATCGGCGCGCGTCATGAAACAAGCTGTCGCCCATTTGGTGCCCTTTATTGAAGCGGAAAAACTGCGCTCGGGAGATATTTCCAACAAGGGCAAAATCGTCATGGCAACGGTTAAGGGCGACGTACATGATATCGGCAAGAATATCGTCACCGTCGTGTTGCAATGCAACAACTTTGAAGTGATTAACATGGGAGTAATGGTGCCTTGCCAGCAGATACTCGACACTGCGCGAGAGCACAAAGCCGACATCATCGGACTTTCCGGATTGATCACACCCTCACTCGAAGAAATGTCACATGTGGCAAAAGAGATGGAACGTCAAGGCTTCAAGATCCCGTTGTTGATAGGCGGCGCAACCACCTCGCGTGTGCACACCGCCGTCAAAATCGAACCGGGTTACAGCGGACCAACGGTTTATGTCACCGACGCTTCACGCGCGGTGGGGGTATGCAGTAATTTGTTAAGTGATACCTTGCGTGATAATTACGTGAACAGTATCAAGGCGGACTATGTTGAAGCACGCGCGCTTCACGAAGGAAAAAAGGGCAAAGGGAGTTATGTCACGCTTGAGGAAGCACGTAAACGCGGCGTAAAAACCGACTGGAAAAATTACACTCCGCCCAAACCCTGGCTCACCGGTGTTCACAAATTTGAAAATTATCCCCTGGACAAAATTGCTGAATATATCGACTGGTCGCCGTTCTTTCAGGCATGGGAGCTGGCAGGACGCTACCCCAAAATTTTGAAAGACGCCGTGGTGGGTGTAGAAGCAACCAAGCTTTTTGCCGATGCCCAAGCGATGCTAAAAAAAATAATCGATGAAAAGTGGCTCAGTGCCAGTGCCGTTTTTGGCCTATTCCCAGCCAACACGGTAACTGTTAAAGGAGATCCGGGCGAGGACATTGAAATTTACACCGATGCGTCACGCAAAAAAGTAGCGATCACCTGGCACAACTTGCGCCAGCAAACAAAGAAACCAGACGATATTCCAAACTACTGTCTGTCTGATTTTATTGCACCCAAAGCAACCGGTGTGCCGGACTACATTGGTGGCTTTGCCGTCACCGCAGGAATCGGTATCGATGAAAGGGTGCGCGCCTTTGAAAAACAGCACGATGACTATAGCGCGATACTGTTGAAATCGTTGGCTGACCGCTTGGCCGAAGCTTTTGCCGAGCTGCTGCATGCGCGAGTACGGCGTGAATTCTGGGGTTATTCGATGGATGAAGGATTGGATAACGAGGCATTGATCGCAGAAAAATATCGCGGCATACGTCCTGCGCCGGGCTATCCTGCCTGCCCCGAGCACACTGAAAAAGGCCCTTTGTTCGAGCTGCTGCAAGCGCCACTCAACGCGGGCATTACCATCACCGAAAGCTTTGCGATGATGCCAACCGCTGCCGTTAGCGGATTTTATTTTTCCCACCCGCAAGCAAAATATTTTGCTGTGGGTAAAATCAACAAAGATCAAGTTGAAAATTATGCCAAACGTAAAAATTGGAGTCTTGAAGAAGCCGAAAGATGGTTGGCACCGGTGCTGAATTATTAAGGGGGTAAAAATGCAACAACGTTCTTGGACATTGCCGATAGCCGTACTCGTGGCCGCAGGATTTTATTTTGTGACAACGATGTACCCCGCTAAAGAAGTTAAAAAGCCGGATACCACATCATCACCGGCAACACTGATTAAAACTGATATCAAACTGGGTGAAGGCGCACTTGCGACAGCAGGTCAGTCGGTAACTGTGCATTACACCGGCTGGTTATATGACGAAGCGGCTTCCATGCATCAGGGGAAAAAGTTCGATAGTTCTCGCGATCGCAATCAGCCCTTTCCTTTTAGTCTCGGAGCCGGTCAGGTTATTCCCGGCTGGGAACAGGGTGTGGAGGGTATGAAAGTGGGCGGCCATCGTCGATTGATTATTCCTCCTGCACTCGCTTACGGGACGAGTGGCGCAGGTGGCGTCATACCTCCCAATGCTCAACTGGTGTTCGATATCGAATTACTGGGTGTTCAATAATTCACCCTGGGTTTGCATGTTGAACACCCTCTTCGCGCACCCGATATATGCAACCTCGTTGTTGCTGATTGCATCCAATGTCTTCATGACCTTTGCCTGGTACGGTCATCTTAAAAATCTTTCAACGTCGCCCTGGTATATTGCTGCACTGGTGAGTTGGGGCATTGCATTATTTGAATATGTGCTCCAGGTTCCTGCCAACCGTGTCGGCTATACCGCGTTGAGTTTAAGTCAACTGAAGATATTGCAGGAAGTCATTACCCTGACGGTATTCGTTCCATTCGCATTGTTCTATATGGATCAACCCTTGAAAATGGATTATCTTTACGCCGCGATTTGTCTACTGGGTGCGGTCTACTTTATTTTTCGCAGCGGTTAACACCCGATTTCTATTCCTACTTCAGGTCTATTCATGCACATACATATACTAGGAATTTGCGGCACCTTTATGGGCGGTGTCGCCGTACTGGCAAAAGAAGCCGGGTACCGTGTTACCGGTTGTGACGCCAACGTCTACCCACCAATGAGTACACAGTTGCAAGCTCAGGGAATCGAGCTGACCGAAGGATTTGGTATCGAACAAATCCGGATGAATGCGGATATGTACGTGGTCGGTAATGTTGTGTCGCGCGGCAATCCATTAATGGAAGAAATTTTAAATCGTAACTTGCCCTATATTTCGGGCCCACAATTTTTAGCGCAGGCCTTATTGCAGGAAAAATGGGTACTGGCCGTGGCAGGTACCCATGGTAAAACCACAACCAGCTCGATGCTGGCCTGGATACTTGAATATGCACAAATGAATCCCGGTTTTCTGATCGGTGGCGTGCCGCAAAATTTTGGCATCTCTGCACGTTTAACCGACTCCCCTTTTTTTGTGATTGAAGCAGACGAGTACGACACTGCTTTTTTTGACAAACGTTCCAAATTTGTACATTACCGCCCCCGTACCGTTGTACTCAACAATCTGGAATTTGATCACGCCGATATATTCCCCGACCTCCCCGCGATTGAAACCCAATTTCATCATCTGGTACGCACCGTGCCCGGCAATGGTTTAATCGTGAGTAACGGCCGCGAAGCCTCGTTGGACAGAGTCATCAAACGTGGAAGCTGGACACCGGTTGAGCTGTTCGGAAGTACACAAGGGTGGAACATCGATGACGCCAACCAAATCACACTGAACGGCAAAACACAGGGTATATTGAATTGGGACTTGATGGGCGATCACAACCGCATGAACGCATTGGCTGCATTGGCTGCCGCACGTCACTCCGGCGTGCCTATCGCTCAGGGACTGGCTGCTCTCAACGCGTTCAAAAATGTAAAACGCCGCATGGAAGTGCGTGGCACTGTGAACGGCATCACCGTCTACGATGACTTCGCACATCACCCAACCGCAATTGCAACCACCCTCGAAGGCCTGCGTCAAAAAGTTGGCAAAGCACGCATACTCGCCGTACTTGAACCTCGTTCCAACACGATGAAACTAGGCGTAATGAAAAACGCTTTACCAGCCAGTCTTAAAGATGCAGACGAAGTGTTTTGTTATGGGGCGAATTTAGGCTGGGACGCAAAGGTAGCCCTTGCACCGCTGGGTAGCAAAGTCATGGTGAGTGATGATCTGAATAAATTAACCACCGCGATCGCAAATACCGCCCAACCTGGTGATCAAATACTGGTAATGAGCAACGGAGGCTTTGGCGGAATACATGAAAAATTATTAAAACAACTACATCGATAAATAAATTTCTTACAACCGTCGAACAAGTTGTTTTCCCTCCAATGCATCGATTATGGAAAGAGCGTTAATGGTCTCGTAGCCTTAGCCGCCAGTCGTTTTCCCAACATACGTAAGCCAGGCCGGCCACTCACCTGAAAGATGCGCTGGCTAACTACCAGCACATCGGTATCTATGGCATTTGCCTTGGAAATTAGCACCTCCGTAGGGTCACCCGCAAGAATCGTGAAGCAGCGCTTATCAATAATTTCTGCAGCCTTTTCAAATTGCAATCGTGCGACCTCAGATTGTTGCTCCTGTTCAATTCGTATGTAATCGAGAAATTGTTGCCGCGCCCCTTTTGACGATTGCCAATCATTCCCAATATAATCTGGCCATCCACCGTCAATGACAAATACACCGGTCAGCGCAGCATAACTCTGACCTGCCAATTCAACTGCAAAATTCAGTGCTTCTTGAGAAGATTCCGAACCATCAACTGCAACAACAATTTGCCTGAGTAACAACATCAGCGGCCCCTCATTATTTTTTAGCTGAATCTGCTGGCACGGCCGGCATCATTACCGGTGCAGGGATACCCGCCGTGGAGCTTGTAGTCGCGTGCTCTGGCGCCTGGGCAACCGGTTTGTTCATCGTCAACACAATGACAGTGGCAATTACAAGAATACTGACAATAATTGCACCAATATCCTCGGCACGGTCGTCCTTGAACAAGGTCATTTTGCTTTTTTCGCCTGCAGCACCAATAGTTTCGCTTCCAGTTTTAGTCATAATAAATTCTCCCTGTTTTCAGATGGCAACCAGATAATCTTTTATTGCAAAAACTACCAAAAGTGCCAGGACATATTTGGTAATACCTACAATCAGACCGAGTTTAAGAGGCGCACCACCAGCCTGACGTAACTCGTTGATGTCGATATATCCACCCAGACCAACCAGACCGAATCCAAAAATCCAGGTCATCCACAAGCGCAACATTTGAATTGTGTCTGAAGCGGGAGGCCCTCCCTTGAGCCCTACACTTCCAAAGGTGCCCATGCTGGTCAAGAAAACCATGCCCATAAATCCAATGACAAATACGGGAAATTTTTCTGCCAACAGGGTGCCCAATCCTTTACGCTCTTTACCCACGGTTTCTGTCTTGCCTGACCAATACCAGACGGTGACAGCAAATACTGCAAACGGAATTGAAATCACGCGCATGATGTTCCAAATTTCAGCGACCGAAACCGCCGTACCAGGTGCAACGTTGGGATTAAAAGCAAGCGCTGCCGCAAGTACCTGACCAGAATTTAGAATACCTGTACCTATCCATGCGCCGTATTGAAGATCATTAAGCCCTAAGGCATGACCAATGAAGGGACTGATAAACATGGTAACAATTCCAAACCCCAAAATAGTGGCTATGGCATAGGCCACGTGGGATGCCTTGGCTTCCACCGCGGGTGAAGTTGCTACCGCAGCGCTTACTCCGCAAACACTCAATGCATTTGCCATGACACCTATCATGGAACGGTCTAGACCCAACATCGTACCAATCCACAATACCAAGATAATGGTCAATATTACAAAACCACCGATGAGAAAAATGGCCATTGAACCGAGCTGTACGATTGCTGAAAAGGTATAGAGTGAGCCAAGCAGAATGATCCCCGTCTTGATCATTAATCGTGAAAGCCTGAAACCATCACTTAGCACTTCTGGAATTTTGCCTCCAAATAACACATTTCGATAAATCATGCCGCAAATAATACCCAGCAAAATATAATTCAAGTGCGTTACCTTGACCAACCAGCCCTTGGTTCCAAATACAACCGCGCTTGACATCCAGGGTTCAATATAAACTCGTATCACCACCATCGTGACAACAATCAGGGCCAGACCAGGAACAGCACTGGGTAGTTTTTTAATAAATCCCGTGTCACTCATCATATTCTCCTTATTAGAGTTACAATTTGAAATGCATCCTCAATCTAAACACGAATCGATACCCCCACTGGATGACAGAACAGATTTCCATCTGTACCCCTATATAAGGATTTTCAGACATTTAAATCGAGGCAGCACGAACACCAAATCACCCTCGGCTCACCCAGAAAACATATCTAACTGGCATTGTATTATTGAATATCCGCTGAAATGATAGGCTGACTTGTATACGCACCACAATTTGGCTAACAGAAAATCAAAATCAATGCCTTTTCAAACTTTACGTATCCAACTTTGAAGCAGAAAGCATAAGTATCTTAGTTTGAAATAGGGATATTAAGAATAAGGAGAGTCCCTAATAACCACTAAGGAAAATCCCTATTTTGAAATAAACCAAATTCTGGAAAGCTGGCTTTTTTCGTCACGATAATGGGGGGAGCCCCTGGGAAGTGAAGCTTATGCGATAAATTGCTCTCAATTAGAGGCGAAGCAACCAGGTTAAAATCGGGCATGAACCCATTATTGGATGTTGATCCGTAACACTACAAGAACAAATAAACTGGTCCTTGTTTGCTTAACTGCACTTTCCCAAATTAACCTTTTCAACTTGCTTGCGCATTGTTGCAGTAGCGGATTCGGACAAGCTCCAGCCCAGAGGTAGTTGTCCTTTCTTATCTTCACTCAGGCCAAAATGATAAAACTTGCCCCCATTCGCAATTACTGAACTCGCCAGGGCCTCTGTTGCATAAACTGCTCTGGCATCCCGGGTATTGAAGAGTGTCACAACAGGACTGAGCGTCTCGGAACCGAACATAATGCGCTTGCCTGAATCCGTGCCAAAACGGCTCGCTTCGGTAATGCACGTTGCGGTGTAAATGTTTTCCAGTGTGGGGTCATTGGAAATGTGAATAATGATTGGTACAATTTTTTTATCGTGGTGAGTGTCTTTATATTGAGTAATGACATTCAACGTTTCCAGTGCCGTAGAGCTACCTGAATTTTCGAAATAACCCCCATCGACAATATGAAATCCATCCTCTACTTTTCCTGCAGGACTAATATAAGTAAACCGGGCACTCCCATGCACTGCTGTGCTGAGGGCAAGATTAACCTTTCCATTATCAGGTAAGAGAGCATTCATTTTGTGACGCAGATCGACCACATCAGTAAATTCGCCCGAGTTAATCGGCAGACTACTAAACAACACGCGTCTTCCTGTTTCCACCTGTGTACTGTTCAATATCAGCGACGGCACCTGAAATTGTCTTACCGGATCCAGCCAAAGTTGATCAAAGGATTGTCTAAATCCGACGCTTTCTTTATTCATTACAGAAGTCATGACCTGATCCCAGGCACCTTCCCAGGTTTCTTCCAGCGTACGACCCCGATCAAAATAGTCAACCGGCCAAAACAAAAATCGCTGAACCAGATCGGGATATAACATCGTCGCAAAAGTGGGCGACAGAAAATCACTTGAAAGTATGGACTGTGAACACCTTTCATATGAGCGAGAAAAGGTTGGTTTGTCAGACGACGTATCTTTGCAATCATGCTTGCCCAGATCTGTGGCAACCAATGCATCAAATACAGCCGCACCGAGACTACCGCCTGACACACCGCTCATGACATATAGATGGGATGAAAATACCGGATCAATATCCTGTAGATGTCCAAGAACTGAAGCAGTCCAATAGGCGGCGCGAATACCGCCACCCTCTGCGGCTACAATATAAACAGGACAGTCTTTGGTAGCCTGACCACCTTTGCAGGCTTGATCTACCCATTTTTCAAAATGTGACTTTACGTTCAGGTCATGTGTTGTTTCCTGCGAAATAGTGTTCGGTTTAACAAGCGTCGCAATATGATGGTTATCGTTAAATGAACTGACCAACAAAAGGTAGAGTGTCATCATGCTCAACGTAGGAAAGCGAAACCGCTGCCCCACATACATGAGCATAAATCCTGCCGGTATCCAGGCAGCCGTTGCTGCCAGCAGAATAGTGGCTGAACCCAGATAAGGCGCAAGGGTCAGGTTGGAGGTACGGATCGTAAACAGAATAAAAAAAGCAAATGAAACCCCGGCCGAAATACTCAAGATGAAGAAGGTCGGTTTCGTTTTCCATAAGTCCTTTACTGTAGTGTATGAAATTCCATCGCTGTTGAAACCCCACACCTGTTGCTCTGCGAAATGACGTTTGAACAGATCTCGCCGAAAGCTTACAAAAATTCCAAATATCAAGGCCGCGATCATGAAAATAATCCCCAATACATTGAGTACCATATATTCCTGTTCTCCCGACTGTGCAAGCGTGACGGTTTTAAACAATGCCCCAGCCACAATCAATAAAGCGGCTATTCCCATCGACCGCGGAACCACCCGTGTAAACCAGCGTGTCATCGCAGGCTGGGAATCGCCTTCCTCAACGGATGTTGGTGGCCACCCGGCAAAACGAAACGAAAGGAATACACGGGGCCAATACCAAATGCTCAATGCCCAGGAAAATGCTGCCAGCAAAAAAAATACCTGACTGAGTAATCCGGCGCTTGCAAGTTTGAACAAAACCTCCTGACCCTGTGGCATGAATAACAGAAATGCGCCTGCAACCATGACAGATAAAACACTAAACCTGCATAACATCAGCACTTGGCCAAAGGCCCGCAACCAGCAACCGATTTTTTTCAACAGAGATTGATCCGACGTCACTTTTATTTCCATATTGTCCTCGCAGATGGTTACACAATGAAAAGCTGAGTGTTTTTGACTTCAAATAGTTATTCCTTCGAATTGACCTCAAGATCATAGGGGAGTGAGACACCAATACCAGCTGAACTGTGTTGCTGGTTATAGTCGATTAAGCTTTCCCCGTATCCGGAAAATATTTGCACATGCCAATGCAACGATTTTTCTCCCCCATTGGACCATGACCAGTCAAATTGCAACGAACGACTTCTGACCAACGTACTAACTAAATGCTTACCGTACCAATACAACATTTCAATCTCGCCATGGCCCAGGTAATCGTAGATGTCTGGATTATCGTCCTGGTCTGAATTTTCAGAAAACCGCATCCACGGTTTAATCGTGACTGCCATGCTGCTGATATCACTCAAGCGTTTTTCCGCACCTAGCTGAAAATAAACCCGGTTCCAGCTTCGCGACGCGGGCAATGCCTGACCGTTGGATTGATGCACAACACCAAAATTAAGATAACGTGGCGACCATTGTCGTGTATCCGGCGGACTCTCGAACTGGTGGGAAATAATGAGCGGTTCGGGTTCGTAATTACTTTCTCGAAATGGTCTGGAATTGTCACTGTTGGTTACTTGCCAGTGTGACTGCTGGGTATACCCGAACCACAGGCTGTTTGATTCCCCAAGAATATCGGGATGTGGGTACTGTGATTTGAGACTGAATTGAAATTTGGCTTCCTGCTTTGCATAGATATAACTCGGTGTCACCTGGTTTTTCAGATTGGGGCTCGTTGGCGTGTAGTTTGGAAAATCAGTGCTGTTCAGTAAAAGCAAATAATTCTGTTTGTAAGCGACGATCCCTGAATTTTCACTTGAAGTGGGCCACAGACGGTCGAGATGATATTTGGCAGTGTAGCTTGCTTGTTCTGCATACGACCCTGAAACCGTTAGCCCTCCCCAAACAAACACCACAATACATTGCACCAGATTGAATCGCACGTTCATGTTGCACCCCTCACAAAGGTCAGATAAAATGTGCCTGTCATTGCCAGCTAATATTCCATTACAATGCGCAACGTACGCTAGTCTCGAAATCTTCAACATTCAATAGGTATTTTTCTTATTTTCATCTGAATCAATAAAGGAGGGACAAAATTTGAAACCCTTATCGGCCCTGGTTTTGATCTTGATTTTTACCTGTTATGGTGCATTTGCTGACCCACCAGAAAATTATCCTTTCGTATCTTTTAATGAAGGGATGCAGACGGCAAAAGCTCAACACAAAATGGTTTTTATATATTTTGGTCGTTATGGCTGCGCCTGGTGCGACCAGGTAAACAAGCGTGTTTTTGTTGATCCGGAACTAAAATCACTTTACAGCAATAACTACGTTTTAATCTATGTTGATGCCGAGAGTGGCAAACGTTTACGCTTGCCCAGTGGTGAACGCATTACCGAAGCAGAACTTGGGGTCAGGTACCAGGTATTTGGCACACCCATGTTTGTCTACCTGGAGCCAGACGGAAAAATCATTGCCAAACTTTCAGGCGTTCAAACTTTAGAGAATTTTCGTGAATACGATCGTTATGTGATTGAGGGTCATTACAAAACCCGATCAACTGCAGAATATTTCAAGGGGAAAAATTGATGCGCGGGCTGGGGGTTTTATTGGTACTGTTTTGCAATGGCATTCTTGCCGCCCCCTGGGATTTTGGCACACCTGTGAATGTCACACTGGGAAGTGCCCCAGGTGTATTTACCCACCTTGAATCGGCTGGTCGTAAAAATATTGCTGTATCAGATGGATGGGTAGCCGTGATTTGGGAAGATAACCGTGATGGTAATTCTCGCTGTTACGTGGCATTGAAGCAATTAGCAAATAACGTATTTTCCGAACCACTCAAGGTCAGTGGTTCAAACGAATCTGCGGAACCTGCCATCGTTGCAATTGGCGTGGGACGTTTTGCTTTGGCCTGGGAAGAAGATGGCAATATATGGGCCCGGTTGCTAACAGTTGAATCGGCAATGACGGTGAGCAAATTAAGTGACCCGGTACAGCTCAATACCGCTTCGGCCATGCAAGTGAGCCTGGGTCATTCCAAGGAGAATGGCTTATACGCTGCCTGGTCTGAGCAAGGAATATCTTACAAACAAATTATGCTCGGCAAATTAGCCCTGTTACCTAACGATAATATTAAATTGTTGGCCAAAATTGTGGTCGACAAACATGTCAAAGGCAACCAGTTTTATCCCAGCATCGCCGAGATATCCGGCAATAAGACGATCGTAGCATGGGAGGATCGACATGCAGGTTATACCCGTCTCTTGTATGCCGAATCACAAAACCTGAAAACCGCTTCCGCACCCAGAGAGTTAAACGAATACAAAGAACGTGACAAAAAATTTGGATCAGGACTGGGCACGGGCGTGATGCGAGTTGCTCTCGCCACACAAGGACGCGACGGTCTAGTTGCAATATGGGAAGATAAACGCGATTTCACCTCAGGCTATGACATCTATGCGGCATTGGCAAATGGTCCAACCGTTAATTTTGGCGCTAACGAAAAAGTGCAAGACGAGTTTGGCAACACCTTCGCACAGTGGCACCCTAGCATTGCGGCTAACCACGATGGACATATCGTTGCTGTGTGGGATGACGACCGAGAGGGGTCACCCGATGTCTGGCTGTCCTGGCGTGAAGCAGGCAGATGGAGTGGCGATCTGGCGGTACCCGGTGCTTCGGGTGCAGGCGTGCAATCCGATCCCAGCATCACAATGGATGACTCGGGAAATTTACATCTCGCCTGGGTCGAAAAAATGGATCTCAACGGCCAATCTGCCATACGTTACTTGTTTGCTCGATTAAAACAAACAAAATAATTATTTGAATTGAAAATGCAGGCCACGCCAAACCAAATCCTCGAATATTGGTATTCGCCCGAAAATCGGGCATGCTGGTTTTCTTCTACTCCCCAGCTTGATCAATCGATACGCAACACATTCGAGCCACTTTTTCAAAGTGCATCTTTGGGAGAACTTGACGACTGGATGCAAACCCCTGAAGGATGTCTTGCCTTGATTATCGTTCTCGACCAGCTACCCCTGAACATGTATCGTGGCACTCCACAGTCCTTCAAGACAGAACAGCAAGCAGTTTATGTCTGCAAATATGCCATCAAAAATAAATACGACAAACAATTGCCAAAGGATCGTTTAGGATTTTTATATATGCCATTAATGCACAGTGAAAAACCAGATGATCAGGATCTTGCGGTGAGTCTTTACACGGAAGCACAGTTGGAAAGCAATCTACATTTTGCCCAACATCACCGCAAAATTATTCGAAGATTTGGCCGGTTTCCCCATAGGAATCGCATCCTCAATCGCAACAGCACTACTGCGGAGATCGAGTACTTGGCTTCAAAATCAGCCTTTCTGGGCTAATGAAAATACGATTCAAAAATGTGTTTGCCTTGCAATCAACCATTTTCTAAATGCATATATTAATGACATTCCAGGTGCTAGTATCCCGTTGGTGAAAAATGCATAAAATCTTTTTGCAAGCCTGAAATTTCGCCGCCCCACCTCAAACCGTTTGCTTTAAGGGTGCGAACGATGAGCCCGTTTGACGTTAAGCTATACGGGTCAGTGGCCGGTTTCCATGCACCACCACGCGACAATTGGCATTGTGGGCCGAAAACAGCGCACCGTTTATACAACCCGTTATGCTCCATATTGATATCTAACGCTACGCCAAAAGAGTGATTGCTGAACTCAGTTCGGTTACCCTCCTTATCGATTTTTCCTCTAGAACGACCGACCCGGTAAGCGATGACGGAATTAACTCGTTCACCCCGACGTAGTATTTCTTCCAGTGACTGTTTAATTCGCGGGGCAAAAATTTTACACACATGAAAAATAGGTAAACCTGCAACCTCAATCCCAACCTGATCTTCTTCACATACTGTACATCCACTATTATGATCGCGCTCTTCCGGCATCAGGGAATCATAGGAATGGACGACTCTTTCTTGTTGCACCGATTGGTTCACGTGCACATTCCAGCGCCACGTGTTGTAGCTACAGGATTGAGCATAAGCATTGAACGAAAAACAAATACAAACGAAGCAAGCCAGAATGCCATCTAAATATCTTTTAAATTCTTTGCATTTCATAAGACCAACTAAATTCAATAACATATTTATTATGATGTTTTTCATGCAACCGGTTGAAAGTGCAGGTATCATCATTATTAGCATAACGTTACGGCAACTTGATACCTATCACAAGTCAAAACTTGCGGAGTCAATTTTGAATCTTGATATAAAAATATTACTCTTATAATCTTTTTTCCAGTCGATTAATGTTCCTATATCCATGTTAACTTTTCCAGCTCTATGACGCCGATCTTGGCAGCTACCATTGAAATTTGTCCGCCTGAACAATTGATTCGGTGCAGCGGCCATTGGTCGCTCGGCGGTATCGCCAGACTTGAACACGCATTGGATACACTGCCGTGGCCTAATGTTACAGAATTAACATTTGATGTTTCACCCATTGCCTCCCTTGATACGGCCGGAGCCTGGTTATTGCTGCGCACACTGAAGCAGCTTGAAGCCCTGGGTAAAAACGTAACATTACAAGGCCAGCGTCCAGAGCACGAAGCATTGCTGTCTGTCTTAAAAGCGGCCGAGCTTCAAAAACACTTTGTTGATTCGGATTCCAAATTCAATTGGCTGATGCGCATCGGTAAGGAAACCTGGTGGCATTTGGAACAGCTCATTGGGATGATTGCATTTTTTGGTGAAACAGTAATCACATTAATTCGGTCTATTACTCATCCATCACGAATTCGCTGGCGCCCGCTTTTATATAATCTGCAACATACCGGTTTCAACGCACTGCCAATTGTTGGTTTGTTGTCTTTTTTGATGGGCGTAGTCATCTCTTTTCAGGGTGCAAGCCAGTTACAGCGTTACGGAGCAAATATATTTATCGCTGACCTGGTTGGCCTTTCCATTCTTCGAGAACTGGCACCATTAATGACTGCTATTATTGTTGCCGGGCGCTCCGGTTCAGCCTTTGCTTCGCAAATTGCCACGATGAAGGTAACCGAAGAAATTGACGCACTACGTACAATCGGCATATCTCCCATTGAACTGCTGGTGCTGCCCAAAGTGTTTGCACTTGTTATTGCCCTGCCCTTGCTGACTGTTTTTGCAGATGTCATGGGTGTGCTGGGTGGTATGGTCATGGCGAAATCGCAATTGGGCGTAAATTATTCTGATTTTTTAGCGCGTTTTGACGAAGCAATCAAACTGCCCGCTTTGGTGATTGGCATTGGCAAGGCTCCTGTATTTGCGGCCATCATCGCCATGGTGGGTTGTTTTCAGGGTTTTCAGGTAAGCAATAACGCAGACAGTGTGGGCAGACAAACAACCCGTAGTGTGGTTCAGGCAATCTTTCTCATTATCGTAATCGACGCCTGGTTTTCCTTTCTCTTTAGCAGCTTGAAAATTTAACGTGACCGAAAGTCAACCACAGCCGATTATTGAAATTGCTGATATCTGCACGCGCTTCGGCCAGGCCGTGGTGCATGATGGTGTCACTTTTAGCGTAAACCAGGGCGAAATATTTGGCTTGGCAGGTTCCAGTGGTTGTGGAAAATCAACGTTGTTACGAGAAATTATTTTATTGCACCAGCCTCAATCGGGTTCCATTCGTGTGTTCGGTAAAAACATACTCGGGCTGGATGATGAATCAGCCCTACTCTTAAAAAAAAGCTGGGGTGTCATGTTTGAAAGGGGTGCCTTATTCAGTTCGTTGACCGTGTTCGAAAATGTGGCCTTGCCAATGCAGGAATATACCTCGATGAGCAATACGCTGATCTCCGAAGTCGTTTCCCTTAAAATAGCACTTGCGGGATTACCCGCAAGTGCGGGACCCAAGTACCCCAGCGAACTGAGTGGCGGCATGCGTAAACGCGCAGCATTGGCGCGTGCTATGGCACTGGATCCCAAGCTGCTTTTTTTGGACGAACCCACGGCAGGACTGGATCCCCTTAGTGCAACAGCATTTGACGATTTAGTATTAAACTTGAAGAAGTCGCTTGGGCTCACCATTTTGATGGTGACGCATGATCTGGATTTGTTGTGGAAGGTGGCAGATCGTGTCGCGGTGCTGGGGGGCGGAAAAGTACTGGGGGTAGGGACCATGCATGAGTTATCCGAATCAACCCACCCTGTTATTCGTGAATATTTCTATGGACCACGCGGGCGTGCAGCATGGAAACAAAAATAAATTATATTGTAGTCGGCCTGTTTGCCCTGTTGCTTTCAGCGGCATTGATCATGGGTGTACTTTGGCTAAGTGCAGGCAAACAATACAACAAACCCTATGACCTTTACGTTGCCTATATTAACGAATCTGTATCCGGGCTTAATGTTAATGCACCCGTAAAGTATCGCGGTGTTGAAGTAGGCCAGGTCAAATCTATTACATTGGACAAATCCAATCCGGAACAAGTGCGGCTGGAATTTGCAATTGAACAAGGTACACCGATTAAAATCGATACCATCGCTACACTGAAATCTCAGGGACTCACCGGAATTGCATATATCGATTTAAGCGGTGGCACCAATACATCACCCATACTTGAACCTAAAAATGCACCACCCTACCCCGTCATTAAAGTTGGCCCTTCTTTATTGGGTCGGCTGGATACCGGCTTATCCGGCATTATCAGCAACCTTAACAAGGCAACCGAAAATATCAACAACCTCCTCGATGAAGAAAACAGAAAAGCTTTAAAACAAACCCTGTCAGGGATGGCAACCCTCGCCAACACCTTGACAGCGCACAAGGCTGAGCTTGACAGATCGGCTGCCAACGCTGCACTGACGATGGAGAATGCCGCGCAATTTAGCGCACAGCTTCCCGCGCTAATTGTCAAAATTGGGCGCACGACCGAGATAATCGACAAGCTGGCACAAGACACTGCCTATGTCAGTACCAGCGTGCGTAAATCGCTGGATGATACCGCGCCAAATGTTACCCGGTTTGTGAATGAAGGATTACCCGAGCTGGAAAGAATGATGGTATCCATTCGAGAATTGACCGCTTCATTGCAGCTTGTTACTGAGCAGATCGAACGAAATCCCGGCGTGTTATTACGCGGAAAAGAAGAACGTCAGCATGGCCCTGGAGAATAAGGTATGACAAACAACTTGCACTACAATAAAATAATTTTCACCCTGCGTCTGTGCCTGATAAGCGGTATGTTGTTTCTGGTTTCTTGTTCGCCTTTTCAGCCTCTTAAATCTTCGAATATAACGACCTATACCATCGACGCACAATTGCCACTGACTGGGGTTTCGACTGGAGACCTCACCCTGTTAGTCAGCTTACCCAGTGCTTCGTCGGGTTATGATTCGCCACGTATGATTTACCTTAAAAAAGCCCACGAAATTGATTACTACTCACAGAACCAATGGGTGGATAGCCCAGGCCGGATGCTGGCACCGTTACTGGTGCAGGCACTAGAGAGTGCTGCAAAATTTCGCTCGGTGGTGAACGCACACAGTGCTGCAAAATCTGAACTGCGTCTCGATACCAACATTATTCGTTTGCAACATGAGTTCCTCACGCACCCAAGCCAGGTTCATTTGACTATCCGTGCCCAATTGATAGATCTACGCAACCATACCGTACTCGGCACACGCGAATTTGATGTCATTGAAAGTGCGACAAGTGATGACCCATATGGTGGAGTACTTGCCACCAACCGAGCCGTAATAACGATTCTGTCTCAGATTGCAGATTTCTGTGTGAAGGCAAGTCAGCCGGCGAAATAGCCGGTTTCGTTACCCCCACTTCACTCGGGCCCATTCTCAAGGAAGGCGATGCGCTTGATGAGACGGCCGCAGAAGCGGGCACCTTTCGTCAACTTGGTGACCGTCCGCTTTTTGTGTTGACAGCGATGGCGCCATGGCCAGAGCAGTCTCTTGCTTATTGGCAGATAACCGCAAGTCAGGCTAAACAGTACCAGGAGATTAAAAAGCAGATGAGCGATGAGCAAGCTACATGGTCATCGCAAAGTCAACATCAATTGGTTCCTGATGCGGATCACTATATCCAATTTGATCGACCTGATATTGTTATAGCAGCGGTGCGTTCAATTATCGAGAGGGTACGAGCCAATCAAAATCGTAACCAGCACCCTACTTCTTTACAAGTGAAGTCATGAGATCAAATGATCACTCTCGTACTTTTATCCCGGCGTTCAAGTGGAGCGCCTATAGTCTCCACTAAATATTACGTCAGGGCTGATAATGATTGCGATTTCATGTGCATTTATACTTACCTTTGCCGCTGCCTTCCATTTCTATTGGGGCTTTGGTGGACGGGTCGGCTCGGGCGTTGCATTACCGCAACGTGAAGATGGACAGCTTGTTTTCAAACCACGTGCCAACGGTGCGCATATTATTGGTCTCGCCCTAGTTGTTTCGATAGTGTTCATCCTCTCTTACGCAGGATTTTTTTCATTGCCTTTCCCGTACAGCTTTGTTCGTATTGTTGTATTCTTCTTGGCTGTAGTTTTTACTGTACGAGCACTAGCCCGCATATTTCATCAAAAAAGTATCGGCATATCCTTTAAACCCTTATAGAATCAGTTTGCGAAAAGACTTATGAGGGGGATACGCCGATACTTTTTTGATGAAATATG
>Ga0315270_10000382_pt1 | contig 24747 bp, 26 predicted proteins | sample C1_bottom_MG_FD_204932 | JGI IMG/M metagenome (GOLD analysis project Ga0315270, IMG submission 204932) | Sediment microbial communities from Yellowstone Lake, YNP, Wyoming, USA - C1_bottom | ecosystem: Environmental > Aquatic > Freshwater > Lake > Sediment | place: USA: Wyoming | collected...
CTTCGGCTTCATCACCCCGGAAAGCGGCGGCGATGATCTTTTCGCCCACTTTTCCGCAATCCAGAGTTCGGGTTTCAAGACCCTGACCGAAGGTCAGCGCGTCAGCTTCGACATCACTGCCGGCCCCAAGGGTCAGCAAGCGTCGAACATCCGCCCTGCGGAATAAGTCCAAGGAAATAAATATCCCTGCACTACAGGAGCGTTAGCCCGGATTTATTCAGGTTAACCTCTACCGGAAAGGCCCGGCTCTGCCGGGCTTTTTCTTTTCAACTTTTGGAGGCATAGTCTATGGCCAAAGAAGAACTGCTGGAAATGAATGGCGTGGTGGATGAAGTGCTGCCCGACTCGCGCTACCGCGTGACGCTGGAGAACGGCCACAACTTGATCGCCTACAGCGCGGGCAAGATGCGCAAAAATCACATCCGCATCATCGCGGGCGACAAGGTTTCACTGGAGCTTTCCCCCTACGACCTGAGCAAAGGTCGCATCACTTTCCGCCACATCGAAGGTCGCGGCGCATCCACACCGCCACCGCCACGGCGCAGATATTAAAACTTGCGAGTCCGGCTATGCGGTGAGGCTGCAACAGATTGCTGTTGCTGGAGGTGCCGATCTGCAAGTGCGCTCGCTGCTGGATAGCCAGCAATATCACGACCCCCTGGGTTTGGCACAAGCCGCCGGAATTCCTCCGGCCTGCTGGCCGCTATTCGGCCAAGTGTGGCCTTCCGCGCAGAAGCTGGCCGACCTGATGCAAGGCTGGGAGCTGCAAAGCAAACGCGTGCTGGAAATCGGCTGCGGCCTGGGGCTGGCCAGCATGGTGATCCACCGGCGTCTCGGCGACATCACCGCCAGCGATTGCCACCCGCTCACCGAAACTTTTCTGCAAGCCAACCTGCTGCTCAATCATTTGCCCGATCTGAAATACTGCACCGGCAACTGGGGGCGGGAAAATTCCGAACTGGGCGAATTCAATTTGATTATCGGCAGCGATGTTTTGTATCAGCGCGAACATCCCGAACAGTTGGCGGAATTTATTCTGCTGCACGCGGCTGCGCGCGCCGAAGTGCTGATCATAGACCCGAACCGCAGCAACCGCAGTGAGTTCAAGCAATACATGGTGATGGGCGGATTCACGCTGAGCGAAACCATGATAGTCGCACCACTGCATGACGGTAGCCCGTATCGCGGACGCTTGCTGCATTACCGGCGCGGTTGATTCAGCCGTAACCGCGCTGCCGCCAAAATTATCCCGAACACAAAGCACGGCAACCACACCCAGCGCAGCTCTGAATAAAAAACGGTCATCCCTCTTGCACTTAGCACTTGGTCAATTTTCAGGGGCGATACCTCGATCATCTGCCACGGCATGAAGAAACGTTCGTGCGAGAACGGCCAGAAAAATGCGATGCCCAATCCGCCATTGGTAAACATATCCAAGATGCCATGCGACAAACCCGCAATGAACACAAACAGGGCCGCCCGCTTTGGCGGCGAGCGAAGCAAGGGCGCAAAATAGTACGCAAGCAGCCCGACGATCAGCGCAAAAAATAATGAGTGGGTGATGCCCCTGTGTCCCATGTCGTCGGAATAAGCGATGCCGAATTTGAACGCGAGCACATCCAGATCGGGGAAGACCGAGGCCGCAACGCCCGCCAACAGCAGCCGTCCGGGAATGAGGCCGCTGCCCAGGCCGAGACCTATAGCCAGCGGAACGGCAGGATGGGAAATGATGGTTGGCATACTTGTGTTTTCTCTCTTGTAAATCTACCAATGCTTCGCCACCGGGTTGTTGCATGCCACCTGAAATAACTTTCGGTCTTCGAGCCGGATCGCGCTCATCGGCCCGCCCCACAAACAACCGGTATCCAGCGCGATAACGCGCGGTTCGATCTTCAATCCCAGCGCCGACCAATGGCCAAAGATGACGGTGGTATCTTGGCTCTTGCGCTTGGGCACTGCATACCAGGGCAGATAACCCTGCGGAATATGCTCGACCTCGCCCTTGAATTTGAATTCCATGCCACCCTGCGGCGTGCAGATGCGCATACGGGTAAAGGCGTTGGTAATCACGCGCAGGCGCTTGTAGCCAGTCAGTTCGTCATCCCAGTTGTGCGGGGTGTTGCCGTACATCCGTTCAAGGAATACGGCATAGTCTTCGCCGCGCAAGGCGCTCTCCACTTCGCGCGCCAAGCCGGCAGCTTGTGTTACGCTCCACTGTGGCAGCAATCCGGCATGTAGCAACACATAGCCATCTTCCGCATGTAACAGGCGCTGCTGTCGCAACCATTGCAGCAACTCATCGCGGTCAGGTGCATTCAGCACCTCATCCAGCGTATCGCTGCGATGCAATTCCGCCGCACCTTCGGCCACGGCCAGCAAATGCAAATCATGATTGCCGAGCACGGTGATGGCTGCGTCACCCAGCGATTTCACCAGGCGCAACACCTGCAACGAATCCGGCCCGCGATTGACCAGATCGCCCACCAGCCACAGCCTGTCCTGCGCCTGATCGAAATGCATCAGCTCCAGCAACTGCTGGAACTCGGTGCCGCATCCCTGTATATCGCCGATTGCGTAAGTCGCCATGGCAAAATAACTGTTAAAATGATGCGGAAGACTAACAGATTTTTGCTGCCTACAGATGAAGCCGCTTCCGTTCCATATCCCGCCGCGCAGGCCTAACTAAACCGATGCTGTTCAACTCCTACGGATTTATATTCCTGTTCCTGCCGGTCGTGCTGCTGGGCTTCTTCCAGCTGGCGCGGTTCAATCATGCCTATGCGGCTGGCTGGCTGGCGCTGTCCTCGCTGTTCTTCTACGGCTACTGGAACCCGGCCTATGTCGGGTTGCTGCTGGGTTCCATAGTCTGCAACTACGCCTTCGGCCTGTGGATCGCAAAAGCAATCGGGAAACGGGATACAGGAAACGGGAAACGCCTGCTGGCTGTTGCCATTGTCGCCAACCTCGCCCTGCTGGGCTATTACAAATACGCCAACTTCTTCCTGACCAGCGTCAACAGCGCAGTGGGTGCTAACTGGTCGCTGGGCGATATCATCCTGCCACTGGGCATCTCCTTCTTCACCTTCACCCAGATCGCCTATCTGGTGGATACCTACCAGGGCAAGGTCAAAGAATACAACTTCATCCACTACGTACTGTTCGTCACCTACTTCCCGCACCTGATTGCCGGCCCCGTACTGCACCACAAAGAAATGATGCCGCAGTTCAGGCATGAATCCACCTACCGCTTCAACTACGAGAACATGGCGGTGGGCATGACCATCTTCTTCATCGGCCTGTTCAAAAAAGTGGTGATCGCCGACGGCGTAGCCGACTATGTCGGCCCGGTGTTCGGCGCACCTGCCGCCGGCATGCAGCTCACCTTCGTCGAAGCCTGGGCCGGAGCGTTATGCTACGCGCTGCAACTGTACTTCGACTTCTCCGGCTACTCCGACATGGCCATCGGCCTGTCGCGCATGTTCGGCGTCACCCTGCCGCTCAATTTCCACTCCCCGTACAAATCGGTCAACATCATCGAATTCTGGCGACGCTGGCACATGACCCTATCGCGTTTTCTGCGGGATTATTTGTATTTCCCGCTGGGCGGCAACCGCAAGGGCAAAGGGCGGCGCTATATCAACTTAATGGCCACCATGTTGCTGGGCGGCTTGTGGCACGGTGCGGGCTGGACTTATGTGATCTGGGGCGGACTGCACGGGCTATACCTCATCATCAACCATGCTTGGCACGCGCTGCGCCGCACGCTGGGACAAGACCCGGAGCAGCCCTTGTCCCGGCCCATGCATTTGCTCTCGGCCCTGCTCACCTTCCTCGCGGTGACTATCGCCTGGGTGTTCTTCCGCGCCGATACTTTCGGCCATGCCACGGCGATTGTGCAGGCGATGCTGGGGGGGGGATGGCGTGGCGCTACCGGATAATTGGTTCACGCGCCCGCCTGCCGTTCACATCTGGCTGGCGCAGTTCGGGGTGTTTGCGCCCAGCAACGGGCTGGCCGGTAGCGGCATGATCAACTGGATTTGTATCTTACTGTTGATCGTGTGGCTGGCCCCCAACACCCAGACCATTATGCAATCCTTCAAGCCCGCGCTGGATGTGCCGCAGCCTCCCGTCAAAACCCGTTTGCGGTGGCAGCCGAGTTTCTTCTCGGCCATGCTGATCTGGGGATTGGCTTTTGTGGCACTGATCAATCTGTCGCAGCAATCGGCCTTTCTGTATTTTCAATTCTGATGATGCATAAACGCTATCTGCTTTGGCTCCTGCTCTTTTGCTGCTGCACGCTGCTGCCCGCCACCGCTCTAAATTTGCTGCTACTGAAAAATGAGGGCGACATAGCGTCCGTATCCTACGCAGCCAGTGACTGGCAACATCAGACGCACGGCATTACGTACTCCCCCATGTTGGGGCATAACGCACTTTTCAAGACGTTACGACTAAATGACAGGCTTGCTGAAACCGATGCCGTGATCTTCGGCTCATCAACCGGCATGTCCATAGATAGCACGATGATGCCTTTAGGTTGGCACCTATACAACTTCACACAAAGCGGCAGCCCACTAAGCGCCAGTATCGCGCAAGCAGAATATCTGGTTAACCATGCCCCGCAAATAACTCACTTCATCATATCGCTTGATTGGTCGCTCAATCTTATTAATCAATCGGCAATCACTACCCCCGCTGATCTTTCTCTCCCGAAACGGAATTCCACCGTTTTGCAACAAAATTCGCTGACAACCATAGCTATGCTGAAAGATGCCGTTTCTTATCCGCGCATGGCAAAACTATGGCAAGCACTTGTTCTTGTAGCCTTATCACCGCAACCCCTGGCTTCTTTTCATGAGTATTTCCTGCAAGTTGGCAGCAATGAATATATTTGCCCGGATGGAACGACTACAGGCAGGGATTTTGGTATAAATAACCGCAGGGTATGCGATGGCTTCCGTTACGATGGAAGTGCCACCTATGCCGGACTCAAGCGAGTTGACGATCAAAATCGTTTAATAATTTCCGCATTAAGTTTTGGTTCAAAATATGCACAATCTCTTCTGCATACTAAAGGTATTTTAGAAGAACGATTGTTTGATCGGCTGTCCGAATTGAATAAGGCCATCGCCCGGAAGGGTGGCGTACTTATCTTGTACATGCCGCCACTCGTCCCCGGCCTGGAAAGTGCGCTATTGAAACACCCCCAGCTTTCGGCTTATTTACTACGCACAAAACAGGAGCTCGCTAAATGGGCACAAGACAAGCCCGTTGTGCTGGCTGATTTTGGTCAGAGTGAAAAATTCGGCTGCGTTACCAGCGAGTTTTTGGACGAGCATCATGCGGATGGCAACTGCTATCGCAAGATATTCTCCGATTTCTGGCAAAATGGCGGTATCCAGAAAAAGTTGGCGGACAGCGCCAGAGCGAATAGCGGAAAATAATCCATGCCGATGTTGAAATCCATAAACGATTTGTCCCGCCACACCCAGCCCATACAACATGAGTTGTCGGTCGCCGTTGCGCGCGTCCTGCAAAGTGGCTGGTTCGTGCTTGGCCCGGAAGTAACGGCCTTTGAGCAGGAGTTTGCCCAGTATTGCGGCGCAGCACATTGCGTTTCGCTGGCAAACGGGACGGATGCGCTGGAGCTGGCGCTGCGCGCGCTGGACATCGGCGCGGGCAAGACGGTAGTGACCGTGGCCAACGCCGGGATGTATAGCAGCATCGCCATCCTCACCACGGGTGCCACGCCGTTGTACGCCGATATATCTCCCGGCACCTTGCTGGTTGATGTCGGCGCAGTAAAACAGCTGCTGGAGCAGCATCGTGTGGATGCGATCATCGTCACGCACCTGTACGGCTTGCTCGCCGACATCGAAGAAATCGCGCGCCTCGCGCAAGCGCACGGCATCCCGGTGATCGAGGATTGCGCCCAGGCGCATGGCGCGCAGCGTCAGGGCAAGAAAGCGGGCGCATTTGGCGACATCGCCTGTTTCAGCTTCTATCCCACCAAAAATCTGGGGGCGCTTGGCGATGGCGGTGCAATCGCCACCTCGCGCCAGGATTTGGCGGATCGCGTCAAGCAATTGCGCCAATACGGCTGGGGCAACAAATACAGCGTGGCGCTCGCCGGTGGCCGCAACAGCCGACTGGATGAAATGCAGGCCGCGATCCTGCGCGTCAAACTGCCGCTGCTCAACCAATGGAACGCACGCCGCCGCGACATCGCCGCACGTTATTCGCAAGGTATCAATCATCCCAAAATTATCGCGCAGCAAGTTCACGGCACGGACTATGTTGGGCATCTGTATGTGATCCGCAGCGCGGAACGCGACCGGCTCAAGCAACATCTGGCTGATGCTGGCATCCCGAGCGATGTGCATTACCCGGTACCGGATTATGCTCAGGCGGCGTATCGCCACCTGTACCCCGACACGCACCTGCCGGTCACGGACCGCGCCTGCGCGGAAGTGCTGACCTTGCCCTGCTTCCCGGAAATGACCGATGCCGAAGTTGATGCCATCATCGCCCGCGTGAACGCATGGTGAATATGCTCTCCATCGTCATTCCGGTGTACCGCAATGCGGAATCCATCCCCGATCTGATCGCGGCGCTTGCTGCCGTGGCGCAGCGCGCTGCAAAAAATTTCGCTTGCGCCACCGAGGTCGTGTTCGTGGTGGATGGCAGCCCGGACAATTGTTATGCGCTGTTGGCACAGGCGCTGCCCGCCGCGCCATTTGCTTCGCAACTGTTGCTGCACTCGCGTAATTTCGGTTCCTTTGCCGCCATCCGCACCGGCCTGCAAGCCGCGCGCGGCGAACACTACGGCGTTATCGCCGCCGACCTGCAAGAGCCGCCGGAACTGGTGCTACAGTTTCTGGAAAAGCTGCGCCCGGGCGAATGCGATGTGGTCGTGGGTTGTCGCGAGAACCGGCAAGACCCGTTGTCTACACGCTTTGCGTCTGACCTGTTCTGGAAGCTGTACAAAAAATTTGTCATCCGCGAGATACCGGAAAAGGGCGTGGATGTGTTCGGCTGCAACCGGGTGTTTCGCGACCATTTGCTGCAACTCGGCGAGGCCAATTCTTCGCTAGTGGGGCTGATTTTCTGGCTGGGCTTTAGGCGCGGCGAGGTGATGTACGAGCGGCGCGCACGCGAACACGGCAAGAGCGCGTGGACGCTGAAGAAAAAAATCAACTACCTGCTCGATAGCGTGTTCTCCTTCACCGACCTGCCGATCAAGCTGCTGACGCTGTTCGGCCTGCTCGGCGTCGCCGCCTCCATGTTGCTGGGCATCGCGGTGCTCATCGCCAAGATGTTCGGCAGCATCGCCGTCCCCGGCTATGCCGCCACGGTGCTGACGGTGATCTTCTTCGGCGGGCTCAACTCGCTGGGGCTGGGCATCGTTGGCACCTACGCCTGGCGCGCGTTCGAAAACACCAAGGGCAGGCCGCTCGCCGTGGTGATGGCGGCGCAACAATTCGGCGGAACCGCTACTCAGTCACACAAGGAATAGACCATGGTCGATTACTTCACGCACGAAAAAGCACTTTGCGAATCCTTGAACATAGGCAAAGGCACGCGGGTATGGGCGTTTGCGCATATCCTGCCCAAGGCGGTGATCGGCACGGACTGCAACATCTGCGACGGTGTGTTCATCGAGAATGATGTGATCGTCGGCGATCGCGTCACCGTCAAATGCGGGGTGCAGCTGTGGGACGGGCTGACGGTGGAAGACGATGTGTTCATCGGCCCTAATGCCACCTTCACCAATGACCGCTTCCCGCGCAGCCGGGTCTATCCCGGACAGTTCACCCGCACCATCCTGCGCAAGGGCGCGTCCATCGGTGCCAATGCCACCATCTTGCCCGGGCTGGAGATCGGCTCCGGCGCGATGGTGGGTGCCGGCTCGGTGGTCACGCGTTCGGTACCGCCCAATGCGATTGCCGTCGGCAACCCGGCGCGCATCATCGGCTATGTCAACTCACACGAACCGCCAGAGGATACCGGCACACCCAAGGATAAAGCAGCAAACAAGATCACCGCTTCCACGGTGCGCGGCGTGACTTTGCACGAGCTGCCGCTCATCGAAGACATGCGCGGTAACCTGAGCGTGGGCGAATTCGAACGCTCCATTCCGTTCCAGGCCAAGCGCTACTTCCTGGTGTTCGATGTTCCCAGCCGCGAGATACGCGGCGAACATGCGCACCGCACCTGCCACCAATTTCTGATCTGCATCAAGGGCAATTGCACGGTGGTTGCGGACGACGGAACACAGCGCCGCGAATACCTGCTGGATCGCCCGAATCTGGGCATCTTTCTGCCGGCCATGGTCTGGGGTATCCAGTACAAATATTCCTCCGATGCGGTGTTACTGGTGTTCGCTTCCGAATACTACGATGCTGGCGACTACATCCGCGACTACAGCGAGTTTCTATCACTGGCTGGCAAGGCCCGCTGATTTCAGTTGCGCCGCATGATACGCCACGAATTCGTCCGTTTCCTGCTGGTCGGTGCGACCAACACGGGCTTCAGCTATCTGCTGTACTTGCTGTTGCTTACTTTCCTGAGCTACCTGCCCGCCTATTCCATCGCCTATGCTGCCGGTATCGTGCTGTCGTATTTCCTGAATGTGCTGTTCGTATTCAAGAAGCGCGTCAGCTTCGCCAGCTTCCTCAAGTTCCCTCTGGTCTACGCGCTGCAATATGCGCTGGGAGCCACGGTGCTGTGGTTGCTGGTGGATGTGGCGCACATCGCGCCCGCGCTGGCGATGATAGGCGTGATCATCGCCACCATACCCGTTACCTTTCTGGCCAGCCGTTTCGTGCTGAGTAAATAATATGTTTATCCGCAAACCATGCAACCTGACCGAGTGGCTACTTCTCCTGGGCGCGCTCAGTTTTGTGCCGACCCTGTTTTTTTACCTGGTCGGCGAAGAAGGCACTTACATCATCACTTCTATGGAGATGTGGCATCAGCAAAACTGGATGCAGCAACTGATGTATGGCGCGGACAACGGACGCCCGCCGCTGGTGAATTGGCTGACCATGCCGCTCTCCGCGTTGCTGGGCTGGTCGCATGTGATCGTGGCCGTGCGTCTGGTTTCCGTTGCCGCAACCTTGGGCACGGTGGTCTGGCTATACTGGCTGATCCGCAAACTGTACGCCGACAAATCATTCGCGCTGTTCGGCGCGCTCACCGCCCTGACGCTGGCCGATTGGCTGATGTATCGCGGCTGGCTGAGCTATACCGATCCGGTGTTCGCTTTCTTCACCTTCGGTGCCATGGCCACGCTGTGGACGGGTGTGAACGAACAGCGCCGCCGCTGGTTGTTGCTTTCCATCATTCTGGTCAGTTGCGGGCTGCTCACCAAGGCTTTTACCGCGTACATTTTCTACGCCACCGTCGGCTTCGTCCTGCTGCTGCAACGCGATACGCGCCGCTTCCTGCTGACTCCGCGCTCGCTGCTGGTATTCTCCCTGGCGCTGGTGGTACCGCTGGCATGGTTCGCCTCCATCCCGCACAGCGGAAACAGCGCGGGTATGTTGGACGAAATCACGCGCAAGCTGTCGGCGCAAGATATTGCCAGCTATCTGCAACACCTGATCGAATTCCCGCTGGAAACCGCGATACGCCTGTCCCCCGCGATCTTGCTGGCGATTTATCTGCTGCTGCGCAAACGGGCAACGGAAGCAGAAATCGCGCCGCAACATTTCCATGCCGCGTTATGGATAGCGGGATTGGGTTTCCTGCCCTATTGGTTGTCGCCGCAAAGCAGCATCCGTTACCTGTTGCCGATCTACCCGATGATCGCCCTGGTCTGCGCGCGCATCATCTGGCGCGCGGGCGAACCTGCGCGCAAACTGGCTCTGCGCTGGTTTGGCGGGATCATCGGGTTGAAACTGTTGTTTGCGCTGCTGCTGTTCCCCTACTATCAGGCGCATTACCGGGGCGAGAACTATGCCCAAGTTGCGCAAGTTATCATCCAGCGCACGCAGGGCCACCCGCTGCACATCACCGATGTGCGCTCGGTCGGTATCGCTATCGCCGGATACATAGACATGGCGCGCTTTCCCCAGACACCGCTGACTTTCCCACCGCAGAATTTTGAATCAGGCTACGTGCTGTCTATGGAAGAGAATGCGTCCCTAGGCAACACCGCAGAAACCTACACCCTGGCTGCCGACAAAATCTACTTGCTGTGTCGCGGAGATGCCTGCGGCAAATAGTAATCGAAATTTCACATTCGTATCGCTCTCGCATCTGCACTCTAGATGTTGCCATACAATTTTTCGTACGCCTGCGCCGCCTCGCGCCAGGTATGGGAAAAACGGGGTGGGGGCCGGGTGCGACCCAGTTGCAGCCCCACCGCAGCAACCCATTGCTGCAATGGCGCATCCAGCGACAGCACGGCACCGGCCTCCGCCGTTATCTGCGGCGAGGCACCGCAGCGATCGGAAACCACCACCGCCACCTGCGCCGCCATCGCCTCGGTAATGGACATGCCGTAAGGCTCGGCACTGGCCGGATGGAGGAGCACATCGAGTTGCGCGAGATAATCCGTATCGCCGCGCCAGCCGAGCAGGCGGTAGCCGCCCTGCCAGCCTGCAAATAAATGCTGCACTTCCTGCGGCTGCGGCCCGGCCACCCACAACTCTAAATCAGCTCGCTCGCGCCGCAACTGCGCGACGATTTCCACGGCCAGCGGCAATCCCTTGCGTTGCCATTCCTTGCCGACAAAACCGATGATGCCGCCATTCACTGGCGCAGCTTGCCAATCGCGCGGCGGCATTGCCGCCACGCCGGGGACGATGGGGGCGGTCAACTTATGCGCATATTCCGGGTAGTAATGCACCAATTGATTTTTGATGATGATGGAGTTGGGCACGATGAACTGCGCGGCACGTAGCTCGCGCCGCTCCAGAAAAAATTGCATCGCCACGCGCAGCGAGATTTTTTTCCACCACGGCTTGTCGCGCACCGTGGCAAAGGGCGGGCCGTGGAAGGTGGTGACTTGATGCAAGCCGAGGCGCTCGTTGCTGTGGATCACGAAACCCGGATGCGGATTTTCTGCCAGCCAATACGCGACGCGCGCGCCGAAGCGCAACAAAGACAACCAGCGAGGGCGCGGCGCAATCTCGCCCAGTTCATGCACGGTGATGCCCGGCGGCTTTTCTGCATGACAGCGCTCGCAGATCACTACCACCTGATGCCCGAGCGCAGCCAATTCGCGCGTGACTTCCCACACATAACGCTCCATGCCGCCGACCGGGCCGTAGCGGCGAACTACGTGCAGGATGTTCATCAATATTGATCCACGCCTTTGAGCGCGCGCGTGTGCGTGGCGCTCAACACCTGTTGCAAGCGGCGCTGATTCTCTTCCAGATGCGAGCGGTCGTTTTCTTTGTGCCACAGGTGCAGCACGGGGGCGGAGAAGCGTGCGCTCTTGTTGACGACGCCCGCGCGGATCAGGCGGATAACCAAATCGGAATCTTCCAGCCCCCAACCGGTATAGGATTCATCCAGACCATTCACTCGCAACAGGTCGCTGCGCCAGGCGGAAAGGTTGCAAGTTTTCGCGCCCTGCCAGCGGCGCGAAAAAACCTTACGCAAAGCCGAGTCTGGCAAGCACAACAAAGGCAGCAAGCGCGAGATGTGTCCCTGACGGCGGGCATGCAACCAATCACTGAAGCGCCAGCGATGGATGGGGATTTTTTCGCTCAACACTTGCCGGGTAAATGCTTGCGAAAGCAACAGGCGATTGCCGGAAAGAAACCAGCCAGGCTCGACTAGCTTCCGCTGCCACGCCACGAAATCCGTCGTTGGCACGCAATCGCCGTCGATGAAAATAATGTAGTCCGCTGTTGTCTGCGCCAAAGCCCGGTTGCGGATCGCGGCGGCGCGAAAGCCATCATCTTCCTGCCACACATGCCGGAGAGGAAATGCAGCGCGTGCCTGATATTGTTGTACGACTTGCGCGGTATCGGCGGTGGAACCGTCGTCCGCCACCAGCACTTCGAAGTCGCGGTCGGTTTGCGCGAGGCAGCCTTCCAGCACCGCAGCCAGCGCGTCGGGGCGGTTGTAGGTGGTGACAATGACAGCGATACGCATCAGCGTTTCCGGTTCAGCAGCACCAGCTTGAGGTAACGGTAGTATGTTCCCTCGGCATTGGAAACCGCCAGCATAAATCCCTCGCGCCCGTCGAGAAACCCGCCGCGCACAAAATACGTGCGCGCAAAGCTCCACAACCCGCGCAGCACCGCGCCGCTGAGCGTGGCCTTCCTGCCGCGCTGCTGCATCATCCTTGCCCCGGCGGAGGAATACTGGTTTACCTTGCGCAACACTTCTTCCAGATCGTTAAAGGCGTGGTGCAGCAATCTGCCGTGCAGTTCACCCGTGCTGCCCTCGACAATCAGCCGCTCATGCACCAAATCGCCGCTGAAGCGCGCCTTGCCGCGCTTGAAAAGGCGCGGCAGCAGATCGGGGTACCAGCCGGAATGGCGCATAAAGCGCCCGCAATAGCTGGACAGGCGCGGCACGAGATAGGCATCGCTCGCGGGTTCGCCACTTAAAATGGCTGCTATTTCGGCGCGCAATTCCGGCGTGACGCGCTCGTCCGCATCCAGCGCCAGCACCCAGTCCTTGCTGGCATAGCCCAGCGCGCGGTTTTTCTGCACGCCGAATCCGGGCCAATCATGCGCGTAGACTTGCGCGCCGAGTTCCTGGCAGATCGCCACGGTGTCGTCTGTGCTGCCGGAATCCACCACCACGATTTCATCCGCCCAGACTACCGATTCTATGCAGGCGCGGATGTCCGCCGCCTCGTTCTTGGTGATGATGATGACGGACAGGCTATGCATTGCGCGCCCCCTCGCCCAGATGGGCAAACCACAGCGCGCTCATCAACGCGAAAAACATACCCGGCACATGGTCGCGCAGGTTGGAATTAAACAAACAGCTCACCGCAAGCGTTAGCACCAACCCGCGCGCCGCGTTCTGCTCGAACGGGGTGGGCAGCCTGGTCGCGCTGCGCCACTGGCTATAAAATAAATACAGCAACAGCAGCAAGCCAAACACACCAATTTGTATGGTGATCAACAAGTACTCATCGTGCGGGTTGTTGGAGACCACGATTCCCAGCCCGCGCACCTGCTTTTCATATGCGGCTTCGAAACCGCCCGTTCCGACACCAAGCCACGGATGTTCGGCGACGATGGCCAGCGAGTTGTAGTAGAACTCCATGCGGTCACCTATGGAATTGGCTTCCTTGATTACGTGCGGCTTCCAGGAATTGAATTCGTCCGTGGTTTTCAGCATACGATCATGCAACCGTGGCACGGTCGCATCGGCTATCCACAAAAGCAAAATTGGAAACAACAACGCCGTGATGCCGTGACGCCAAGTTAACTTTTTGCCCAAGCGTGCCAAACGCGCACCCAGCGCTATCCAGCCCAACCACACCGACAGAGCCAGCAATACCACGTAGCCGGTGCGGCCCTGAATCAGAAACAGTACATTGGACGCCATCAGCAAGGCCATTCCCGCATACATTGCACGCTTGCGCATATCCGTCGCATCAAGGAATCGTAGCGCAAACAAATACGCGGCATAAGCCAGCAACATGCCCTGTGTGATATGGCTGTGAAATACGCTGGGATTTTGCAGGGTCGAACTCGAACTCAGCACATGCTTTTGCACCCAGTCGTTGTTCGGGATGATGTGCAAACCGATCAGCCACGAAACGAGTGCGATTAAAACCATGCTGGCAATAAAAGCGTACAAAGCTCGCTGGCGGGTGGACTCGTCGCGCAATGCCAGAATGAATAACGGAATTATCGCCAGATCGGCATATTTTCCCAAGATGTCTATTCCCGCCTCAAGCGAGGTGGTTCCAAAAACAATGCCCAGCACCAACGCGCCAAACAGCATGGTGGCGGCTCGCGCCACGATATTATCCCGCAACACCGCCCAAACCCTGCCACCATGCAGGGGCAGGGCCACAAACAGGAACAGCGCCAACACCAAATTATTCAGCGCAACGGGAAAGGCAACAACAAACGCCAGCAACACGATCAGCCAACGCGACCATGCTGTCAATGAGCCCCGCATATCAGGCTGCACCGCGCGCCATGTCCGGCACATATTCCGGCACCCATTGCAGAAGGGCTAGTTTGACCGCCATATCTTCCTGGGTGGCGTGGGCATCTATCCATGCCAGCATTTCCATTAACCATTCCTGCTCCACTGCGCGCGACTGCGCGATGCGCAATTTTGGATGCGGGGTAGGCAAGGTTTGTTCGTTGTCAGCCAGCAACTCTTCATATAACTTTTCACCTGGGCGCAGCCCGGTAAATTCGATTTTTATTTCGTCATCACCCAAGCCGGAGAGGCGAATCAAGTCGCGCGCCAAATCTACAATTTTCACCGGCTCGCCCATATCCAGCACGAAAATTTCCCCTCCCTTGCCCATCAACCCCGCCTGCAACACCAATTGTGCGGCCTCGGGAATGGACATAAAGTAGCGCGTAATCTCCGGATGGGTGACGGTAATCGGCCCGCCCTTGGCAATCTGCTCGCGGAATTTTGGAATCACGCTGCCGTTGCTGCCCAGCACGTTGCCGAAACGCACCATGACAAAGCGCGTTTCTCCATATTGATGTAATGCGGGCTGTTGTAAACCTTGGCACACCATCTCCGCCAAGCGCTTGGTCGCCCCCATCACATTGGTCGGGTTGACCGCCTTGTCGGTGGAGATCAGGACGAATTCGGCAACGCCGTGCTTCTGTGCGGCAGTTGCCACACACCAGGTGCCCTGCACATTGTTGCGCACTGCCTGCCAGGCATTGCCGTTTTCCATCAGCGGTACATGTTTGTATGCCGCCGCATGGAATACCACGGCGGGACGATGCCGCCCCATCACCTCATCCAGCCTTGCCACATCGCGCACGTCACCGATCAAATATTCGCATAGCAAATCCGGCTGGCTGGCGCGTAATTCCTGTTCGATAAGGTAAAGCGCAAACTCGCTCTGTTCGTACAGCATCAATTTACTTGGTTTAAAGCGCGCAATCTGGCGGCACAGCTCGGAACCGATAGAGCCACCCGCGCCCGTTACCATCACCGTCTTGCCGGTCAGCAATTCGTGCAGCCCAGCGTCATCCAGCTGCACCGGGTCGCGCCCCAGCAGGTCATCCAGCTCGACCGCGCGGAGTTGCGAGATGGCCACGCGCCCGCTCATCAGGTCATCGAACGAGGGCACGGTCAGCACCTTAATGCCGGCCTGACTGCATAAATCTATCGCGCGCTTGCGCTGCTGGTGCGAGGCCTGCGGCATGGCGATAATCGCCTGGCTGACGCCTAGCCGTCCGGCCCAATATGAAAACGAATTCATATCGCCCAGCACCTTAATTCCGTTCAACATCAATCCGTGCATGGCGGGATCGTCGTCCAGGAATCCAGCCAAGCGCCAATCATGGCTGCGCACCAGTTCCTTGGACAAGCCAACTGCCGCGTCGCCCGCACCCAGCACCAGCACCGGCTCTCCCAGCAATTTGATATTGCGGTAAAGGCCCTGCTCTTTCCACATGCGGTAGACAAAACGGCTCCCCCCCATCATCAGCAACAGCAGCAGCGGGCTGATCACCGACACGGAACGCGGCACCACGGCATCCACCCGGAACATCCATAGCACCAGTGGCACCAGCACGGCGGCAGCCAGCACGGCCAGCGAAATCCTGCGCAAGTCCGCCACGCTGGCGTAGCGCCACAGCCCGCGATACAAACCCAAGCTCCAGAAAATCGCGCCTTGCAACGGCACCACCCAAATCAGGGTGTTCCACATTTCACCCGCAAACTCCGGCGGCAAATCGAAATTAAACCGCAGCAGGTAGGCAAAGCACCAGGCCAGCGCAGTTACCAGCAAATCGTGCAAGAAGGCTAGCAATGTTCGCAGGCTATATCCCGTCATTGCGCGCCTCTTTGAAAATTCTTCCAGCGGTAATCCAGCGCCAGCATGGCTGCCGCATAGATGCATCCCCACGCCAGCAGCAACATCCACGGCACCGCGCCGGACTGCCGCTCCGCCCAAACCGCGGAGACACCTGCCGCAAACATCATGGCGTATTCCGCCAGCGCCACATTGCGGTGACCCCAGCCCATCTGCACCATGCGCTGATAATAATGTTCGCGGTGCGCCTCGGTCACTTTGACGCCGCGCACACTGCGCTTAATCAAAGTCACCGTGGCATCCACGATGAAGGGCGAAAACACCAGCAGCGGAAACCATGCGGGCCACGAGCCATGTTGCCAGCCGAACAGTCCCATCGCCGCCGCCAAAAATCCCAGCGGGATCGAACCCGCGTCACCCATGAACACCTTGGCCGGGTAAAAGTTGTTGTACAGAAAACCCAGTGCCGCCGCGCTGACGGCAAAATTAATCATCGCCTGCGTATCTTCGCCGTGCATCAGCGAAGCTGCGCCATACATGTTAAAGCCGAAAAACGCCATGCCGCCCGCCAAGCCATCCGAACCATCCATAAAATTAAACAGATTGGTCATCCACACCACCGCCAGTAACAGGACGATGGCAAGGATCATGTTTTGTACCAGCAAGCCCGAACCAAAAACCAAGATAAGGGCCGCGACGATATGCGCCAAGAGCCGCTTTTTCACGGGCAACCCCTGCATGTCGTCAACCAGAGAAATAGCAAACAGCAGCAGTGTCGGCAACACAATCCACCACTCCAATGACTTGAATATCAGCGCCCAGCCGGACAAAAGCCCGGCCATCAATCCCACCCCGCCGATGCGCGGCACCGGCGTGGCGTGCAATGACCGCTCGTTGGGAATATCCTGAATTCCCTTGCCGGTCTTGCTGAGCAGCAAAATAATAGTCAGCAGCATGGAAACCAATGCTGCCACCAGAGGTGCGTAATGTGTCATGTATGTTCGGTCCGATACCACTCTGCCGTTGCCTGCAATCCTTGCTGCAACGAATAGGGCGGTGTCCAATTGAGTTCGCGGCGGATTTTACCACTATCTATCTGTAGCGACCCGAGCAAGCGGTCTGCCTGCGCGCCCCGACCAAAGAGCTGTGCCATATATTGAAGTAGCATGGAAGGAACCGGAATCAGTCTGGCTTGTACGCCTATTGCAGTTGCCAAGGCGCGCAACAAATCCGGGGTGGATATATCCTCTCCGTCGCTCACCAGATAGACTTGTCCGGCGGCGGCAGGATGCGTGGCGCAGGCAATCAGTGCTTCCGCAAAATTGCCCACATAAACCAGGCTGCGCCGGTTATTTACCGAGGCCAGCGGCAACGGAATCCCTTTGCCCAGCACTTTCAGCATCTGCGCAAAATTACCCTTAACGCCAGCCCCATAAATCAGCGGCGGGCGCACAATTACCACCTCCAAGCCGGTTTCTTGCGCCACACGGCGCAAAGCCTGCTCTGCCTCACACTTGGAAACACCATAGGGGTCTTGCGGGGCAGGCGTATCGGTTTCAGTAAATTTTTGCCTGCCCTCGGTCGCCTCGCCATTGACCTTGATGGAGCTGACATACACCAAACGCTTTACCCTGCTGGCAGCGGCGGCGCGCGCCAAGCGCTCCGTACCCGCCACATTCACCCGCCGAAATTCTGCCAGCGGATCAGAGGAACTCTCCTGCATCACATGCACGCGGGCGGCCAAATGCACAACCACATCTATTGAATAGAGCGCCGCCGACCAATCGGTTTGGGCATCAATATTCCCAACAACTACCGTTTTACCGGCAAAACTTGCCGAGGCTGCTGTGGATTCCGGTTTGCGCATGGCCTTGCGGATGCTGTGACCGCGCTGCAGCAGAGAAGCACACAATGCCGCCCCGACGAAACCATTCGCGCCAGTAATCAGCCATTTTTTTGAATCTGTCGTCATCGTATTCCGCAACGCACAATCCAGAATTCGGTCAGTTTGATTTGCATTGCTGCCCCAAGAGTTCACCATAAATCGCAAGCATTCCCCCGGTAATCTTCTGGCTGGGAAATAATTCCAGCGCACGCAGGCGTGCAGCCTCGCCCATTTGCATGCGTAACTCGCCGTCACCCACGAGTTTCGACAAGCATTGCGTAAGCCCGGCAACATCTCCCGCCGGAAACAACAATCCTGTCTTGCCATCCTCTACCGCATCGGTAATGCCGTAAATGCGTGTTGCAACTGTCGGCACTCCGCAAGCCGCCGCCTCGATAATTACTTGGCCAAATCCCTCGCGATGGCTGGGCAAACAAAAAAGATCCGCTGCTGCCATGTAGCGCTCAGGATATGGCGTGTAGCTGATGCGGCGCAAACGCTCCTGATACGCATGGCAAACTTGCCGAAGCTTTGCAAAAGGGAAATCCTCTTCGGCACCCACCAGCACTAATACTATATCCGCCCGCTGCGCCGCCAAATCGGCGAATGCTTTTGCCAACTCCGGGATACCCTTGTCGCGATTCAATCTTCCCAGAAACAGAATCACAAGTTGTTCAGAACTAATGTGCAATTCTTCGCGTACATCCATTCGTGCTGCTGCATCGGGATGAAACCGCTGCGCATCCACTCCGCAGATAGAACCGCTACCGATGACCCTCCCTTTGGTTTTTGATAGAACGCCTTCGTTTCTCAGGAATGCCAACTGCGATGGACTATCAACGATAATATTGGTGGCAAAGAGAACAATCAGCCGGTCAAATAGTTTGAGTACGCTGCGCTTCCAGCCGCGCTTGTTTGCCCACACCTGGCCAGTGAAAGTATGAACCCGATTGGGCACGCCGACCAGCCAAGCCGCCGCCATCGCCAGCAACCCCGTTTTGGGCATGATGGAATGCACCAGGTCGAAATGCTCGCGCCGGAAAAATAGCATCAATTGAATGAAGACTCGCAAGTCATGCCAAGGGGATATTTTGCGCCGGATAGAAAAGGGCTGGAATTGCGCCGCCATGCCGTGCAATAGCCCGGAACCCTCGGGGTGGCAGGCAATCATGACTTTCCACTTTGCTGCAGACGCACGAATATGTTCCTGCATAAAGGAATGCACCACAGCGGGGATTGTCGCGACGACGCAAAGCTTCTTCATCGGGTAGCACCGCCCCCATTTACTTTATTCTGCATACCCCACCAATTCAGCGCGGTCACTGGTCACCGTTCTTAAGATCACATCCCATTGCCGGGACAAATTATCGTCTAACTGGTGCGGCTTCGAATGCAGGACCTCCCAAACAACAAACTTTGCAATGTCACCAACAACCCGCCCCACAAAAACCATGGACGCAAGAACTATGTAGCCCCACTGATGGCTCTCTTTGAATTGCCTTAACTGAACTTTCCATACCGTTTTGCGCGTTCTTAATATCTTGCGCCAATTAATCGCATGCCTTACGCGGTAAGCGAACAACACATCATCCACAGTTGCAAACTGACTCTCGCGGTAACTTCGCAACAACAACTCCTGGTCTTCACAAAAATAAGGCCCCGGTACAGCATAGCGATATTTACGAAACCATTCGATTTTCCCCATCCACGTCGGATGAGGGAAGTAAAATCCTTTCCATGGATGAACGCATATTTCTTCATGTGAAATAGCGCTCGGAAACACACCGAACCCCCGATTACTTTCGTCAATCTGAATCGCGCGCGTCGCGGCTAAATCTAACGCCGCATCATCTTGCAATGCCTTTATCTGCTTTGCAAAGCGTTCAGGGTATGACACATCATCCTGATCCATGCGCGCAAAATATTTACCACGAGCAAGATCAATCGCTTCATTCAAGCGTGCCGCCAATCCTTTGTTTGCACCGTCGCGAAAAATGCGAATACGTTGATCATTAATATCGCGAATGGAATCGAGAGCATTATCAGTGGAGCCATCATCTATGATGAGCAACTCCCAATTAGTCTCTGTCTGGTTAAGGATGGAGAGGACGGCCATCCGCAAATATGCACCGGCGTTGTAAATGGGCATCGCCACCGTCACTAGGGGCGCTCCGGCTTCTGCTAACGGACTCCCTGCCAAATCAGACATGTCCACAGCTTTCCCGCAAACCCGCCAGCATCCGCTTCGGCCGCTCGCAGAAATTTTGAGTTGCAGGCTGTGGGTGACGGCTCATATTAACTACCCAACCTGATCCAGCCTGGAGGAATCAAATCATCAGTATCGCTGTTATTTGCAAACCATTTCCGAGGCGCAATGACTATTTTATTGGGGTAGGGGTTTAACCAAGCGCCCCACCAGCTAAAAGAGCTGTTTGCGATAATGTGATGCTGGCACATACTCATCAGGCGCATGTCGTTGTAACTCTCCGCCCCGCTATTATGCTCAATGTAATAGCATGGAAAATCCAGCTTCATCTGACTTCTCACCCACGGCATGTCGTCAGAGAAAATAAAGAAATGGGGATTCTCAATTTGTTTTGCCATATAGCCGATGGCATCCCGGTAGTAGTCCGGCGAACAAATACCATGCGTTGCCTTCGTGTGCGGGTTGTTCACATAATCACCTCGGCGCACATGCAAGCTTATTGCATTCGCCTGCGCTATCTTTTCCGCAATCTGTTCATTGCGGCTAGCCATAGGAATCTTGAAGGTAAAGTCCTCACGAATTATTGGCTCGGCATCCTGAAAATATTTCTCAGATTGCCAATAACCCGCCAGATAACAATCCCGGGGAGCTTTGTTTATTTCTGGCCAGTAATGAAAGTGGGGCTCAACAACAAACGCATCTTTGCGCAACATTGCAAAACCAGGTCTAGCCAAGAGCCGCCTGATCAAAGAGCGGGATTGCCACCCCAATAATTGATCAATGTCTGCAGCACTTGCGATCTCTGCTGGACATGCAAATATGCGTTGAAGCTCAAATCCCTGATGCAATGCATATGACTCAAAGCCGGAAATGTCCAGACGTGGCTGGGTATTTCTTCTCCAAGCCAGCGCCCGACCAGCGGCATACTGGAACATCTGATTGCCCAATCCGCCTATAAGTGAGGTGTAAACTGTCATGTCAACACGAGGCCGACTCTTGTAAGCCGACGCGCCCAACTTCAGGCAGGAAGGCACTGCGGGACTGGCGTAAAGTGATCGGTAAATTCACAGCTTCTCGAAATAAAACATGCCGCAGCCATATTCCAGATGGCTGGCTTCCTCGATTGGCTTTGCCTCGTGATAATGGCCAGCGTCATCCACGTATGAAAACTCAATCAACTTCATTCGCGGGAACATTGCCAATACCGTAGCAGGAGCATGTACCCTATGTGCATTAAAACAAATTCTTTCCCGTCCAATCGGCAACGAGAGCAGGAGTCTCCCGCCGGAATGCACTATGCGCTGCAATTCGTTGGCCGCCTTAACGCTGCCTTGGGGATCAATTGGGTCACCGTATCGCCCAAGACCGATATGCTCAATGACATGCAGGCATGACAACGAATTGACAGAGCCATCCTCAAAAGGCAAATCCAGAATATTTCCCGCGATCGAGGTTAATCCGGGCAACGAAACTTGCAGCGGTCGGTAATCAACAAACGTTGTTTCAACATGGGCGCTCAACACACTCATGGTCAGCACGCTAGAACCAATATCCACGTGCTTCTCAGTATTCGCAGCCCTGAGTTTCCTAGCCAGCCAGGCTCCCTGATAAAAATAATGCGCATCAAATGGAGTGTGCGGTGTCCAGTCCCCAAGGCAAGGCTGCATGTCCGCCAGGCGGATTTTTTGAGCGCCGTCGAAACGATTATAGCGAAGCAAGTGCTTTATAAAACGCGGCAGATAGAACAAGCCAATAAATGGCCTTGGGTAAAGGAAGGCCAGAATCCAGTGCCTTGCAATTGTCTTAACACGTTTCATCACGACCTGTTATTCCAAGCAGAAGCATCGACTAATATCGTGTTGATATAAGTGTCCGCGTAGGTAATGTATCCATTTGCATGCATCAGGTCGATGATCTCGGTGATTTTTCTTTCGGACTTGTTTTCCGTATAGCTCAGCGTTTCCAGGCAAAAAACTTCCGGGCGATATTTGGAAAAATCGAAACTTTGCAGGATGGAATAATCCAGCCCCTCCACGTCCAGGGAAATCAGATTCGGGCATTGCTCACAGTGCTGTGCGATGATCTCGTTCACGGTCTTAAGTGGCATCCGGATCGTTTTCAGGATGCGCTGATTGCCATAAGATTGGTAGCGCTCAGCCTCCTCTTTTGAAAAAGTATTGAGAGTGCTGGTGCTCATCACATAAAAATCTGCTTCGCCTGCCAGTGGCGCAACGCCGCAATTCAAATTCGTGTCTCGCGGCCTTTTCTTTGGAAATTCAGCGTAAAGGGCGGGATCTGGCTCGACGCAAACGCCCTTACCGCCTGCCGCATAGAACTGATAGGTGTTGCTGAGATAAGTGGGGTGATGCGCACCCACATCCAGATAACTTACTTTGGAAATGCCAAGCTCAGTGAACAGATACTGCAGGATAATATCCTCTCCGCACTGGGAGTAAGAAATCTTGCAATTATCGGAGTAGTCACGCTGGATTTTCCGCAGTTTGGGAATTAGCATGGTCTTTAACATTTTCAACATTATCTTGAATCCTGTTGTTTGTTTTCCAATTCGCTATTTATCGGCCTTGCCCGCTTGTTCCTGAAATGAGTAAACATTTTGTATAGCCCGATAGTTTTTAATACGACCTTAATTACGAAGCGGGCAAAGAAATAGCCACGCAGTTGAAACTCGGCCAAGCCTGAGGCGATATAGCCATTTTTCTTCAATGCCGAAATAATTTCAGACTCCACCCGTCGCTGATCACGCGTACTAATCCCGCCTGTGCGGACATTGGTAACCAGCAATGGAATGTGAACGATTCGCTCCTTGAGCCCGCCGCGAAGCAACCATTCATAATCCATGGCAAATTTAAATCGCTCATCAAATATCCCATATTTTTCAAAGTAGCTGCGCCTTGTGAACAAACTTGGATGCGGAAGCATCTGTCCCCGAAGCAACCCGTTCGGAGAATATATGATTCTGGCGCGGTATAACACCTCGCCAGAATCACGTACCAAAACATCACAGTCGCCATAAATCAGTGCCGGAAAATCGTGTGCCGCAATTTTCTCGGCAATTTCTGCTAAAACATTCGGATTGGCTAATGCATCATCGGAATTTAAAAACAAAAGATAGTCTCCAGTTGCAATCGTTATCCCCTTGTTAAACGCATCCGCAATTCCTTTATCTTTCTCGCTAATCCATTTTGCAATGCCCGATTCGCGCGATTTAATAACGTCCACCGTACCATCCGTTGATCCGCCATCAATTACAATATATTCTAAATTTTGATAAAGCTGGCTCTGTACGCTGCCGATCGTTTGCTCGATAAACTCCCGTCCGTTCCGGACAACAGTAATGACTGAAATTTTGATGCTGCCAGTTGGGTCAGCCGTTTCGGGCTGATCCAGTCGCATCTCTTGGCTTGAAGTATTAGCACTTAACATGTTGTCATTCAATGTGGCGTCCATAGGACTAGATTTACGGAAGCCTCATCCCCTTTCTTAACAGTACCTCTTGCCAAAATTTCACGTCATATTTCTCCCAGGCATGGCAACCAAAAGGAAGCGAACTATGATTGAGTTCATACAGGTAGCGCGGCTCCATTTCGAAAGCAAATGGAATGGCCTCTTCAGGCGCAGGCACCCTAAAAAATTGGCAGCGCTTTGGAACGAGCATTCCCCAGAAAATATCCTCACTTACTCGCGGCCATACCGGCCTAACACTGTAAGAAAATATAAATTTGTGCATAAATTTAGGTAGGCCCTCATGGGGAGTCATACGTTTCTTTTCATAATTCAACACAATATCTGGAATTGGTAGATATCTTGGGATCGATAAAACACGTATAAAGTCTTCAACTTTCCTTAGAGACAAGCCGCCATTTCCAACACCCAGGAAAACCGGCGGGTATTCAGATTTAATTTCCCTGACAATCCAAGGAGCACCAATATAAGAGTATTTTCTTTTACACCAATCATCTAACTGATCTGAGAAAACCAACGCGTCTGTCTGCAGGACCAGAATATATTCATATTCAGAAAACGACTCATAAAAAAATTTCGACATCAGGAGCCTGTTGTAGCCCTTGATACTAGAAAAATAGTTATCCTGATATAGCGCCACTCGAAAATTTGCGCCCGATCTTTTCTTATACAACTCAAAATATTCCTTCAATTTCCTTGGTCCAATCACATAGATATCGTGACTACCCAAAACCTCCAGGGTATTTCTAAGGGAAAATTCCTCTGAGTTAGAAAGCGATGGTTTATATAATGGAACCAGCACCGCAACACGCTTGGATGTTTCTGATAAGCTCATCGCTGCACGAAATTGGTGTCGTGTATCGGCAAGTCATGCGATTTCTTAAGGAAGCTAAAATACTTGCTCCTTACCCAGCCGTCGTCAAGCATGTTGAATGACCCCGTATATCCGTAGATTCGCGCCCACGCGGGTTCGCAAAAGTAAAGATAGATAGTGTCCTCTGACATAATGTTTACATGGGTGGGATCCTGAAAAACCTCTTTCCACGGATAGCAGGGCTGCATACAGAAAAATATTCCGTTGGGTTTTAATACCCGAAAAATCTCATTCATTAACTGGATAAACGGAAATCTGGTTTCTCCGTTTACGGTGGACACGCGTTGAATATGTTCTAAAAGTTCATACGCCGTCACATAATCAAAAGTGTTGTCTTCGAATGGCAGGTGCCA
>Ga0315270_10000383_pt1 | contig 24697 bp, 24 predicted proteins | sample C1_bottom_MG_FD_204932 | JGI IMG/M metagenome (GOLD analysis project Ga0315270, IMG submission 204932) | Sediment microbial communities from Yellowstone Lake, YNP, Wyoming, USA - C1_bottom | ecosystem: Environmental > Aquatic > Freshwater > Lake > Sediment | place: USA: Wyoming | collected...
GCAAGCTAATGTCCACTCTAAATTCACGCGTTAAGCTGTCATTTATAAATAGAATTACCCGGTTTTCTTATTTACTGGCAACCAGAATTCGAAGCATTCTCCGCAACGGTTCTGCTGCACCCCATAACAATTGATCACCAACCGTAAATGCGGATAGATACTCATTACCCATATCCATCTTTCGCAAACGCCCAACCGGCACGTTTAATGTACCCGTGACAGTAGCCGGTGTCAGCTCTCTCATACTAGCTTCACGTTCGTTGCTTACCACCTTTACCCAGTCATTTGCCGACGATAACATGGCATTTATTTCATTCATCGGCACATCTCGCTTCAGCTTGATAGTCATCGCCTGACTGTGACAGCGCATTGCCCCAATTCTTACACATAGTCCATCAACTGAAATGGGATCCAAGATACGCCCAAGTATCTTGTTGGTTTCCGCCTTCCCTTTCCATTCTTCTTTACTTTGACCATTGCCCAAATCTTTATCTATCCAGGGAATCAGACTTCCTGCGAGTGGAGCACCGAAATTTGAAATTGGAAATTTCCCATCCCGTAATGTCCCGGCAACTTTTCTGTCAATGTCAAGAATAGCTGAAGATGGATCAGCCAGCAGCGTTTTTACTGATCCATGCACCTCGCCCATTTGCGTCAATAATTCGCGCATATTCTGGGCTCCGGCACCCGAAGCAGCCTGGTAGGTCATTGAACTGATCCAATCAACCAAATTTGCTTTAAATAAGCCACCCAGTGCCATTAACATCAAACTGACCGTGCAATTACCACCGATAAAATCTTTTTTGCCTGCTGTCAATGACTCCTTGATCACCTCCAGGTTCACAGGATCAAGAATAATTACACTATCCTTTTCCATGCGCAATGTCGAAGCAGCATCAATCCAGTAACCCTTCCAGCCAGATTTACGTAATTCAGGGAAAATTTCTGTTGTGTAGTCTCCACCTTGACATGAAATAATAACCTCCATAGTTTTCAGGTCAGTTATATTTCTAGCATCTTTTAAAGCCGAAATATCACGTCCAACGTTTGGTGCTTGGGCACCAACTTGTGAAGTCGTAAAAAATACAGGCTCGATCAAATCAAAATCGCGCTCTTCTTGCATACGCTGCATTAATACAGAACCTACCATACCCCGCCAGCCAACCAATCCTACACGCATAACCTCTTCCTTAATATAATCTGCTTAAATGTGAGTTAACACAAACTATTCAATTAGTTAAGCATCGCCAATACAGTATCACCCATTACATCCGTTCCAACTTTCTGCAAGCCAACTTCAAAAATATCTCCAGTACGCACACCGCTTTGCAATGTTTTCTGAACCGCAACTTCAATTCGTTGTGCAACATCCTCCCGAGCAAAGGTATAACGCATCATCATTGCCACGGACAAAATTGTAGCCAAGGGATTGGCAATATTTTTGCCTGCAATGTCCGGTGCAGAACCATGACATGGCTCATAAAGACCTTTGTTTTTGGAATCCAGTGAAGCAGATGGAAGCATACCGATAGAACCAGTCAGCATAGAGGCTTCGTCTGACAAAATGTCTCCAAAAATATTTCCCGTTAAAATCACGTCAAATTGCTTAGGTGCGCGAACCAGTTGCATCGCTGCATTATCTACATACATATGCGACAGTTCAACAGCTGGATATTCTTTACCTACTTCCGTTACAATTTCTCGCCACAACATACTTGTGTCCAGCACATTGGCTTTGTCTACCGAGCACAATTTCTTGCCTCGTTTCATTGCAATCTGATAGCCCACATGCGCCACCCTGCGAATCTCAGACTCACTGTACAACATAGTATCAAAACCTTCCCGCTCACCATTTTCCTGTACACGAATTCCACGTGGCTGCCCAAAATAAATATCGCCTGTCAGTTCTCGCAATATCATGATATCCAAACCCGCGACCAATTCAGTTTTGAGGCTGGATGCATTTGCCAATTCAGGATAAACCAGGGCAGGACGCAGATTGGCAAATAGGTTCAGGCCCTTGCGAATACGGAGCAAACCTTGTTCGGGACGTTGCGGGCGTGGCAAATTATCATATTGATACCCGCCAACTGCACCCAGTAAAACGGCTTCAGATACATGCGCAAGTTTTAAAGTGGCCTCAGGAAGAGGGTCTTTTGCAGCATCATAACCTGCTCCACCTATGTGGGCGTATTCCAACTCGATTTTCAATCCATCGGTGCGTAGTGCCTCAAGCACTTTGACAGCCTGTGCAACAATTTCAGGACCAATTCCATCACCAGGCAACACTGCTATTTTCATATTTTTTCTCAATCAACTTAAACTTGCAACTACACAAACAGCCAAGGATGGGACTCCTTACGCCGTTGTTCATACGACTTAATATCACCCACGTGTTGCATGGTCAGACCGATATCGTCCAGGCCATTCAGCAAACAATACTTTCGAAAAGCCTCTACTTCAAAGGGATAAACAGTACCCTCGGGCAAGGCAATTATTTGCTTTTCAAGATCAATATGTAGGAGAAAACCATTTGACTTGGCTTCTGTTTTGAACAATTCGTCCACAATAGCGGACTCAAGCCGAATTGGGAGCAGTCCGTTCTTGAAACAGTTATTGAAAAAGATGTCTGCATAACTGGGTGCAATAATCACGCGAAAGCCGTAGTCCTCCAAAGCCCATGGAGCATGCTCTCGTGAAGAACCGCAACCAAAATTTTCTCGCGTTAGAAGAATCTGCGCACCTTTATATTGAGGTTTGTTCAATACAAAATCTGGATTTATTTTGCGCTTGGTGTTATCAATACCCGGTTCACCATGATCAAGGTAACGCCACTCATCAAATGCGTTTGGGCCGAATCCAGAGCGTTTGATTGACTTCAAAAACTGTTTTGGAATAATGGCATCTGTATCCACATTGGCCCGATCCAGCGGCACCACCAAACCATCCATCAAAGTAAACTTTTTCATACTATTTACTCACATCCACAAAATGACCGGCAATCGCTGCTGCTGCTGCCATGGCCGGGCTAACCAGATGAGTGCGACCGCCTTGCCCTTGACGCCCTTCAAAATTGCGATTGGAAGTTGACGCGCAACGCTCACCCGGAGATAGTCTGTCATCATTCATTGCCAGACACATAGAGCAACCTGGCTCGCGCCATTCAAAACCTGCTGCGACAAATATCTTGTCCAGCCCTTCCAGCTCAGCCTGCTGTTTGACTAGACCGGAACCAGGCACCACCATCGCCAGCTTCACATTCGTTGCTATATGCTTGCCGCGCGCCACTTCGGCCGCTGCACGCAAATCCTCAATGCGAGAATTGGTACAAGAACCAATAAACACCTTATCGATATTAATTTCTGTAATCGGTGTATTCGCCTTCAGTCCCATATAAGCAAGTGCGTTTTCCATACTGCCGCGCTTGATCGAATCACTCTCATTTTTAGGATCTGGAACACGACCATCTACGGACACCACCATCTCTGGCGAGGTACCCCAGGTCACCTGCGGCCTGATTTCGACAGCATTCAACTTTACATCCTTGTCGAAAAACGCACCTTCATCACTATGCAAGGTACGCCAGTGGGCCACTGCCTTATCCCACAGCTCACCCTGTGGTGCAAACGGCCTACCCTTGAAATATTTAATCGTCGTATCATCCGCCGCTATCATACCGGCACGCGCACCGGCTTCGATCGCCATGTTACATACAGTCATCCGGCCTTCCATCGACAAGCCACGAATGGCGCTACCGGTAAACTCGATTGTATAACCGGTGCCGCCTGCAGTGCCGATTTTACCTATGATCGCCAACACCACATCCTTGGCGGTTACGCCATGACCCAGATTGCCTTCCACCTGCACCCTCATGACTTTGGATTTTTTCATTAGCAGACATTGTGTAGCCATCACATGCTCAACCTCAGAAGTACCTATACCAAATGCCAGTGCGGCAAACGCGCCATGTGTGCTGGTATGCGAATCACCGCACACAATAGTCATACCAGGAAGAGTGGCGCCCTGCTCTGGACCAATCACATGTACGATGCCCTGCCTCGGATCGTTCATCTTAAATTCAGTAATACCAAATTCCTTGCAATTCATATCCAGCGTCTCCACTTGCAAACGCGATACCGGATCATGAATGCGTTCCACACGCCGTACAGTAGGTACATTGTGGTCAGGCACGGCCAACATCGAAGTGATTCGCCAGGGCTTACGCCCGGCAATGCGCAAACCTTCAAAGGCCTGCGGACTGGTCACTTCGTGCACCAAATGACGATCGATATACAGCAGAGCTGTACCGTCGGCTTCGCTGCGCACAAAGTGAGCATCCCAGAGTTTGTCGTAAAGTGTTTGATTGTTCATTTAAATTGTACCGGCAGAGCGCGTGATTATGCCATAGTAGATGTGTGGGGCGCCATGCACCCCTTAGTTTTTACTGGCTGTTACTTAATTTTTTGATGTGACCTCTTGAGTATAAAAAAACTATCTCAAGTCGGAAACCACACGATTACGTCCCGTTTCTTTAGCCTGGTAGAGGTTGGTATCAGCCCGTTTAACGATCGACTCTTGATCATCCCCATTGCGAAACGTAGTCACACCAAAGCTGCAGGTAACTTTACCTACCTCGTCAAACGTAAAACTTTCAATCAGCTTTCGGATTTTTTCCGCAAGATTTAATTCACTGGCATCTTCGCAATGCGTTGCCAAAATAGTGAACTCCTCACCTCCCCATCGGGCAAAAATATCCGTATTACGGATATTGCTACTGATCAATGCTGCCAGACTTGTTAACACCTTGTCACCTGCCTGGTGACCAAAAGAATCGTTGATGTGTTTAAAATGGTCTATATCCAGAATAATAAGTATAAAGTAGGTGCCATATCGTTTAGCACGTGCCATCTCAGCAATCAGAACCTCATTGAATCTACGGCGGTTAAAAACGCCTGTTAAGGGATCCGTACTGGCCATCTTTTTTAAATTATCGTCCGCCAATTTTCTAATCGTGATATCACGGACAATCGCAATAGCATGCCAACTACCATTGAGATTAACAGATGAAATGGATATCTCAATGGGAAATAAGGAGCCATCACGTTTTAAAGCGTCAACTTCAGTAATTTCTCCAACCAAAGCTCCTCTACCGGTTTTGGTGAATCCGGGGAACACCTCTTTAATGGACGCATGGTACTTGTCCGGCACAACCAAACTCAATATTTCTCTACCGATTATTTCGCCCGAAGTATAGCCAAACATTTTTTCAGCTGCAGGATTCCAGTGGGTCACACAACCTGAGCTGTCAATCATAATGACTGAATCTTGAGCAGCGGTGGCAATACTACGCAATACCTCCTCTCTCTCCACAAGTTCGGTAGTTCGTTCATCAACCAATTTTTCGAGCTCGATTTTGCCACGCAACAAAACCTGCTCCGCCTCTTTGATAGCAGTAATATCAGTGCTTACCGCAATATATTGATAAGGTTTTCCCGTATCATCCAAAAAAGGAACAACCGTACTAAAAACCCAAAATGATTCACCATTTTTATTGTGATTACATATTTCACCTTGCCAAATTTCACCAGATAAAATCGTTCTCCACATACCCTGAAAGTATGATGTTGAATGAAGCCCGGAATTTAATATTCTGTGATTCTGCCCCTTTAGCTCCTCATTGCTATAAAGGCTGATTTCAGTAAATAAGTTATTCACAAAAGTAATATTTCCCTGGACATCGGCAATACTAACAATACCGTGATGATCAACTGCCAGTTTCAGCGATTCGAGACTGTTATTCGCATTCTGAAGCTGATGCGCTGTCAATGCCAGACCGGAAATTAGTTTTGTCATGCGCCTATTTACAACGATTGCAATTAGCACTACAAAAATAGCCGCTACCAAGCCGCCTGCGATCAATAAATAAGGTGTCTCCCTCTGTTGTTTCTTTAAAATTTGTTCGTAGCCATGTGACTGCTCAATCTCATATTCAAGCAAAGTGAGAATAGAAGCCAAAAATTTATTTTGCAGGGGTACGGCCTGCTTATTTATAATCTCATTAGCAGCTTTAACCTGATCAAGAGCAAGTTGATCCAACACTTTGCTCTGTAACGTCCCTCCTTCAAGACCCTGATCCAACACTATTTTCAGTAATGATTTTTCTGTTTCATCCAGTTTGAGCGTTCTAATTTTATCTACTGATCTTAAAAATTGGCTAGCCAATTTACTGTGTTGCATTATGAGATCATCCCGCTCAAACGCATCTCGGGAAGAGGTTATGCGATAAAGCAACACGGAACGCTCTCTTGCTGCCTCCTGCATACGGAATAGCATTTCAATGGCTACTTGCTCATGCGAAAGTATTTCCGACAGCGTACCGTGTACGGTGGAAAGTCGAAGAATGCTAATAAATACGATGAATGTAATGATGAGCATCACTAAAGTGAAGCCATATTTGATGACACGCCTAGAGTAAAATTCAGCCAGATTTTCTGCAACTTGAATTGGTTTAATATTAAACTCCGTGTGAGTCAAAAATAACTAAATGATCCATATCATAGTTCGTGAAATATACTGAAATTCTCCAAGAGCGTATATAAAAAATTACGTCTCCTAATAATCACCTGGTTTTGAACCTCTACTAAAAGTATTAACTGATGAACAAGCTATTCCAATTGTAGTCTATTTAGCTTCCACAACAACAGCAACACACCTACGAAAGCCACACCAGCGCTAAACGTATACATCACACTTCCTCCCCATTGTAACCATAACGGTCCACCACCTATTCCGCCCAGCATACCTCCTGCTCCATAAGTAATACTGCCGAACAATGCTTGCCCTCTCGACTGATGGCGTCCTCGAAAATAATGATGTATCAACGCCACCGCAGCAGCGTGAAAAGCTCCAAAGGTAGCGGCGTGCAAAATTTGCGCTAAAAACAAATAAATCAAGTTATCAACTTGCCAGGCAATGAGTAAAAATCGAATGACCGCAAGAACCATACTCACTATTAATATTTTGGGCAATGAATAATGCCTCATTAACCAGGGCATACTAAAAAAAACTACAATTTCGCAAAAGACCCCCAACGTCCACAACGCACCTACTGAACTTTTTGCGTATCCATGTTCGACCAGATAAATCGAAAAAAAGGTGTAATACGGCCCGTGTGCAACAGCCATCAAAAAACATGCCCCAAACAACGCCAACACATGAGGTTGCAATACAATACGCAGAATGGGTTGATGATCGGTGTGGTGTGCGATCACTGTGGTTGCCGGGATCTGCCGGGAGAAATATAAAATTCCCAACTGTATGGACAGGCCCACCCATAAAATCCATCGAATTGCGATAAAGTCAAACACATAACCCAAGCTCATAACGGTAATAATAAAACCAAGCGATCCCCAGGAGCGCAAACGCCCATAACTTGAAGAATTTTTTCCCAAATACGTCAGTGTGGTCGCCTCTACTAAAGGCATTGAAGCACTCCAGAAAAAACTCATACATACCAACACCATCAACAACTCGAAATACTCAATGGTAAAAAAGAGGCCTAGGTAGCAAATCACACTCCCAAGTGCCGCCACCTGCACCACCAAGCGCCGATTACCCAAACGATCCGCCACCCCCCCCCACAATCCTGGGGATAGCATGCGCATTAGCGGTTGTACCGACATCAAAACGCCTATCTGCAATGCATTTAACCCAATGGACTTCATATACAAGCCCCAGTAAGGAGCGAACATTCCAACAAAAGCAAAGTAAAAAAAATAAAAACCGGCAATACGCCAATAATAACTGGGGTGAGTGGATAACATATTAAATTTGGACAACCATCAAACTTGGAATCGAAGAAACATTATCTCACGTGAAAAAAATAAATTACGACCGCCCCCTTGAAGATCGATCAATCACCCCCATTAAGGCCCCCAGTGTAATAACAAGGAATGTGCAATGGAAAATACTGAAGTCAATCAACAAGAAGCAACCTCTACCCCAGAAGTCATGCCAAGTATGGAAGAAATGCTGCAGCAATCTGAACTTAAGGCAAAAGAACACTACGATGCCTGGATGTATGCCAAGGCCGAGGGAGAGAATATCCGTCGGCGAGCACAGGAAGATGTCAGCAAGGCACAAAAATTTGCAGTCGAACGCTTCTCTAATGAAATGTTGGCGGTAATGGATAGCCTGCAAGCTGGTTTGTCAGTACAAAATACCACTGTAGAAAGCTTCAAAAGCGGAATGGAGTTGACACTTAAACAGTTAAGCAGTGTATTTGAAAAATTTAACATTGCCGAGATCAACCCTGTAGGTGAAAAATTCGATGCACATAAACACCAAGCCATAGGCATGATGGAAAGTGATCAGGAAGCAAATACCGTAGTAAGTGTTATGCAGAAAGGTTACAGCCTGAATGACCGAGTTTTACGCCCTGCGATGGTGATGGTTGCAAAAGCAAAAGACTAGCGTTAGCCAACCAAAGATTAGAGTATAGAGGACTTGAAAAGCATGATTCACGACCTCACCTAGGCCGCAACAGGTATCAATATGCACCGATACCATTTAAATATCAAACGAAAGGAAAAGCATCATGGGAAAGATTATTGGCATTGACTTGGGAACAACGAACTCTTGTGTATCTGTTATGGAAAGCGGCAAACCCAAGGTCATCGAAAACGCAGAAGGCACTCGTACCACACCTTCGATCATCGCTTATATGGAGGACGGTGAGGTATTGGTAGGTGCGCCCGCCAAGCGTCAAGCCGTGACAAATCCCAAGAATACTTTGTTCGCCGTAAAACGCCTGATTGGCCGCCGCTTCGATGAAAAAATCGTTCAAAAAGACATTGACATGGTGCCATACAGTATTGTGAAGGCCAAAAATGGTGATGCCTGGGTGGGAGTTCGCGGAAAAGAAATCGCACCACCGGAGGTTTCAGCGCAAGTACTGATGAAAATGAAAAAATCAGCCGAAGATTACCTGGGCGAGCCTGTAACAGAAGCCGTCATTACAGTACCTGCCTATTTCAACGACAGCCAGCGCCAAGCTACCAAAGACGCCGGTCGCATTGCAGGGCTCGACGTTAAACGGATCATTAATGAACCTACCGCCGCAGCGCTTGCATTTGGTATGGACAAGCAGGAAGGTGATCGCAAGATTGCAGTGTATGACCTGGGTGGCGGTACCTTCGACATTTCGATAATTGATATTTCTGAAATTGAAGGTGAACACCAATTCGAAGTAATGTCTACCAACGGTGACACCTTCCTCGGTGGAGAAGATTTCGATATGAGAGTTATCGAATTTCTGGTTGAAGAATTCAAGAAAGAAAATGGTATCGATCTGAAAAAAGACATGCTGGCGCTTCAGCGGCTTAAGGATGCGGCCGAGAAAGCTAAAATTGAACTATCTTCGGCACAGCAAACTGAAGTTAACCTGCCTTACATCACTGCAGATGCAACGGGTCCCAAGCACCTGGCTGTAAAAATCACCCGTGCAAAACTGGAAAGCCTGGTGGAAGAATTGGTCGCTCGTACGATTGAACCCTGCAAGATTGCGATGAAAGATGCGGGGGTATCCACTTCCGACATTACAGACGTGATTTTGGTCGGTGGCCAGACACGTATGCCGATGGTACAGGATAAAGTAAAAGCATTTTTCGGCAAGGAAGCCCGTAAAGACGTTAATCCTGACGAAGCCGTAGCCGTAGGCGCTGCCATCCAGGGAGGCGTGTTACAAGGCGAAGTAAAAGACGTGTTACTTCTTGACGTGACGCCATTGTCTCTGGGAATAGAAACAATGGGTGGCGTGATGACCAAACTCATCAAGAAAAACACTACCATTCCAACCAAAGCATCCCAGGTGTTCTCCACCGCAGACGACAATCAGTCTGCCGTGACCATCCATGTGCTGCAAGGTGAGCGTGATATCTCGTCCGGCAACAAGAGCCTGGGTCAATTTAATTTGTCCGACATTCCACCCGCTCCTCGTGGCATGCCGCAAATTGAAGTGACTTTCGATATTGATGCAAACGGTATTTTGCACGTTTCAGCTAAGGACAAAGCAACTGGCAAAGAGAATAAAATCAAAATCCAGGCCAGCTCAGGATTATCGGAAGCCGAAATACAAAAAATGGTACAGGATGCAGAAATGTTTGCTGAAGACGACCGTAAGGCCCTTGAGCTTGTTACTGCAAGAAACCAGTTGGATGCGTTGATCCACGGAACCAATAAATCGATGAAAGAATATGGCGACCAACTCTCCGCTGATGAAAAAGCCAATATTGAAAAAGCGTTGAAAGAGGCAGAGGAAGTGGTCAAAGGTGACGATAAGGCTGTAATCGAAAGTAAAACAGAGGCACTTTCGACGGCAGCTCATAAATTGGCTGAAAAATTGCAAGCTGCTGAAGCAGCAAAACAGGCCGGTACAAATGCTGACGCCGGTTCACCTCACGGCGAAGCCAAGAAAGACGAAGGCGATGTAGTGGATGCTGAGTTCACCGAAGTTAAAAGCGACAAGAAGTAATATTTAAAAGAAACGGCACAGACTTCGGTTACCGCATGTTTTGCGTTATCCGAAGTCTGTGCTTTTGTACAACTTGACCATCAAACTTTTGGTCCTTATACATTTTTGTATGTTTGAGAATTTTGTGGAAATAGATCATGTCTAAAAGAGATTATTACGAAGTTTTGGGTGTCAACAAAGATGCTGATGCGGATGAAATTAAAAAGGCGTATCGCAAGCTTGCGATGAAATTTCACCCTGACCGTAATCCTGACAATCCAAAGGCAGAAGAACAATTTAAAGAGGCAAAAGAAGCATACGAAACTTTATCGGATGACCAACAGCGTGCTGCTTATGATCAATATGGTCACGCCGGGGTCGATGGTAGCAGAGGGGGACAAGGGCATCACGGTGCTGGCGGATTTGACTTTGGTGATATTTTTGGTGATATCTTTGGAGGCTCTGGTCGCGGGGGCCGGAGTCAGGCCCAACGAGGTGCCGACCTTCGATACAACATGGAAATCACGCTTGAAGAAGCCGCACGAGGCGCAACCAAACAAGTTCGTATTCCAACCTTGGATGAATGCACAACGTGCCATGGTTCTGGCGCCAAACCGGGCACTTCACCCACGACTTGCCAGACCTGTGGAGGCCATGGCCAGGTGCGTATGCAGCAGGGCTTTTTCTCCATCCAGCAGACCTGCCCCCGCTGCCACGGAAATGGTAAAAGTATCAATTCACCCTGTGGTACATGCAGTGGCTCGGGCCGTGTCAAACATCATAAAACTCTGGAGATCAAAATCCCCGCTGGTATCGGGGAAGGCATGCGTCTCCGGCACAGCGGACATGGCGAAGCAGGCGCTAATGGCGCAGCCGCAGGAGACTTGTATGTGGAAATTCACATCAAACAACATAGTGTATTCCAGCGTGACGGTGATGATCTACATTGTGAAATGCCAATCAGTTTCTCCACCGCAGCATTGGGGGGGGAAATAGAAATCCCTACTCTTGATGGTTCTGCAAGAATAAAAATTCCTCCTGAAACACAGTCCGGAAAAATTTTCCGCTTGCGTGGAAAGGGTATCAAAGGGATGCGAACCAATGCCCACGGTGATTTAAATTGCCACGTAGTTATCGAAACACCCGTTAAATTAACAGATAGACAAAAAGAATTGCTACGTGAATTCGAGACGATTAGTGCAGTTGATAGCGCACGTCACAGTCCTCGCGCCCAATCATGGATGGACAAGGTCAAGGAATTTTTTGGTTAATACTTGCACCCCCATGGATGCTGCGTAAGGTTGATACCAACGACCTAATGTCATTGATTACTCTTAAAGGGTTCAATAGTTTTCAAAAACTGGCCAGCCACAACCTCATGCGCAATCCCAAGCTCGTGGTGTAACCAATTTCAACGAAACGAATATTTCCATCCGTATCAATAATGAAGCTTGCAGGCACACCCCGCACACCCCATTTTGATGAAATCTGACTATCCGAATCATTAATCACCGGGAAACTCACATCCTGATCTTTCATATATTTCTGCACTACAACGCTATTACCGCTTTGCATAGCAATTGAGATTACATTTGGGTTGCTTTGCGCCATGCTGTCTAACGTTCCAAGCTCCGCACGACAAATTGGACACCAGGTTGCCCAGAAGTGTACTAACACTGGTTGGTCCGGTTTTGCTGGCAATTTAAAATATTTACCGTCCAATAAAGTGCCACTTAGCAAAGGTGCTACTCCTTTAACAATATCTCTTTGTTGCCAGATTCGCACACCAGCGACAATTACAACCAGGATAAGCACGTTAAGTCCGCGGTTTATCCATTTCCTGCTACGTGCAAGCTCAGGCTTTCCATTATTATCAGACTGAGGTACCGGTGTCATTCTTGTCTTCCTACCCTGTGTAAGCTTCCTGTAGCGATATATATTTCCCTCAGCAAGCTTAACAGTCCACCTATTAAAGCGAGCATTGCCACAATAAATAAAAATGCAATGAGGTTCGATAATTGAACGCCCATAACTGATCCGACAAACAGGGTAACAATTACTACACAAACAAGTAGTGCGCAAATTGAACTCAGGCTAATTGCCCAATAAATCACCCGTTCACGTTGCGCAAGAATTTTCATTTCCTCCTGATGTAAACAGATTTGACTTTGCGTAAAAAGCCCATCTACCGGATCAAGGGAAGTACTTTCCAATACTCTAAAACGATCAATGATTCTAGACAGTCTGCTCGTCATCACATTTAAAATCGTGCCAACACCCGTCAACAAAAATACAGGTGCAACGGCAAGCTGTATAACATGCGCTACTGTGGTAATACTGATTTCTGTCGGCATCTTCCTGTTTTCAGCCTGTATATCAAGGTATATGAGAAGTCATAAATGCTTTGAGCTTGGACAAGTCTGCATCCATAATTTCACACCGTTGCGGTAAATTTTCCATACCTTCCATTCCCAAAGGACGTTCTGGCTTTCGACCCAGCGCTTCTATAATAGTATCTTCAAACTTTGCTGGGAGTGCAGTTTCCAAACAAACAAGTGGCACGTCAGTATCCCGTTTTTCCAATCCCACTTTGATACCATCAGCAGTATGTGTATCCACCATCACCCCGTATTTTTCCCATACCATACGGATGGTAGCAAGTCGATCTGTGTGGGTGCTGTGTCCGGCGACAAACCCGTATTGTGATATATTTTTCCAATGTGCCGAACCACGAAGATCAAAGGATTTACCTGAATCCACCCCGTTCCATAACTCTCGTACCGTTTCACCTTTCCGCCCGACTATATCGAATACAAAACGCTCAAAGTTTGAGGCCTTCGAGATATCCATCGAGGGACTACTGGTGTGGGCTGTCTCCGCTGTGGTGCGAGGGCGATAAACGCCAGACTTAAAAAACTCCTCCAGCACATTATTTTCATTGGTAGCAAGAATAAGTTGTTTGATCGGCAAACCCATCATTCGCGCAATATGCCCTGCACAGATATTGCCAAAATTACCCGATGGAACAGAGAACGAAACTTGTTCATCGCTGGATTTTGTGGCTGCAAAATAACCTTTAAAATAATACACAATCTGCGCAGACACCCGCGCCCAGTTTATTGAATTAACCGTGCCTATCTTAAATTTTTCCTTAAAGTCATGATCATTGGACACTGCTTTGACCATATCCTGCGCATCATCAAACACACCCTTTATCGCTATGTTGAAAATATTCGGATCTTGCAAAGAGAACATCTGTGCGGTTTGAAAGCGGCTCATTTTCTGGTGTGGTGAAAGCATAAATACACGTATACCGCGCTTGCCACGCATCGCATATTCCGCTGCCGAGCCCGTATCCCCCGAAGTAGCGCCCAGAATATTGAGCTCCTCGTGTTGCTTGGCCAGTGCATATTCAAATAAATTACCCAATAATTGCATCGCCATATCTTTGAATGCCAACGTCGGACCATTGGAAAGTTCGAGAATATGCAAACCCGGCTCAAGGGTACGCATAGGTGTGATCTGCTTGATATCCGATCCTGTTCGAGCGTTATGATATACCTCGGCAGTGTAGGTTTTGTGCACAATAGATTTTAAATCTTCTGCAGGAATATCGGTCGCAAACTTGGCCAGTACTTCGTAAGCAAGATCTGCATAGCTCAGATGCCTCCATGCATCCAGCTCCAAACGCGATATCTGCGGATACTGATTAGGCAAATACAAACCACCATCAGGTGCCAAGCCTCCTAACAGGATTTCAGTAAATTTCTTTTTCGGAGAATTGCCGCGTGTGGAAATATAATTCATTGAGTATTGCCTTAATTATTGAGATTCACCGATTCACAGCAGAATTGAAATCACTTGCCTAATTCTTCCAGGCGAATACGTACGACTTTTCCAGTAATTACTTTCAACGCTTCAATCTTGGTGATCGCCGAATTTATTCGTTTCTCTCGAGTCTGGTGTGTGAGCATAATCAAGTCTGTTTGTATTTCGCCCTCGCCTGGTTCTTTCTGAATAACTGCATCAATAGAAATCTGTTCGTCCGCCAGAATGCGGGTGATATCGGCCAGCACACCCGGTTTATCTTGTACGTGCATGCGCAGGTAATAGCTGGTCTGCACATCATCCATTGAAAGGATTTTCAGGTCAGCCAATTGATTGGGTTGAAAAGCCAAATGGGGAACCCGGTTTTGCGGATCAACGGTGTGCATACGGGTCACATCCACCAAATCGGCAATCACCGCGCTTGCTGTAGGTTCCGCGCCGGCACCTTTGCCATAATACAATGTTGCGCCGACCGCATCTCCCTGAACCAGAACTGCATTCATCGCACCTTCCACATTGGCGATCAGTCGTTTTCCAGGTATTAACGTGGGATGTACGCGTAGCTCAACACCATCAGTTGTACGCTTTGTAATGCCCAATAATTTGATACGGTAGCCCAGTTGTTCCGCATATTTTATATCTGTCGCATCGAGTTTTGAAATGCCTTCGATGTATGCCCTGTCAAACTGCATTGGAATACCGAACGCGATTGCGGCAAGGATCGTTATTTTGTGAGCCGCATCCACGCCCTCAATGTCAAAAGTGGGGTCAGACTCTGCATACCCCAGACGTTGCGCTTCTTTGAGTACCGTATCAAAACCCAGACCTTTGTCACGCATTTCGGACAATATAAAATTGGTAGTGCCATTGATAATGCCAGCAATCCATTCGATTCGGTTCGCAGCCAGACCCTCGCGAACAGCTTTGATAATGGGGATGCCTCCGGCAACTGCAGCCTCAAAAGCGACCATGACACGCATTTGCTGTGCAGCAAGAAAAATTTCATTTCCATGAATAGCAAGCAAAGCCTTGTTGGCCGTGACCACATGTTTACCATTGCGTATGGCTTTTAACACCAATTCCTTGGCCACACCGGTACCACCGATCAGTTCGATTACAATATTGACTTCTGGATCATTCACTACCGAAAATGCATCGTCAGTCACACGACAAGCACCATTTGTTAAACCTTTCGCCAACTCTATATTTTTATCAGCCACCACAACAATATTGATCGGTCGCCCCGCTCGACGGCTTATTTCCTCCGCGTTGCGGGTTAACACGGTGTAAGTACCGCCACCGACGGTGCCGATTCCCAAAAGACCTACGTTGATTGGTTTCATGTGAATGATTTCTTAAAATTAAAAGCTGGAATAACAAAACCTTCGCGAAAATAAAACTTGTGTGCCAGTGTGCGCTGTGTACCCGAATCCAGCACAAGGCCGGTTGCCCCCAGTGATCTGGCCACACTTTCAAGATGTACGATTAGTGCATGTCCGACACCTTCGGAGCGGCACGCCACATCGGTCACCAAATCGTCAATATAAAACTTTAAACCGTCAAATGTATTTTCATGAATCCGATAAACGGCCAATCCAAGGACTGCATCTTCTTTAACTGCCAGCGCCATGCGAGAAGCTTTTAACACACGCAGCATTTTTTCAACATAATTGCTCGGTAAAAGTGGCCTTAACTGGCGATGCACAGGCTCAGCTCGTACCAACCACTCGCTTCCGATTACTTGACCCGCCTGTTCAAACACCTCAACAACTTTCATTTGCCATGACGCTTTCGATAAGATTCCAGAAAACGCGCGATGCGCCCAATTGCTTCAGTCAGATCATCTGTATTCGGCAGAAACACAATACGCAAATGATCGGGATGCGGCCAGTTGAAACCAGTACCTTGCACCACTAGTACTTTTTCGCTTTCCAGTAATTCAAGTATGAATTTCTGATCGTCTGTAATTGGGTACATTTTTGGGTCAAGACGGGGGAATAAATATAAGGCAGCCCGGGGCTTGACGCAGGTCACCCCGGGAATGGCGGTCAACAAATCGTAAGCCAGATCGCGCTGCCTCGTGAGCCTGCCACCTGGCCCAACCAGGTCGTTGATACTTTGATATCCTCCAAGCGCAGTCTGGATTGCGAACTGCCCGGGAACATTGGAACACAAGCGCATCGAGGCCAATATATTCAGTCCATCAATATAATCCTGCGCGTGTTTTTTTCCACCCGAGACGATCATCCAGCCTGAACGATAACCACAGGCGCGATAATTTTTCGACAACCCATTAAAGGTCACAAATAGAACATCATCGGCAAGTGATGCAATCGAAGTATGCGTTGCCCCGTCATACAACATCTTGTCGTAAATTTCATCGGCAAAAATAATCAACTGATGCTGACGAGCGATCTCAATAATCTCAAGCAACAGGGCATCAGAATACAAAGCACCCGTTGGGTTATTCGGGTTGATAATAATGATCGCACGTGTGTTGGGCGTGATCTTGCTGCGCATGTCATTTAGATCCGGCATCCACTCGTTTTTTTCGTCACACAGATAATGGCGTGGCGTACCTCCTGCAAGGGTAACCGCGGCAGTCCACAACGGATAATCCGGTGCCGGCACCAGCACCTCATCGCCCACATTAAGCAGACCCTGCATCGACATCGTTATGAGTTCAGAGGCACCGTTGCCTATAAAAATATCCTCCATCCCCACACCAGCAATTTTCTTCTGTTGTGAGTAATGCATGATGGCCTTACGCGCGGCAAACATGCCCTTGGAGTCTGAATAACCGGCAGAGTTGGGCATGTTGTGAATAACATCCTGCTGAATCTCTTCAGGCGTCTCAAAACCAAAAGACGCCAGGTTGCCAATATTCAGCTTGACGATACGATGTCCGTCCTCTTCCATCTGTTTGGCACGTGCCATGACAGGGCCGCGGATGTCATAACAGACATTCGCCAATTTGGATGATTTCATCACTGGGCGGACGGCATCCAACTCGACAGGTTTAGCTTGATTCACTTTAGGATCTCTCGGAATAATACGATTCAGTTTTTAAGCAGAGACGAATCCGGTAGAATTCGCGCCACAAGCCCTTTAAAATAGGGCTGTTAAGGGCACAATTCTAACCGAGCCAGGCCCGCCAGGCAAATATTCCCGAGTGCAATCCCCCCCTACTCAACCAAGCATCCGGTCAAATGGAGAAAATAATTGAAATTTCATACCACTCATAACCCCGGTCAGAATATTTTTACCGCGCATGGGCCCGCCTATGTCCAGGTGAATGATCAACGCTTTGAACAACCTGTTATTGTTATGCCAAAACAAATCATCAACAACTGGCCTGCACGAACTTTTGCAGAATTGACGGAAGCTGATTTCGATTTTTTTCTTGCGTTACAACCAGAAGTTTTGTTATTGGGAACCGGCAGTCAACACCAATTTGCACATCCCCGTCTTTTTAAAAAATTAACAGATGTCGGCATAGGTGTCGAGTTCATGAGCACCCCGGCGGCATGCCGTACTTACAATATCCTTATGAGTGAAGATCGCAAAGTAGTGGTAGGGATTTTGTTTGCGTGAAGGCTCTTTCTGTTAATTGCGACATAGATAACAGAAAGTACCCACTAAGAATATTGCATATACTGTAATAAATTATACATCCTTCAAAAAGTTACTTTCCCATATGCAGTAGCATATGATGCATTTTTTGAGTTTGCGGAGTCTTCCCTGAGTGTTTTGTAGGTAATTTGTGGATACAACGTGCCGGGTGTCGTAGGTGTAGTAAAGATAATATCAAAGCGCTGCCCAGGTGCAATATTTAGACTATTTATCTTCTCAGGGATAGCATAGCTACGACCATCCTGTGCGTAAACGGTAAACTCTTGGAGCGCACCTGACGTATCGCTGGTATTCCTGATTTCAAACGTTCCATTAACTGAGTGCATGCCAATGAGTCGCAAGGCTACTTTTTTGTTAACACCTGCAGCGAGCGTTATTGCGGGAGTTTTCAATGCAGTACTTTCCCCACCGTTTATCAGAAAATACGTAGGGTTATAGTCGGCAAACACACCTACATCGCCTACGGCTGCAACATCATGGTAAGTCGGATCGACCGTACTAAACAGGTAAATTTGCTCATAATCATATGCTGTATCAAGCGAGTCATTTAGCTGATTTTTGAAACCCGGGACTATCGAATTCAAATAACCAAGCGCAGCTTTAGGCCGTACAATCATCGCACCATACATGCCCATTTCCAAGTGTTTAACCGTATGCACATGGCAGTGATAAGCGTAGCTACCAAACATTTTATTACTTGGAGTAAATATATATGTTTTTGTGCCCATTGTGAGAGCTCCGCCTGTGGTTGTATCGGGCACTCCATCGTTTTGGGTGTCAACGTCAGCGCCATGCATGTGTATAGTATGCCCTTGGTAAGGACTATTCTCATGTGGCATGCCCCCGTGAGCATGAAGCGTCAAATTGAGTGTATCACCCACTCCGACTGAGATAGTGGCTGCTGGAAGTGTAGCAACAGTTGGAAGAGTTGTACCACACTGTGGTGACGTGTTTACACCATAACCCCAAAAAGTAACCTGCTTCAAATCACTCATAGTTCTAGTAATGGAACCCACACACCTGTCTTCGCTTATAACTGCAGAATTGGCGCTACCATAAAAGAACAGTGCGCAAATGAGTGTAATTTTTTTCACGTAATTAATATTCATTACTAATCTCCTAAACACTGTTGTTGTGCATATTATTTCCAATAAGAATCGTTATTTTATGTTTATCATGGTGACGATACCATTGAGGTACGCACCATTTGAAGTTTCCATCTGCGCGATATGATTGTGCATGGGGTAATAGCCAGGTTGGATGAGGTCATACAATACATCGGCAGTACCTTTCGGCGGTATACTTATTACGTCGAGCTCTTTTATGGGTGTTTGACGCACACCATTCACCGTCAATACTTTGATGTGATTGGCATGGAAGTGCAAGGAATTGGTAAATTGACCCGCATTGATTATCCGCACCAGCGCAGTTTCACCTACCTTGCCCTCGATGGTAGTTGCAGTGTTAGTCATTCCATTTAAGCCACTTTGCCCATTAATCAGGAAATAATTTGGTTTGTAAACTCCAGTGGTTACAGGCACGCCTGCACCAGCTATATCATTCCAGCGCGGCTTGTCCATCTCACTCACAATCCAGATACGCTGGAACGTATACGAGGGCCCGGCGTCTGCAACATTCCAGACATGTTGACTGCCATCACTCGGCCCGACTATCAAGGCTCCGTATAACCCCATCTCACGGTTAATATTAGTATTGAGCGTGTCGTAATAAAGGTAGCTACCCGCTTTCACTGCAGTAAAGCTATAGGTAACCGTTGCACCAGCAACAATCTCAGCTGGTGCACTGCTTACGCCCTGAATCATCAGGTTATGGGAAATACTATGCTTGTTCACCACAGTCACATTCACAGTATCGCCTTCATTTGCATTCAACTGCGGGCCAGGAAATTTGGGCTGGCCGTCAGCCACATCGGTATATCCCCATGCAGTAAGTGTCGCTCCTCCTTTATTATCATTAATCACTAACGTACCGGGTTTAATATACAAATTGTAATTCCGAATAATAGGTGTACCAGACGTACTTACCGGTACAGCTGTAAAATTTTGATTAGGTGTACTGGTTGCCAAATTAGTTAACTTTATGAATGCGGGATCAAACTTAGCAATGTTGGTAGGTGTGCTTGGTAACTGTGGCGTCACGGTGTAGCTACCACTTGCCAAGCCGTCAAAACTAAAGCTGCCATCAGCAAGGGTAGGCTTGCTTATTTTGGCGGCTCCCTCAAGATACACAACAATGTTGGGAAGGGGCAAGTTCATCTGGGTTATGCGTCCTGAAATGCTCAATCCAGGGGGAATTGCAGTGGCCACAAAATCCCTGCCCATCAAGTTTGTATTAAGGGTAATTGCATACTCCGTAGGACTAAACGTATAAGCAGTGGAAATCGGCCTGACGGTATACGTGCCATTGGCAATACTGCTGAACGTATAACTGCCGATTTTCGCTTTTGCCACCACCTCTTGCACGATGTTGCTGCCTTTAAGCAACTGCACGGTAATATCGGCCAGTGCTGGAGTAATAGTACCCGATACTGAATAGGTGTCAGTTACCGGTGGCAAGCTTGGTGCAGGATTTTCTCCCGTAGAGTTTTGACCGCAGCCCGCAACGGATAGAAGCAAAACCATTACAAACCAGAATATTGTTTTCATAAATTTACCTCACCAAAGAAATATTGATTGAATAAAAGCTCAAGGCGTCAATGACGACCCATAATTTTATTTATGAGAGTCAGTGAGGACACAGTATTTGTCAGAGTCTCTGTAGTGACATTTCCCGGTATAGGACGAGCATTACTTGACCCAACGTCACTCATCGCGAGATGGTCTCCCCCGTGATCTCTGCTATAACTTGATAGCAGCCAAAAACCTAACATCATCACAATTAATACCGTGAGCTTATTTACCCCGGCATCGCCTCTCTGATTATTCATATACTTTGCACTTCCAAAAAAATTTCTACCCAATACTTTAAACTTGAAATGAAGATAAAGATGCACCATACGAAACCGATTATTAGAAAACACTCCTCAAGTGATAGAAAATATACGCTTTAATCATTAAGCGGGCAATATTTTTATAATAAAAATGCAAGCATCACAAGATGTTATAACGAAAATTCACTTATACAAGGTGTTAGTTAGCAAATGCTTGTCGGCAATACGATTGAATTTGAGAATTAACTGAGGTGCAACCTTAGTTGTGCGTTACATTTCTCGTTATCAGTGCAATTGATCATCTTTGAAATTTTTGAGATATAGCCAAATTACCAGCAGCTTGTGCCTTATTCGTTAGCCATATTTCCCATACGGCCACTTTGATAATCCATCATGGCAAGGCGTATTTCCTGTTCCGTATTCATTACAAAAGGTCCTGAAGCAACGATAGGTTCGTTGATGGGTGCGCCTCCGATCAACAGTAAATTTGTATCGTCTTGTACAAGTAACTTTATACTTGTACCCTCTCTTTCCAGCAGCGCCAGATCAGCCGGGCCTAACACTCCTCCTTCCAACACAACACTGCCCTTACGTACAAACAGCATGGTGGTGTAACCTTCAGTCACACTCAATTCAACAGTTTTACCCGCATTCAATGTGATATCCCAAAGGTTGATCGGGCTGAACGTACTAGCCACACCATGAACATCCGCAAAGCTGCCCGCAATCAGCCTCACTGTGCCACCATTACCAGGCAATGCTACGATGGGAATGTCTGTGCTCAAAATAGCCTGATATTTCGGCGCAACCATTTTGTCCTTGGCGGGTAAATTCACCCACAGTTGTACCATTTCCAGAGTGCCTCCACGTTTCAAAAATGATTGGGATAAAAATTCTTCGTGAATAATGCCAGAAGCAGCGGTCATCCATTGCACATCGCCAGGACCGATAACCCCTCTATTTCCAACCGAGTCACCATGCTCGACTTCACCCTGTAAAGCGATAGTCACCGTTTCGAATCCACGATGGGGATGAGGGCCGACACCACGCTTCTCCTTTGTCGCTTGAAATTCTCTGGGAGCAGCGTAATCAAACATCAGGAACGGGCTGATTTCCTGTTGGAAAGCGAGATGTGCAAAAACAGGACGGACATTAAAGCCGTCGCCGACCCAATGACTACGAGATGTCGCCGGAAGTATTGTCTTGATTTTTTTCATTATGGATCCTGTTCATCAATAATAATTAATCTTGCATTCCAGCGCCATAGGCGTTTAAAGAAAAGTTGCCGTACATCCAGCTACGATGTATGTTTTTCACCAAATCGCCATCCGCTGCACCCATCATCACGACCATTGGCACGTAGTGCTCAACTGTAGGATGGGCCTCTTTGCCACCTGGAAAACTCCACGGCTTGCACAGAGCCACACGATCATTACTGGCAATAGCGTGTTCAACAGCCTCAACAAAATCTCTCGCCCATGGTTCGACACTTCCATCCGGCGCATTCCAATTAAGTGATCTCAAATTATGTGTAATACCGCCACTACAAATAATCAGCACACCTTCGTTTCTTAATTCACTCAACTTTTTGCCCAGCGTCCAGTGACTATCTACCCCCCGTGAAAGGCTTAGCGACAACTGATACACAGGAAACGCAGGCTCAGGCCAAGAAAATTTTAACGGCACCCACACGCCATGATCCTTTGCCCGGGAGTCTTCAACCACATCTATGGCAGCTTCTCTCAAACGCTGCTTTAAACAGGCAGAAATTTCATCATCATTCTGTTCAGGCCAGGTGATGTCGTATAACGACTCGGGAAACCCATAAAAATCATGCTGGATACCCGTCTTTCCCGTTGTGCCACTTAGTCGAAACTGTGCCGCATCCCAGTGAGCAGAAATACACAATATAGCTCGAGGTTGCCCGGGAATAATGTCAGGTAATGACTGCCAGAAACGTGTGGTAGCGTTATTTTCCAGCAAAAAAGTAGGCGCACCGTGAGACAAAAACAGGGTTGGCAGGCGCATATAAATTTCTCAGTTTCTGTGTCGCCAAATTAGGCAACACAGGATAAATTTTGAGTTCCGGGTAACACCGGAACCAATCTAACTTACAACTTGTTGTGTGTTCCGTCACAGAAAGGTGACTTATTTGTTGCTTTGCAACCACACAGATACTTGGTCTCTTTTTTGTCCAATGTAAATTTGACCGGGGTGAAACTCGAACCCTTATGTGAACCGTCACAGAATGGTTGCTTCTTTGATAATCCACAGGAACACCAATAATGATCTCCAGCCTCAAGTTCAATGGCGAAGGGACTCTTTTGTACACAAACTCCTTTTGACATAGCTGCTTTCCTCTCTATTTAAATTTCACTTCAGTTTTTATATGCTTCAACAGGTATTCTAATTTTCACTTCATCGCTGATTGCTGGAACATATTTCGTCATTCCATAATCAGAGCGCTTGATCGTGCCACTTATGTTCGCGCCGCACATTGGTTTCTTTAACATGGGGTGATTGCCACAAATGAAATCAGAGACGGTAACGGTCAATGGTTTGGTTACCCCCAACATGGTAAATTGGCCCTCGGCAGCCACAATTTTGTCATCCTTAAAGATAAATTTATTTGCCTTGAATGTCATTTTGGGAAATTTTGCGGTATTAAAAAAACCATCCGCCGACATGTGTTCATCCCATAAAGGGAAGCCCATATCTAATGAGGCCGTTTCAATAGCAAGATCCACGCTTCCACTTTTTTGCGCTAAATCCAGCACTATTTGACCACTTGTTTTATTGAAACGGCCTAACTGTGTGCTATAGCCCAAGTGATTGACTTCAAATGTTGGGAAAGTATGGTTTCCATCAATCGTGTAATTATCCGCAGCGTTCGCGGACAATGTAATAACACTCATAAATGCAGCTGCAATGATAACGTTGTTCATTTTTGATCTCCTTAATATGTTGAAAAAAATTGTTGCCACGGTAAATCTACATACCTGAATAAAACGACTGCTTATTTTAATAAAAAATGAAAATTGACTTGAACAACATCCGACACAACTGAGGTATCACCCCACAATCCTGAACCCAGATCAAAATCCAGGCGCTTGATGTTAAAAGAACCAATTATATTCAGCATCCCCTTCTCCTCTTTCGCGGTAAAAGGTGCTTTCACATCTTTTGTCTTACCTTTTATGGTTAGTTTTCCATTTGCTTCAAATTGACCTGAACCCAGAGACTTTAGGCTACTGGAAACAAATTCTGCCTTTGGAAACTCGGTAACATTAAACCAATTTTTACCTTTAACTTCATCATTCGCTTCGGTGCTTCCGGCATCAATACTTGCAAGATCAATTTCTATTCGAGCTGTGCCTTTTTCTGGTTTTGCGGGATTGATCCGAATTGTTGCGGCATGTCTTTTAAACACGCCCTCAACGGGCACATTCATTTGTTTGGAAACAAAGGATATCCCACTCTGTTCAGGCTGAACCTTGCTGAATTCAGCCGCATAGGAAAATACTGGTATCAACAACACAGCGAGAGCAATAGTATTTTTCATTTTCAGCTTTTCCTTTCAATAATGGGAATCATCCGAGCGAGTGTTCCATCTCGATCAACAAATTGATGTTTAATAGCAGCAAGGACATGACCGATGACAAGCAGCAGCAAAGTAACATTCAACACCTCGTGCAAAGCTGAAAGCGCATCACCCAGTACCTTGTCCTTTGACAACAAATCCGGCAGCGGAAGCACTCCAAGATAAACAGTCTGAA
>Ga0315270_10000384_pt1 | contig 24673 bp, 20 predicted proteins | sample C1_bottom_MG_FD_204932 | JGI IMG/M metagenome (GOLD analysis project Ga0315270, IMG submission 204932) | Sediment microbial communities from Yellowstone Lake, YNP, Wyoming, USA - C1_bottom | ecosystem: Environmental > Aquatic > Freshwater > Lake > Sediment | place: USA: Wyoming | collected...
CCGCCCGTCCACGGCAGGCTTTGCACAGCCTGCCGGCTACGGCGGCGCGGAGCAGTGCTCCACGAAACCCCGCCTTCGCCCCCTCGCGGGGAGGCGACTGACTTGCTCGCTACGCTCGTTGGGTTACTCGGCGCTCAATTTCGCTATTTCACGTTAAAAGTGCGCCCCATTTCGCATGTCTCAGCACATTGGTCGTTTTGAAATCCTGCGCGAGCTTGGTCGCGGCGCGCAGAGCATCGTGTATCTGTGCAACGACCCGCATTTGCAGCGCGAGGTGGCGATCAAGACCCTGCATTTAACCGAGGCGGAGCGGCGCAACAGCCAGTCTTTGCTGGCCGAGGCGCGCACCGTCAGCAAGCTGCAGCATGCCAACATCGTGCCGATCTTCGAAGCCGGCGAGCAGGACGGCGACCCCTACCTGGTGTTTGAATACGTCGAAGGCGGCAACCTGGCCCAGTTGCTGCGGGAAAAACCCCTGTCGCCGGTGCATGCGGCGGAGATGACGGTGGCGGTACTCGACGCGCTCGGCCAGGCGCATGCGCAGGGCGTCATCCACCGCGACCTGAAACCCTCCAACATCCTGATCGACGCCCAGGGAACGCCGCGGGTGATGGATTTCGGCATCGCCGTGCGGGTCACCACAGACCAGGCCACGCAGGAAAAGGGCTTGATGGGTTCGCCGCCCTACATGGCGCCGGAGTATGTGAAAAGCCGCAGCTTCAATATCAAGACTGATCTCTACGCCGTCGGCTTGATCCTGCTGGAAATGCTGACGGGCCGCCGGGTGATCCAGGCGGAAAGCATCCAGCAGATACTGGTAAAAGTTGTCCGCGAGCCGGTGCAATTGCCCACCGATGTGAATATCGACGAGCGCCTCGGCGCCATCATCCTGAAGGCCGTCGCGCCTGACCCGGCGCTGCGTTTCGATAGCGCCCAGCAAATGCAGCAGGCGCTGGAGGCTTACCTGGATTCCGGCGCCTTGCCGCCATCCGCCGAGAATAGCGGGAGCGAGGCCCAGCAGCAGAGCACGCTGGATTTTCTGTTGCGGCGGATGCGGCACAAGTCGGATTTTCCGGCGCTGTCGGATTCCGTCATGTCGATCAACAAGCTCACCGATACTGACAAGGAAAGCATCAATAAGCTTTCCACCACCATCCTCAAGGATTTTTCGCTGACCAACAAGATTCTGCGGCTGGTCAATTCGGCTTTCTACAGCCAGTCCGGCGGCGGCAGCATCAGCACTGTTTCGCGCGCGGTGGTGGTGTTGGGCCTGGATGCAGTGCGCAATATTGCCATCACCGTGCTGCTGTTCGAGCATTTGCAGAACAAGGCCAATGCTTCCCTGCTCAAGGAAGCATTCCTGCGCGCCAACCTCTCCGCCCTGCTGGCGCGCGAAATCGGCCAGAAGATGCAGTTGCGCGAAACCGAGGAGGCATACATCTGCGCGCTGTTTCACGGGCTGGGCCACTTGCTGGCGCAGTATTATTTCCCTGACGAAGTGGTGGAAGTCCGCAAGACCATGAGTCAGAAAAATTGCAGCGAGGAAGCCGCCGTCAGGCAGGTGTTGGGACTCTCCTACGAGGAATTGGGTATCGGTATCGCGCGTAGTTGGGGTTTTCCGGCTTCCATCGTGAATAGCATGCGGCGCATGCCGGACGGGCTGGCACGCAAGCCCGGCACGCGCGACGAGGCGCTACACGCTGCCTCGGCAATCGCCAACGAGTTGTCCGAAGCCATCGCGGATACGCCTCCCGCAGATCGCGTCCAGGCATTACGCAAGATTGCCGTGCGCTATGCCAATGGCGTGCAGTTTTCCCAGGGACAGTTGCAGGCGACGCTGGACAAGAGTTTCGAAGATCTGGGCGGGGTAGCCGCGATTCTCCACATGAATCTCAAGCAAAGCCCACTGGCCCGCCAGATCAAGGAATGGTCGAAAGGAAAGGCGCTCTCCGAGGCGGGCATGCAGGGGGAGGACACGGAGCAGGACCAGGAGATGGAAAAAACCGTGCTGACCGACACTGTGCTCGGCGAAGCCGTGGAAACGCCGGAGGACGGCGGCCCCGCCGTGAGCGTGCCGGACGAAGCCTGCATGATATTGTCCGCCGGCATCCAGGACATCAGTAATTCCCTGGTCGAGGATTTTTCCCTCAACGATCTGCTGCGCATTAGCCTTGAGACCATGTATCGGGGCATGGGCTTCAAGCGGGTGCTGTTTTGCCTGCGCGAGCCGAAGAGCGGCAGGATGGTGGCGCGCTTCGGTTTCGGGCCAGCCACCAGCGAGGTACTGCCGCATTTTCGTTTCCCGCTCGGCGGCGTGTCTGACGTATTCGGCGTGGCAGTCACCCGGGGCGTCGATATCCTCATCAAGGACATCAACGATCCGGGGATCCGTGGGCGGATTCCTGACTGGTATCGCCAGAATGTACCGGCGGAGACCTTCGTCCTGTTTCCCCTGAAACTCAAAGGTGTGTCGGTCGGGATGATTTACTGCGATAAGGACAAGGCCGGCGAGATCGTCATTCCGCCGCGCGAACTGACCCTGCTCAAGACCCTGCGCAACCAGGCGCTGCTGGCAATCAAGCAGGCGGGGTGAGATCGGTTAACTACTCAGTAGCGCCTGCATGCCCCACAGCGCCAGCATCCCGATGCTCACCGTGGCCAGTGTGCTGCGGGTGCGAAAGGCGACCGCGAAAGCGATCAGCGCGGCGACCAGGCGCGGCCAGTCGAGCATCGGCAGGCCCGTGGCGGCGACCGGGAATACCTGGGGCGCAATGATCGCAGCAAGGATGGCTGGTGGCACATAGGCGAGCGTCCGGCGCAGTAAATTTGGCAGGTGCACATGCGCCAGCAGGCCGAGGAAAGACAGCCGGGTGACGAAAGTGACCAGGGCCAGGGTCAGGATGATCGACCAGACGTAGGTGGCGTCCATAGTTTCTCCAGCAATAGCGCGGCAGCGGCGCCGACCAGCGCCGCTGCAATCAAGTTGAGTTTGAACGGCAGTTGCGGCGCCAGCGCCACGGCGCCGCCAACTGCCGCCGCAATGCGCATCAGGCGGTTGCCCAGCAGCGGCGTCAGCAGGGCGATGAAGGTCAGGGCGACCACGAAATCCATCGACCAGCTTGCCGGAATGAAGCTGCCGAGAAGGATTCCGGCGATGCTCGCCGCTTGCCAGAACAGCCATGTCGTCAGCGCCAGGCCGAGATAGAACCAGGTGGTCTCGCGTTGTTCGCGGCCATCGGCTATCCGTCCCAGCGTGGCGGCGAAGGCCTGGTCGGTGAGCAGGTAAGCGGCGACCCAGCGGGCGAAACGCGAACGTTGGCGGAAATGCGGCGCCAGGGCGGCGCTGTACATCATAAAGCGCAGGTTAACCACCCAGCCGGTCAGCACGATCACCCAGGCCGGCGCGCTGCTGGCCATGAGTTGCGTGGCGACGATTTGCGCCGAACCGGCGAATACCATCCACGATAGCGCCCAGGCCTGGGCGAAGCTCATGCCGCCGCTGGCGGCGCTGGCGCCGCAAATCACTCCGAAGGGAACTACCGCCATCAACAACGGCAGGCAGGCGCGGGCGCCGGCGAATAGTGCGTCGCGTGGCGGCAAGGAAAGTGTGGGTGAGGGTGTCATCATAAGTCCCGGCATCATACAATGTCGACCTTTCAGCTGGCGGCGAATTTTCCATGAGCAAAGCCTTCGTCAAGGACAGCGACGCGGAGGAAGAAGAAGACCTCGTCGGACCACCGGCTTTACCGCCGGGCAGCAATAACTACATGACTGCCATCGGTCATACGCGGCTACGCACCGAGTTCGAGCATCTGGTCAAAGTCGAACGTCCGGCGCTGGTGCAGGTGGTCTCCTGGGCCGCCGGCAACGGCGACCGCTCCGAGAATGGCGACTACATCTACGGCAAGAAGCGTTTGCGCGAGATCGACCGGCGCCTGCGCTATCTGACCAAGCGGCTGGAAAGCGCCGTGGTGGTCGAACCGGGCCGCCAGGAGAATCTCGACCAGGTATTTTTCGGCGCGACAGTGACCATCGCCGATGTCGATGGCACGGAAGCCTGCTACCAGATTGTCGGCGTCGACGAAGCCGATGCCACGACCGGTCGCATCAGTTGGATTTCGCCGCTGGCGCGCGCCTTGATGAAGGCGCGGGAAGGCGATCTGGTGCGCTTTCAAAGTCCGGCAGGCATCCGCGAGGTCGAGGTCGTAGCCATCCTTTATGCTTGAAATTTCAGCCGTCGCCCCAATCTCGTCGGTTACGTTTTTACTCAGGAGTTTACGATGTCGATAAATGTTACGGACGCAGCCGCCACGCGCGAAACCCTTGGTTTCCAGGCCGAAGTAAAGCAACTGTTGCAGTTGATGATCCACTCGCTCTACAGCAACCGCGAGATATTCCTGCGCGAGCTGATTTCCAATGCTTCCGATGCTTGCGACAAGTTACGCTTCGAGGCGCTGCACAACGCCGCCCTGTATGAAGGGACGGGTGATGCGGAACTGAAAATCCGTGTCAGCTACGACGCTGCGGCGCGTACCGTGAGCATCACCGATAACGGCATCGGCATGAGCCGTGACGAGGTCATCCAGAACCTCGGCACCATCGCCAAGTCCGGCACGCGCGAGTTTTTCTCGCGACTGTCCGGCGACCAGCAGAAAGACGCCCATCTGATCGGGCAGTTCGGGGTCGGTTTTTATTCCTCCTTCATTGTCGCCGACAAGGTCACGGTGGAAACGCGCCGCGCCGGCGAGCAGCCGGGCCAGGGGGTGCGCTGGGAGTGCGATATGGGCAGCGACGCAGGCGGCATGTTTACCGTCGAAATGATAGACCGGCCAGCGCGCGGCACCGAAATTACCCTGCATTTGCGCCCAGGCGAGGACGACCTTCTGGCGGGTTTCAAGTTGCGCGCCATCATCCGCAAGTATTCCGACCACATTCTCCAACCCATCGTCATGACGAAGGAAGAGTGGGATGCCGAGGCCAAGGCGCAGAAACCCACCGCCGAGGATGAAACCGTGAATCAGGCCAGCGCATTGTGGGCGCGCGCCAAAAGCGAGATCAGCGACGCGGAGTATCGCGAGTTCTACAAGCATGTCGGCCATGATTACCAGGACCCGCTGGCCTGGAGCCATGCCCGCGTCGAAGGCCGCGCTGAGTACACTCAACTGCTGTATGTCCCGGCGCATGCGCCGTTCGACTTGTGGGATCGCAACGCTCGTCACGGCATCAAGCTCTACGTCCGGCGCGTGTTCATCATGGACGATGCGGAACAACTGATGCCCCATTATCTGCGTTTCGTGCGCGGCGTCGTCGATAGCAACGATCTGCCGCTGAATGTCTCACGCGAGATTTTGCAGGAGAGCAAAGACATCGAGGCGATCCGCGCCGGGTGCACCAAGAAGGTGCTGGGGCTGCTGGAAGAGCTTGCCGAAAACCAGAAAGAAAAATACACCGAGTTCTGGGGCGAGTTTGGCAAGGTGCTGAAAGAGGGGATCGGCGAGGATCATGCCAACAAGGAAAAGATCGCCGCGTTGCTGCGCTTCGCTTCGACCCATGCCGACACCACCGACGAGAGCGTATCGCTGGTCGAGTATCTGGCGCGCATGAAGGAAGGGCAGGACAAGATTTATTACGTCACCGCAGACAGTTTCAACGCGGCCAAGAACAGCCCGCATCTGGAAATCTTCCGCAAGAAAGGCATAGAAGTGCTACTGCTTTCGGATCGAGTAGACGAATGGGTGATCGGCAACCTCAGCGAATTCAGCGGCAAGTCGCTGGCCTCGGTGGCTAAGGGCGGGCTGGACCTCGGTACGCTTGAAGATGCCGCCGAAAAACAGGCGCAAGTACAGGAAGCCGGCGAGTTCAAGGAACTCACGGATAAAATTGCCAAGGCGCTGGGCGAGCGCGTCAAGGAAGTCCGCGTCACTCATCGCCTCACCGACAGCCCGGCCTGCCTGGTGGCCGACGAGCACGACATCGGCGGCAACCTGGCGCGGCTGCTCAAGGCTGCCGGCCAGCAAACGCCGGCGTCCAAGCCCATCCTGGAGATCAATCCGAAACATCCGGTGGTGCTGCGGCTCAAGCACGAAGAAAAACATTTTGACGACTGGGCGGCAGTGCTGTTCGACCAATCCATGCTCGCCGAGGGTGGCCAACTCGACGACCCGGCCAGCTTCGTGCGTCGCATCAACCAGTTGATGCTGGAAATGGGCGGCACTGCTACCGCTTGATTGGTGGCTACACAAGGTATGTACGCGGCATTTGCTTCCATGCGGCCCGGTCTTCTCGTATAATCGGCGTCCGTTCCGGCGGTTTCCAGCCGGAAATAAAGAATGCCTGCTGTTGATCGGCGTTGCGGGAATCAGGAGTCAGGAGTGGTAGTTCAGTTGGTTAGAATACCGGCCTGTCACGCCGGGGGTCGCGGGTTCGAGTCCCGTCCACTCCGCCAGTCGCAAGGCGAACCTTCGAAACAGGTTCGCCTTTTTGCATCCGTTTCAATCTAGGTAGACCAGCATGTTCGATTTTGTACGTAGACACCCGAGGATCATGCAGCTCGTTCTCGCCCTGATTACGCTGCCCTTCATTTTTTCCGGGGTCGCTTCTTATGTCCGGGACGGGGCCAGCGGCAGCGATGTCGCCAGCGTCGGCGGCAGCAAAATCAGCCAGCAGGAATTGCAACAGGCGCTGCGCGATCAGCAGGAGCGGATGCGCCAGCAACTGGGCCGGGATATTCCCGCCGAGCTGCTGGACAATCCCGAGGTGCGCAAAGCGGTGCTGGATACCCTGGTGAGCCAACGCGTCCTGGCATTGCACGCCGCCAAGGCGCAACTGGTGGTGGATGATGCGTTGCTCGGCGCAACCATACAGGGGGAGCCAACTTTTCAGGAAAATGGCAAGTTTTCCCGGCAGCGTTATGACGCCTATGTGGCGTCCCAAAATATGAGTCAGGCGGAATTCGAGCGGCGTTTGCGTCAGGACCTCTCGCTGCGGCAATCCTTGTCTGCGGTGCGTGATGGCAGCTTCGTGTCGCCCGTCGCCAGTGATCGCTGGCTCGCCGCATTGCAGGAACAGCGCGAGGTGAGCGAGATCGTGTTCAAGCCGGAGCAATTCACCGCGCAGGTGAAGCTCTCTGCGGATGCCGTAAAAACTTATTACGAAGCCAATCGCAAGTCATTTGAGACACCCGAAACGGTGCGTGCCGAGTATCTATTGCTGAGCCAGGATGCCCTGGCTGCGCAGATCACTGTCAGCGATGAGGAAATCAAAAAACGCTATCAGACACAGGTTGATCGTTACAAACAGGGCGAGGAACGCCGCGCCAGCCATATTCTTTTGCTGGCCGGCAAGGACGCCTCGCCTGCCCAGGTAACCGCCGCACAAGCCAAAGCCGGGGAAATCCTGGCGCAATTAAAAAAATCACCCGCTGATTTTGCCAAGCTGGCGAAGCAGTATTCCCAAGATCCCGGTTCTGCCGAAAAGGGAGGCGATCTTGACTGGTTTGGACACGGCATGATGGTCAAGCCTTTCGAGGATGCGGCGTTTTCGCTCAAAGAAAACGAGATCAGCGAAATCGTTCGCTCCGACTTCGGATTTCACATCATCAAGCTCACCGGCATCAAGGCCGAACGCGTCAAGCCGCTCCAGGATGTGCGCGCGGAGATCGTCGATGAAGTGAAACGCCAGGGCGCCGCGAAGAAATACGCCGAGCTTGCCGAATCTTTCAGCAACACCGTCTATGAACAATCCGACAGTCTCAAGCCGGCTGCCGACAAGTTCAAGCTGACGCTGCAACAAGGACCCTGGATAAGCAAGGGCGGGATCACAGCTGCGGCGGCGCCGTTCACCAACGCCAAGCTCAATGCTGCGCTGTTTTCCGATGACGCCATCAAGAACAAGCGCAATACCGAGGCGATAGAAATTGCCCCGAATACGCTCATCGCGGCGCATGTACTGGAGCACAAAGCGGCAGCGTTGCAAGCACTGGATGTCGTCAAGACGGAAATTGAAAAACGACTGGTGAATGAGGAATCACTGAAACTGGCGCAGAAAGCCGGCGAGGCCGCGCTTGCCGGACTCACCAAAGGTGAGAAGCCCAGTCTCGCCTGGGGTACTGATCGCGCCATTTCACGCATTAGCGCGCCTGGCTTTGCGCCCGAAGCCGCGCGCACGGTATTCGCCGGCGATGTCTCCAAGTTGCCGGCCTTTGCCGGCGTCAGGCTTTCCGGCAGCGGCGGTTACGCCTTGTATCGTATCGCCCAGGTCAAACCTTATGTAGCCGGTAGCGGCGATATTTCCCGCGTCAAGGCTTTGCGTGAGCAATATGCACGGATTGTCGCCGAGGAGGACTTGACTGCCTGGCTGGCGGAATTACGTGCGAGCTATCCGGTCGAGATCAACAAGACGGCGCTGGAGAGCAAGGAGCGCCAGTAATATCGGCGAATATTTGTCCTGAGTCTGCCTCAGCCCCAAAAACCCAGCCTGTCATCGGCTGGGTTTTTTTCTGGATTAGTTCTACTCAAGCGGCGGTTTGAGGGACGGAGTTGGCCAGTGTGGTGGTGTTGAAGCCGGCATCGACGTACATGATCTCGCCGGTCATGCCGCTGGCCAGGTCGGAGCAGAGGAAGGCGGCGGCATTGCCGACTTCGTCGATGGTGACGTTGCGGCGCAGCGGCGCGTTTTGCGAATTGATCGACAAGAGCTTGCCGAAGTTGGCGATGCCGGAGGCCGCCAAGGTTTTGATGGGGCCGGCGGAGATGCCATTGACCCGCGTGCCTTCCGGGCCGAGACAAGCGGCGAGATAGCGCACCGAGGCCTCCAGGCTGGCTTTGGCCAGGCCCATCACATTGTAGTAGGGGACGGTGCGCATGGCGCCCAGATAGGTCAGCGTCAGCAGCGCGCCGTTGCGGCCTTGCATCAGCGGTCGGGCGCCCTTGGCGAGGGCCGGGAAGCTGTAAGAGGAAACTTCGTGGGCGATGCGGAAGGCGTCGCGCGTCAGGCCGCTGAGGAAATCGCCCTCCAGCGCCTCATTGGGGGCGTAGGCGATGGCATGCACCAGGCTGTCGAGGCCGTCCCAATATTTACCGATGTCGGCGAACAGGGCTTCGATCTGCGCATCATCGGCGACATCGCAAACGAAAATAGGCGGGTTGCCGAATTCCGCCGCCAGCTTGGCGACGCGTTCCTGGACGCGTTCGTTCTGGTAGGTGAAGGCCAGTTCCGCGCCCTCGCGGTGCATTGCCTTGGCAATGCCGTATGCAATCGAGCGGCTGGAAAGCAGGCCCGTGATCAGAATGCGCTTGCCGACTAGAAACCCCATTGTCTATCTCCGAATTGAAAGTGCGGACGGATTATAGCGGATAGTCATGCATAGACACGCTGGCCGTCAGTAGATCCTGCCGGTAGAACAGCTTCAGTTGCGCATACACGGCGGGATATTCTGCGCACAACAGTTGCGGCGTCTCGAAGAAAGCTTCGCTCATCACGGCAAAAAATTCTGCGGGCGACTCGGACGCGTAGGGATCGAGCGCGGTTTCCACTTCGTCCTGTTCGCTTTGGGCGACGCGCCGGCAAAAATCCGCGTAGGCCGGGGCGAACGCGTCGACCCAGGCGCGCCGCGACATGCCGGGGTGCAGCGGCGGCAGGCCATCGGGGATGCCGTTGTGCATGTCGAGCTGGTGGGCGAATTCATGGATCACCACATTCACGCCGTCCGGCCCCTGCCTTTCGCCGTGCCATGACAGCAGCACCGGGCCGCCTTGCCAGGCCTCGCCCAGCACAGCGTCGTCGAATTCATGCAGGATGCCGTACTCGTCCATCTGCCGGCGCGGAATTACGAAGTCACCCGGATAGACGACGATGCCGAGCCACCCCTGGTACCAGTCGAGTCCCAGGTTGAGCACCAGCAGGCAGGCTTGCAAGGCGATGGAAAGTTGAATCGCGAGATTCAATTCCAATCCCCGCGCGCCGCTCATTTGTTTCTCGGCGAGGAACTGCAACGCCAGTTGGCGCAGCCTGGATTTTTCTGCGCTGGAGAGATGTCCGAGACAGGACAAGCAGCTTTCCGCGTCCGCCCATTGTCCGGCGGTCACTGCAATGCGTGCCGCCTTGCGCTGGCGCAACCACTCACGCAGCCGACGCAGTGGGTCTGTCATTTGAGCTTGTTTCAACGGGGAGAGAGGCAGCGTTATTGGCAACAATCGGCATTGACATCAACCCGCAGGCTAAGCATACTCGCCGCTCTCCGGGTGATCGCGCCGTTTGGTGTTGATCCATTTTATGAGGTCTCTTATGCATCGCACCTTGGTGATTGCTTCCTGTCTTGCGTTCGTCGCTCCTTGCATGGTTCCCGTAGCCTTTTCCGCGCCCGCTCCTGGCAAGGTCTCAGTGACCACGCAACTACCGCGCAACGTTCGCCCGATCCATTATGACGTGAAAATCGTTCCGGATGCCAAGTCGATGACCTTCAGCGGCAAGGTTGAAATTGCCATCGAAGTGTTGCAGCCCACGCGCAGCGTCACTTTGAACGCAGTCAGTCTGAGTTTCTCCCGAGTGGAGCTGGCCAACAATTCGAAGACGGTCACATATGCGGCACCCAAGGTACAGGTCGAGGACGACAAGCAAACCGCTATCTTCACTTTCGACAAGATGATTCCCAAGGGCCGCTATCGCTTCGCGCTGGACTATACCGGGAAGATAGGGACACAGGCGGTTGGCTTGTTTGCGCTTGACTACGCCGGTGAGACCGGGCCGAAACGCGCCTTGTACACCCAGTTTGAAAATTCAGATGCGCGGCGCGTGGTTCCATCCTGGGATGAACCGGCGTTCAGGGCGAGTTTTACGCTTGAAGCGATTGTTCCAAGCGGCGAGATGGCGGTGAGCAATATGCCGATCACCAGTCGTCTGGATATCGGCAACGGCCTTACCCGGGTGAGGTTCGCGCCGACACCGAAGATGTCGACCTACCTGCTGTTTTTTGCGCTCGGTGATTTTGATCGCGCCACCGCAAACGTGGATGGAACCGAGTTGGGGGTGATCACCAAGAAAGGCAGCGCCGCGCAAGCGGCGTTTGTGCTCGAATCGTCCAAATCCATCCTGCGCGAATATAACGAATATTTCGGCGTTCGCTATCCGTTGCCAAAACTCGACAACGTGGCTGCGCCGGGCCGCAGCCAGTTTTTCGGCGCAATGGAGAACTGGGGAGCGATATTTACTTTCGAGCATTCGATTTTGCTCAACCCATCAATTTCAACCCAGTCTGACAAACAACGTGCGTTCAGGATCGCGGCCCACGAGATGGCCCATCAATGGTTCGGCAATCTGGTGACGATGCGTTGGTGGGATGATCTCTGGCTCAACGAAGGATTTGCGTCGTGGATGGAGGCGCGCACCACCAGTCGCCTCCACCCGGAGTGGAACACCGCGCTCGCAGCAGTGGGGAGCCGCGAGCGGGCAATGAACCTGGATGCGTTCAAGACTACGCATCCCGTGGTCCAGCATGTCGAGACCGTTGAGCAGGCGAGCCAGGCGTTTGACGCCATCACCTACAGCAAAGGCCAGGCCGTGATTGGCATGCTCGAAGGCTATGTCGGCGCCACGGCGTGGCGCGCCGGGGTGCGGCGGTACATCAAGAAGCACGCTTATGGCAACACGGAAACAGATGACTTGTGGCGCGAGATCGAAACGGCCAGCGGCCAACCGGTCACCGCAATCGCGCATGAATTTACCTTGCAGCCTGGGGTTCCGATGATTCGCGTCGAGTCCGCCGTTTGCAATTCCAGTCATACCACCTTGCATCTGACACAAGCTGAATTCAGCAATGACCGGCCGGACAAGAGGCCGCTCGCGTGGCGTGTCCCGGTGATTGTTCAGGCCATTGGCGCGGTTGCGCCGGTTCGTACGCTGGTGACCGGCGGCAGGGCGAGAGTAAGCCTGCCGGGTTGCGCACCGGTGGTGGTCAACGCCGGTCAAAGCGGCTACTACCGCACCGTCTATGCGCCGGCGCTTTTCCAGGCAATCGCCAAGAATTTTGGTGTGTTGACACCACTGGATCAGCTTGGTTTGCTGTCAGACAGTTGGGCGCTAGGTTTGGCGGGACTGCAACCAGTGTCGGACGTTCTGGATTTGGCCAAGGTCACGTCGGACGATGCCGATCCGCAAATCTGGGGAAAAATCGCGGAGGTGTTCGCGGACATCAACGAATATTACAAGGGCGACGACATACGCAAGGCAGTATTCCAGCGATTCGCGGTTGCCCGCCTGACCCCGGTATTCGCCAAAATCGGCTGGACAGCGCGTCCCGGAGAGTTGGATACCATCGCGATTCTTCGCAACGAGTTGATCAGCGTCCTAAGCGCGCTTGGCGATACAGCGGTGATTGATGAAGCGCGGCGCCGCTACGCGGCACAGGCGACCGACCCGACTGCTGTACCACCTTTGCTGCGCAAAGCGATCCTTGGCGTCGTCGCACGTCATGCCGATGTGGCAACGTGGGATCAATTGCATGTTGCGGCGCTTGCCGAGAAGACGGCATTGGTGAGGGATCAACTATATGACGTGCTGGCGTCGGCGCAAGATGAAGGCTTGGCGCGGCGCGCACTCGAACTGGCGCTGACCCCGGAGCCCGGGGAGACCAACGGCGCCGCCATGCTTAGCCATGTGGCCGTGCTGCATCCCGATCTCGCCTTCGACTTTGCCCTTGCCCATATTGCGGTGGTTAACCAAAAGATCGACGCCACCTCGCGCAGCCGCTATTTTCCACGTCTGGCGTCGGGGTCGGCGGACCCCGCGATGGTCGTTAAGCTGAGGAGATATGCTGCCGAGCACCTGGCTGCTGGCTCGCGGCGCGACGCGGAGACGGCTGCGGAGAATATTGCTTTCCGCATCCGGGTGCGCCAAGATCGTCTGCCAACCATCGACGCGTGGCTAGCTGGTGGCAAAGGCTGAGTCTTGTTCGGAGATTCCGGTGCGCTAAATTGGAGATATTCTTAGCCAACAGCTAAGTCGGGAAACAGCATTTTGTGCGAGCAGACGCTATCCCGCTTCAATCTGGGATAATTGCCGCATGGTTTCCCTTGCTCATGTCCTGTCGCCCACCGATGCACCTGTCGCTGCCGGCACTCTCGACCTCCTTGCCGCAGGACTCCCGCCCGAGGGCCGGGAGCGCATGGCGGGCGCCCTGGCGCGGGCCGGTAGTTTATATGGCGGCAGCCTGCTGGATACCGGCGAGGCTACCCTCCAACATGCAATCAGCATGGCGTTGATTGCTGCCTCGCTGAATCTCGATGTCGACACGCGCCTGGCGGCGCTGTTGTTCGCCGCCGCCGAGCATTTGGGCGCTGAGAAGTCCTGGCGCGACAAGCTCAGTGCGGAATTCGGCGAGTCGACGGCGCGGTTGGTGGATGGCCTGCAACGCCTCAAAGGCCTGCGCTTGCTGACGCGGCAAAAGACCGGCGCTGCCGATGCTGTCAAGTCGCAAACCGAGACGCTGCGCAAGATGCTGCTGGCGATGGTCGAGGACATCCGCGTGGTCTTGTTGCGCCTGGCCAGCCGCACCCAGAGCTTGCGGTATTTCAGGGACCATCCGCACCAGCAGCGCGTGGAAGTCGCGCGGGAGAGCCTGGAAATTTACGCGCCGCTGGCCAATCGCTTGGGTGTCTGGCAGTTGAAGTGGGAACTGGAGGATTTGTCGTTTCGCTTCATCGAGCCGGAAACCTATCAGCGGATTGCCCGCATGCTCGACGAAAAACGCGCCGAGCGCGAACAGTTTATTGTCAGTACGGTCGAGCGTCTCAAGGCGGAACTGACGGCATCCGGCATCCAGGTCGAAGTGTATGGACGGCCCAAGCATATTTACAGCATCTGGAACAAGATGCGCGGCAAGGATCTCGGTTTCGCCGAAGTGTACGATGTGCGCGCTTTGCGCGTGCTGGTGGCCGAAGAGAAGGACTGCTACAGCGTGCTGGGTCTGGTGCACCATCTGTGGCAGCCGGTGCCGGGCGAGTTCGACGATTACATCGCGCATCCCAAGGGTAACCATTACCGTTCCCTGCATACCGCCGTGCTGGCCGACGACGGTAGCCCGTTCGAGGTGCAAATCCGTACCCACGAGATGAACCGCCATGCCGAGTTGGGTGTGGCCGCGCACTGGCGCTATAAGGAGGCCGGCGGTCAGTCGAAGTCAGCCAGCCGCGCCGATTCGGCCTACGACGACAAGATCGCCTGGCTGCGGCAGTTGCTCTCTTGGCGTGATGAAATTACCGACAGCGCCGACTGGGTGCAGCAGTTCAAGCGTGCCGCGCTGGACGACACCATTTATGTCCTGACTCCGCAGGGCCGCGTGATCGACCTGACGCGCGGCGCTACGCCGATCGACTTCGCCTACCGCGTGCATACCGATCTGGGCCACCGCTGCCGCGGTGCGCGCGTCGACGGCCAGCAGGCGCCGCTCAACACGCCGCTGGCCAACGGTCAGTGCGTCGAGATCATTTCCGTCAAGCAGGGCGGGCCGTCGCGCGACTGGCTTAATTTGGCGCAAGGCTATCTCGCCACCAGCCGGGCGCGGCAGAAGGTCAAGCAGTGGTTCACTGCCCAGGAGGAGGCCGAGACGCTGGCGCAGGGTCGAAGCTTCGTCATGCGCGAGTTACAGCGCGAAGGCCAAACCCAGGCCAATACCGACTTGCTGGCGCACAAGCTGGGTTACAAGAATAGCGACGAGATGTATCTGGCCGGCGGGCGTGGCGAACTGGGCATGCGCCAGATTCAGGTGGCGTTGCGCGGGGAAGCGGAGGTGTTGCCGCCCGAGCCGGAGATACACACGCGGCGCAGCAAGGCGGCGGAATCCGATAGCCGTATCCTGGTGGTCGGCGTCGGCAAAATATTGACCCAGCTCGGTCGCTGCTGCAAGCCGGTGCCGCCTGACGCAATTTCCGGCTTCGTTACGCGCGGCAGGGGCGTCTCTATCCACCGTGTTGAGTGCCGGGCTTTCAAAAACATGTCGGCGCGCAGTCCTGAACGGGTGATCGGCGCCGAGTGGGGTAATGTCTCTGAGTTGCGCCAGCAGGAAGGACTGTACGCAGTGGATATCGTGGTCGATGCTTATGACCGGCAGGGCTTGCTGCGCGATATTTCGGAAGTCCTGTCGCGCGAGAAGATCAATGTCACAGCGGTCAAAACCCAGTCGAAGAGCGGCGCGGCGCGCATGTCCTTCACCGTCGAACTGAATGGCGGGCCGCAGTTGCAGCGCATGCTGGCGCTGGTGCGCGAGGTATCCGGCGTGGTCAACGCCTGGCGCGGCTAGGGTTCATACCTCGCGCACCAAGTCCGCCAGCAGCGCATCCTGGGCGCAACTTCGGGCGCGGCGCTTGGGGCGAATGGCGAACTCGCCTGCGCTGTCCATGTCCCAGGCCTGGCAGTTGTCGGCGAGGTAGGGACGCAGCCCTTCCTTGATGACACGCCGCTTGAGCTTGGGATCGAGAATCGGGAAGCTGACTTCGATGCGGCGGAAAAAATTGCGTTCCATCCAGTCGGCGCTGGAGAGATAGAGATTTTCCGCGCCGTCGGCGTAAAAATAGGAAATGCGTGAATGCTCGAGGAAGCGTCCGATGATCGAGCGCACCCGGATATTTTCCGAAAGCCCTTTGACGCCGGGGCGCAGGATGCAACTGCCGCGCACGATCAGATCCACCTGAACGCCGGCCTGTGAAGCTTCGTAGAGTTTCTCGATGATCTCCGGCTCGACCAGCGCATTCATTTTGGCGATAACTTGTCCTCTGCGTCCGGCGCGCGCCGCTTCGATTTCCGCGTTGATCGCCGCCAGGGTATTGCTGTGCAGGGTAAATGGCGCCTGCCACAAGTGGCGCAGGACGTTGGCCTTGCCCAAGCCGGTCAGTTGCTTGAAAACTTCATTCACGTCGGCGTTGATTTCCTCGTGACAGGTGAGCAGGCCGAAGTCGGTGTAGAAACGCGTCGTTCTTGGATGATAGTTGCCGGTGCCGAGATGGCAGTAACGGCGATAGCCGCCGTCTTCGCGCCGCAGCACCTGGAGCATCTTGGCGTGGGTCTTGTAGCCGAAGACGCCATACACCACATGCGCGCCGACTTCCTCCAGCCGCGCGGCGATGTTGAGGTTGGCTTCTTCGTCGAAGCGCGCCATCAATTCCACTACTACCGTGACTTCCTTGCCCTGCTTGGCGGCGCGCAGCAAGTGATCCATCAGCACCGAGTCGGTGCCGGTGCGATACACGGTCATCCGGATCGCCACCACCTGCGAATCGTCCGCCGCCTGTTGCAGGAACTGGATCACCGGGGCGAAGGACTGGAACGGGTGATGCAGCAGGATGTCCTGTTTTCTGATGCTGGCGAAAATATCGTAACGCTTGCTCAGCACCTTGGGTATGCCCGGCTGAAAGACCGTGTATTTGAGATCGGGGCGGTCTACCGTGTCGAGCACCGAGTTCAGCCGCACCAGGTTGACCACGCCATGCACCCGGTACATATCCTCGCGATTGAGACCGAACTGCTGCAACAGGAAATCGGCCATGGTCTCCGAGCAATTGTCGGGGACTTCCAGGCGCACCGCATCGCCGAAATGGCGCTGCGGCAGTTCGCCCTGCAAGGCGGTGCGCAAGTTTTTCACTTCCTCGTCGTCGACGAACAAGTCGGAATTACGGGTGGCGCGGAATTGAAAACAGCCGTGCACATTCATGCCGGAAAACAACTCGCCGACATGCCGGTGCAGAATCGAGGAGAGGAAGGCAAAGCCGTAATCCAGCCCGGTGAGTTGCTTGGGCAAGCGAATCACTCGGGGCAAGGCGCGCGGCGCCTGGACGATGGCGGCGCCGGAGCTGCGGCCAAAGGCATCGGTACCCTCCAGCTCGACGGCAAAATTCAGGCTCTTGTTGAGTACGCGCGGGAAAGGGTGGGCAGGGTCCAGTCCTATCGGCGTCAATACCGGCATGACTTCGCGAAAAAAGAACTCGCGTATCCACTGCCCCTGCTCCTCAGTCCAGGAGGTGCGGCGCAAGAAGGCGATGCCTTCGGCAGCCAATGCCGGCAGGATTTCGTCGTTCAACAGGCGGTATTGTTCGGCGATCAGCAGGTGCGCCTGCTGGCCGACCCGGCGAAACACTTCCTGCGGCGGCAGACCGTCGGTTCCAGGGGTATGGCTGCCGAGCTTGATTTGTTCCTTGAGACCGGCAACGCGAATCTCGAAAAATTCGTCGAGGTTGGAGGAGACGATGCACAGAAAACGCAGTCGTTCCAGCAGCGGCACTTGATCGTCGGCGGCCTGCGCCAGCACACGGTGATTGAAGGCCAGCAGCGAAAGCTCGCGGTTGAGGAAATTCTCTGTAGGGTAGCGGCGGAGGGGCGACATGGATTTGATATTAACCACTTAACAATGAACGATGCGTAAAGTCGCATTATGTGTCAATTTTATTGCGCATGTATTACAGCGTGACGGGCAGGCGTGTTGGTGCGGGCGTGTAAAATACTGGCTTCTGATGGGGAGGCTCCTTGGGTTACGAACTGATTGCCGCAGTGGATCTCGGCTCCAACAGCTTTCGCCTGCAAGTTGGGCGGATTGTCGATAACCAGATTTATCCCCTGGACTCGCTCAAGGAGTCGGTGCGGCTGGCCGCAGGGCTGACGCTGGAGAGGACTCTTGACGGGGCCTCGCAACTGCGCGCCCTGGAGACGCTGGGCCGCTTCGGCGAACGTCTGCGCGGTTTTATCCCCGGTGCGGTGCGCGCGGTGGCGACCAATACCTTGCGGGTGGCGAAGAATGCGCCGGAGTTTCTGTCTCAAGCCGAAGCCGCACTCGGCTTTCCTATCGAAGTCATCGCCGGACGCGAGGAAGCCCGCCTCATCTACCTCGGCGTGGCGCATACACTGGCAAACCCGCGCACCCAGCAATTGGTCGTGGATATTGGCGGTGGATCGACCGAATTCATCATTGGCCGCAACTTCGCCCCGTTGCAGCTCGAATCCCTCTACATGGGCTGCGTCAGCCACAGCCTGAAATATTTTCCGCGCGGCCATGTTGCCAAGCATGCCTTGAAGGAAGCCGAGCTGGCCGCCCGCAAGGAATTGCAGACCATCGTTTCCGCCTACCGCGCCACCGGCTGGGAGGAGGCGGTTGGTTCTTCCGGCACCGCCAAAGCCATCGCCGATTTACTGGAGCTCAACGGCCTCAACGACGACGAGGCCGCCGGTATTACCTTGGGCGGCATTGAACGGCTCAAGAATCTGCTGTCACGGGCCGGGGAAGTCGGCAACCTGCGCCTCGCCGGATTGCGGGCAGACCGCGTGCCGGTACTGCCGGGCGGGCTGAGCATCATGTCGGCGGTATTCAAGGAGTTTGGCCTGGAACGCATGACATTCTCGGAAGGCGCGTTGCGCCTGGGCGTGCTATACGACTTGCTGGGCCGCCATCATCACGATGACCAGCGCGAAGCGACGGTCGGCCAGTTCATGCAACGCTATGAAGTCGACAGTCGTCAGGCTTTGCGCGTCAGTCATACCGCGCTCGCTTTGCAGCAACAACTGCAAGCTGCTGGCGGCGCCGAGGTGCAGATAGATGCGCAATTTTTGCAGTGGGCGGGACGTTTGCACGAGATCGGGATTTCGGTGGCCCACTCCAGCTACCACAAACACAGCGCCTACATTCTCGCCAACGCCGACATGCCGGGTTTCTCCAAAATGGATCAAGAAAGGCTGTCGCGTATCGTGCTGGCGCATCGCGGCAAGCTGGAACGGATACAGGCGATGACGCGTGAACCACGCGACTGGCTGCTGATTTTTTGCATCCGCCTGGCGGCGTTGCTGCATCGCGCGCGTGACGACACGCCTTTATCGACGCTTGAAACTGCCGTCACCGAGCGCGGCTTCCGCCTGATGGTCGACGATGCCTGGCTCGCTGCCTCGCCGCTGACTGCGGCGGCGCTGGAAGAGGAAGTGCGCCAATGGACAGGTGTCAATATGGAATTGCGCATACGCCGCGAAAAGTCCAAGCCGGTTCGCGATAGCGTGGAAGGCTGATTGATGTACCCGCGTAAATTTCCCTGGAGGGACATTATGAACAAGGGAGTATGGTTGGTTTTACTTGCTGCGGGCTTTACGACGATTCCATCGATTGCGGTTGCCGAGCAGCAAACCCTGGGGTCGTTTTTCGGCCCGCAATTGCTGACCGAAGAGGAGCAGGCGGCATATCGCGCCGGGATCCGCAACGCCAAAACGCCGCAGGAAGTCGAGGCTGTTCGTGACGGGCATTACCGGCTGATGCAGGCGCGCGCCAAGGAAAAAGGCGTTGCCCTTCCGGAAAAACGCCCTCCCGTGGGTGGCGACCTGGGAAATTTCTTCGGCCCGCAATTGATGTCGGAAGAAGATCGCGCGGCTTATCGCGCCAAGATACGCAGCGCAAAAACACCGGAAGCGTCTGAAAAAATTCGAACCGAGCAGCATCAGGAAATCGCTGCGCGCGCCAAGGAGAAAGGCATTGTCCCGCCGGAAACGCAAGTTGCCCCGGCGGGTAAAGGCGGTGGAGGCGTCATGGGAGCGCTGTTCGCTCCCCAGTTAATCTCGGAAGAAGAACAGATGGCCTATCGCGCCCGCCTACGCAGCGCAAAAACACCGGAAGAACGGGATCAAGTCCGTGAACAACACCGTCGCCAATTGCAGGCGCGCGCCAAGGAAAAAGGCGTGGTCTTGCCGTAACTCGCGCCTGTCGGAATGGCTATTCCGGCCAGTAGATCACAGTATCGGCACTTGCCACGGCGTCCAGGACATGGTCGTATTGGCCGTGGCACAGTCGGCAAACCACTGCGGACGAACCCTGGCGGGTAATCGCTTCGGCCAATTGCCTTACCACGGCGGGCTCCTGGTGGCTGGAATGGAGAAGCAGAATTTGTCTGGATGTATTCATATCACATACACCACATCCGCGCCGATCAGGTCTTGAGCCAGCTTGTCAATCAGCGTGGCGTGGTCCTCGAGTGATTCACAGGGTACATCGGCGAACTCAAGCACCTCCATTTGCTCCTGGATTTGCGGGGAATTTTCGAGCTTGCCGTGTACGTCGACCTTCACCGTGTCGTCCAGCAGCACCAGGCCAACCGCAACCCGCAGCGCCTCGACCTGGTTGTTTTTTGCAATCACCAGAATGCTTCTTTTCATGGCGAGTTAGAGGACGATGACTTTGTCGCACAAGTGGGCCAGCTCGGCGTTCTGGTATTGACTTGCCATGATCACCCCGGCTGGCGCCGGGCCGCCGCCATGGATCTCCCAACTGTGCTCGCACACGGCCAGGTTTAGCGCGCCCGTGGTCACCAGTTCCAGCAACTCGGGTGAATGCAGCAGGCGCACGCCAAGATCGGTGAGGAAACAGCGACACTGCCAGCCGCGCGCCCTGGCTGCCGTAGCCAAGCCCAGCAGATGTTCTATAGCAGATTCGTTGCTTGCGACTATGCCAAGGTGCACGAGAATCTCCCGGGTAGAAATGGATTCACGGACTCAGTGCGGTTTTGCGCCGGGAGCTACCGTCCCGCTAGCCGCCGTATTATCCGCCGGTCCCAAAGTGTAGGCAATGATCAGGCCTAGAAACAGCAGTACCACTGCAATCACGATCCAGATATATTTTTTCATGGAAATTCTTTCCGCAGGTAACTTAGCTCTTGCGAATGTGCCAGTGCATGGTGGTTTTGCCGGCTTCCTTTTCCTGGGCGACGATCTCGTTGCCTTCAGCTTGACACATGGCGGCGATGGATTCGCCGGATGAAGGGTTATCGAAAATCAGTTCGAGAGTTTCGCCCTGCTTTAATTTCTCCAAACCCTTTTTTGTGTACAACTGCGGATGCGGGCAGACATAGCCCTGGACATCCAGCACATAGTTTCCCTCGTTTAGTTTTGCGAATTTGACTGCCATGACTTACACACCTTCCTTGAGATTCCGAATTGTTAGAGGTCGAATAGCGCCATATCCTTGGCCATTTTGCGTTCGATCCACCAGTTGAAGAATTTCACTCCGATGAATCCACCTATCGTCATGCCCAGGCCGAACAGCCAGCCGGACGGGTCGCCGTTGGTGACGGTGGCGAAAAAAGCGCCGATATTGCAGCCCAGTCCCACACGTGCGCCTATCCCCATCAGGATGCCGCCGAAGATGGCCCAAGTGGCGATTTCCGGAGTCGGCATCTTGAGTTTGAATTCATTGTTGAGCAGCGCCATCACTGCGGCGCCGCCGACCAGGGAAATCGACATCCACAGCACCGGATTCAGCAGTGGATTGGGTACGCCGTTGTCGAGTCCGAAGAAAATGCTGTCCATCACATTGAAACCGAGTTTCTGGATGATCCAGGCAGCGCCTTGGGCTTCCTGGGTGGTGATGTAGAAATAACCCGGATCGAAGACGGTATCCTGGATGCTGAGTCCGTCCGTAAACCCCATGCCTGCCAGCAACTCCCCGGCATTTGCGATACCCAGGCGATGTTGCAAACCTTGCATGACCCACATGTGCAGACCGGCGGCAACTCCCAGCACCAGGCCGGCGATGGCGGTACGTTTAGAGGCGGTGATCATGCTCCAGTATCCGGCCAGCTCGGTGCTCAAGCCGCGGTACTGCGCCTCGTTGCCGCGCAGGTAGCCTTTGCGGTACCAGCGCAGGTAAATTGCGACGAGAATCAGCACCGCCGGGATGATGGCGTTAACCAGGGAGTTGCCAATAAACGCCGCAGAAACGATGCCGGTGAAACCGAGCAACTCGCCCATGGTGGTTGCAGTGAGGTTCCAGACGTAACCGGCGAGGAATTGATCGTACCAGCCATCGGTCGGCGTGATGACAGCAGGCAGGTTTTTGGCGAGAGCGGATTCGGTCCACCCCGACGGTACCAGATGATTCAGCCAGCCGCCTGCATCCACCAGGAATGCCTGGGTGAAGCTGAGCGACAGCACCACCAGCAGCGCGGCGATACTGCCTTCCCCGGTCTTGTAGAGGGAACCGGAGGCACAGCCGCCGGTATACACCATGCCGATGCCGAAAATCAGGCCGCCGATCACGGAATAGAGGCCGATGGGCGACGGGTGGAAAGTGCTTTTCCCGGCCACTGTCACGTAGGCCGAAATCAGGCTGAACAATACCACCGCGATCATGATCCCCACCGCCATGCGCGGCACGCCCACTGCGAACAGGTCGCGGATGGCCGACGCCATGCAGAACCGACCATATTGCAACGACATGCCGTAGATGAAGCCGAACCACAGGTAGGCGGAAAAATAGATAAAACGGTGGTCCACCGCGAAACTGCCCAGGGAAATCAGGACGAAGAACCCCAGCACCAGGAATGCGCGTTTGAGGTTGCGCGGCTCTGTCGTCAGGATGAGGGGGGTGTCAATATTTACAGCGTTACACGGCAGACTGGTCATTCATTGTTCCTCGGAAGATTGCTGATCTGTTTTACCACCGCCGACCGCGCGGGCGGGATTCAGGTGCGGGTGGCATTGTTGGCGCCTCGCATTTACGGACGTAAATTTTCTGGCAAGCCTCCTCGTGGATCGTGGCGAGTAGTTCGCAATTGCAATTGGGCAGCATGAACGGAATGGTCTCGACGGCACTCAGGTTATCCGAGCTGATTTCGAACACCGCGCCGGCTGCCGCTTTATCCAATATCAATTTCGTCAGCAAGTTGGTGCGCAGGCAGTTATCTCCCACAAAATTGAGGGACTCGTCCACCCATAGCAGGCCGTGTATGGGTAGATCGACCTGCTTTAATCCCGCCCGGGCAACCCGGGCCAGGCGGTGGCGTATCCCGACCCATGCCAAGCCGATAGGCTTGAAAATTCCATATAACAACATTCTTGGTCTATCCCTGGCTGCGCTACAGGATGTCAAGCAACTAGCGGGCCAATTTCCTAGCCCTCTGATATTGCTGGAAACTACGACGCCGCATGGTGTGCGAGCGGATTTTATATCGCAACATATGCCAGACAATTAGTTGCCAGGTTTGAATAATGCAATGTTCTGCGAACATTTTTTTGTCCGGGCAATGGCCGGTTTGCAAATTGAAAGACCAGGCGTCTTTTGATGAATTGTGCAATTGTGACCGACGCGCTTGAATTGAGTAAGCGCATGAAAAAGATAAGTAATTGGTAGTGGTATGAAATCTGCTTTTACTGCCTGCAGTATGATCATCGGGCGCACTCGGCCCAATCATCGAGAGCGGAAATGCTATCCACGACGAGGAGGGGAGTATGAATAATTATCAAGATTGCGTTCGGCAGGCCAAGTGGTCCAGTGCGCTGCCGATGCTGCTGCTGGCGGCCCTGGTGGCGGGTTGCGGCGGAGGAAGTGACACCACCAACGGCACCGGCAGCATTGCCGCCGTGCCAATCAGGCTTAACGCGCCGGCGGATATCACCAACGAATCGGCGTCCGATTACAACGCTAACGTCAGTGGTCTGATCACCGGCGCGACGCTGAAACGCTGGAAAGACGACTGGCTCAACCAGCGTCCTGCGGGTATCGCCGGCAAGCTGGTGATCTTGCAGGTGACCCCTGGCGAGACTGGTTTCGCGTATTTCCAGTCGAATAACCTCAATGTGTTCACCTACCTGGCGGCCAGCGCGGAATGGGTGATGACACGCTCCAATGGCGTGATCAGCACGCCCAGCCTGGTACTCGATGGCCCCAGCATCGATGCCATGCTAAAGAAATACGACATCGACCCGCTCAAAGATATGATCGTTATTGCTCAGGGTACGGCCAGTTCCGGTAATGTCATGAGCCAGGGTCGCGCCTGGCTAGCGTTGCACTACTGGGGTGTGGATGCCAAGCATCTTGCCATCCTGAATGGCGGCAACAAATGGCAAGCCGACAGCCTCGCCATGGCCGCTGCGGATTTTGTGACTGCCGGCGCCACGCCTTCAAACGAGGGACGCATATCGGTGAAAAATATCCCGGTGGACAACACTGCCTTGGTCGCCACGGTGGGGGACATGCTGGCGGTGGTTCCCGCGACGGACACCAGTATGAAGGGTAGCGGGGTGTTTATCTGGGATGCCCGCACCATCACCCAGTACAGCGCCGGCCAGAAGCGGGAATTGAACGATGGCGCCGCAAGCGGTTGCGGCACGGCGGCCTACTGCGATGCGTCCGCCTTGTTCGACTGGAGCAGTTCCACGGTGGGTTCGTTCCAGAACAGCGGCTCGCGACAGGGCCATCCGAACGGTGCGCTCGATCTTAATTTCATCAACATGCTCGACGCCACCAAGGGCTTCAGTTACAAGTCCAAGGCGCAACTGGCGAGTTACATGAACGGCGAGGCGGACGCGACCGGCTACGGCTTGGTGAATGGCAGCTACAATCTGGTGGGAGCGGGTAACGCCTACCAGCCCGGCGATCTGGTTTATGTATTCTGCGAGACCACTTTCCGGGCCATGATTACCGGCATGGCGAGTTCGGTGATACTCGGGCATCCGACCCGCTTTTATGACGGCGCCATGGTAGAGTGGAATTCCCTGTCGAACCTGCCGCAGTCTACCGGCGACAATATTCTGCCCGCCAATTCGCCGTGGCGTACCGATGTCAAGTCGTTCTTCCGGGCTGCCCCCAACGCATCCAAGGTGGCCTTGCGTAAAATCATCGACCCTTATGCATTGAACGCCAATGCCATCATTGCCGAAGATCGGG
>Ga0315270_10000385_pt1 | contig 24655 bp, 24 predicted proteins | sample C1_bottom_MG_FD_204932 | JGI IMG/M metagenome (GOLD analysis project Ga0315270, IMG submission 204932) | Sediment microbial communities from Yellowstone Lake, YNP, Wyoming, USA - C1_bottom | ecosystem: Environmental > Aquatic > Freshwater > Lake > Sediment | place: USA: Wyoming | collected...
TTCTTTAAGCACTTGTGTGGAAGGGAAGTAACCAGAAACCGTAAATCCTCCAGGGCCGAACGGATATTCATATTCTTTTGGAATTGCCTTAACATAATGAATAAAGTAATTGATGATTGTCCTCAGATTTCTCATGTGATGATCTATTGTTGCCCGTGAGTTTTCTTTGTCAACCTCACTCTTTTCAAATCTCCTAAGAAAGCTAACCGTAACATCACCGACACTTGCACCTGCTTTGAAATTCTCAAACCTATTTTTTGTATACCTCAGAGAATCAATAGTTGTAGGTTTTATATTCTCCTTATTCTCAATATAATAATCAAAGAGTTCACTCAGTACAAGGGACTTTGGTTTATCTTTATCTGTCTCCCAAAATCGCTTCCTGAAAGTTTCCTTGTTAAATGGTTTCAGATCAGAAAATATACTTTCACATTTTGCTATATAACCATTACATGTATCCAGAAACTCTCTGCTCTCCTTGTCTTTGACTTTGTTATTAAACGCCTTGTCATACTGACCTTCTGTCATTTTTTGTACATTGATGTACATGACATCGTTGACATTTACCATTCGGATAGCCAGATTGTATTTGCCTCCTTTAAGTTTTGTCCTTTTATCAAGGACGATGTTGAATGTTGCCATGTCTGTTTTAACTTAAACTTTTGGAAGTGATGGAAGTTCTTCTCCCAATCTGCCTCCGCTACACACCCAGTTGTCGATCTGATTTCTTTCGAACAGGGTTCTGGTTCCCAACTTAATATGTGGGATTAATTGTTTGCTGACCATTTTGTACACATAGCTTTCTGACATATGAATGTAATCCGTCAGCTCTTGAACATCTAAAAACTTCTTTTCTTCCATTGTTATTACTTTTTATTCTTTTATACCCGTCTGAGGGGTTATAAAAAATATAAGGAAAAAAATTCACAATACAAAATCTGAAATGAAAAAAATGGGGCCAAAGATAAACTTTCTTTTATTCTGAAGGATAGAGATGATGCGGAGTTCAGAAATTCTGAAGCAAAATTGGAACTTCCTGTACTATATGGAAGTTTATATCGATTGAAAAATAAAAAAGAGGCCTAAAATGACCTCTTGTCCTGACTGGGGTTACTTATCTGCTGAAAGTTGTACCCCCAATAAAGTTATTTTGATGGTTCAATAGTATATACTTATTCCTTAAAACGGATTTAAATGGAGTATTTTAAGTTAAAATAATTCCTGCAACTCTGATAAATTACTTGTAAGGAATATTTATTTATTTCACAACAACAGTGGCTTTCATTCCTGCATGAAATGTACAATGGTACTTGAAAGAACCAGTATTATTAAATTGCCAGGTGAAAGTAGCCCCATTTGCCATAGAACCACTGTCGAATATTTCAGCTTGTCCGCTATCGTTGGTAACCGTGTGTGCAGCACCATCTTTGTTTGTCCATTTTATTGTAGTGCCTGCAGTAACTGTGATAGTGGCTGGAGTAAATGCCATACCCTGAATCCAGACTTCATTTGCTCCGGGTCCGCCTTTTGTACCGGGACCTGGACTAGGGGTATTATAATCAGTAGTTTTAGAGCAACTGTTTAAAACGCTTAGAATCGCAACGAGAATAGCGGTGCTAATCGATACCCTACTTTTAGAACCAATTAACCTTTTCATGATCTTAATATATTTATTTAGACCAATTAAACATAGTATTATGAAAAATGTTCAAACCAATTGAAAATAAAAAAATTATGATCATTGATATTTTAGAGAGACCTATAACAATTATCAATAAATAAGAGTTGCTCACTTAAATTACATAAGGTATATTCCATCTGTCTTAGTTAAGATTTGGGCAGATGGATTTTCATATATCTGGTATATGTGAAATTGATCATATTTAACTAAAACAGCCTTCAGCTTAAATAAAGTGAAACTTCAGTTCGAGAATAATCCTGATGAACTTTTCTTGATGTATTTTGTTATAAATTAAAGAATTACCATAACTGGCTTTATATCTTTCTATTTTTCCAGTTTTAAAATACATTGCCATGATTAATACTTTTGAAATTGCACCCGATGTTTACCGTATTTCGGTCTTTGTACCGGAAATAAACCTCCAGTTCAATCATTTTCTGATAAAAGATGAAGAACCATTGCTTTTTCACGCAGGACTGAAGCAAATGTTTCCAGTATTACTTGAAGCCATTAGTAAAATCATTCAACCATCTCAACTAAGATGGATTGGCTTTAGTCATTTTGAGGTTGATGAATGCGGAGCACTTAACGATTGGCTGCAAGTAGCTCCCAATGCCAAAGCAGTTTGCAGTGAAGCCGGTGCGATAGTTAATATGACTGATTTTGCTATAAGACCTGTTCACGCCATGCAAGACGGTAGTGTTTTGAAGACTGGGCAATATTCTTATCGCTTTATTCGAACTCCACATTTGCCTCACGGATGGGATGCAGGAGTAATGTACGAGGAAACAAATAAAACGCTATTGTGTTCTGATTTATTTCATCAGAACGGAAATGTAATTAATTTAACTGATAAAGACATTTTAGGTGCCCATAAAAATTCTATGCTTGAATTTGAAAAAGGGCCTTTAATGGCATACACTCCTTATACTCACAATACTTCTAAACTGCTGAATTCCCTGGCAGAGCTTAACCCTAAAACACTTGCGACTATGCATGGGTCCTCCTTTTATGGAGACTGTAGTAAAGCACTAATTGATCTTAACCTGGTGATGAAAGAAATTTGGGGTAAATAGAAAACAGGCACGGCAGATGTGACGGTGCATTCATAGACAAGCATGAAAAGGAATTAATCAGATAAAAATTGTTGAGTTGCTCTATATAGATTAGGTAAGTTTAATTCCATACATCTGAGTTAATCCCCTAGTGGAATATTTTCTGAAATTAATAAAATTGAACACAGTATAAACAGGTAATAAAATTGGTAATAATAGATTAATAAAGACATAAATGGGTAATAATTTGTAAAATAAAGTGAGATGAAGAAGCAAAACAGAATTTGGATTTACGCATTAATCATAATGGGATTAGTATCAATTCTTCCCAATGGTTGCAAGAAAGATAACAACATTAACCCAGCAACAGCAATAACCGATGCGGATGGAAATGTATATACCTCTGTGACCATTGGCACACAGGTATGGATGGTTGAAAACCTGCGTACCACTAAATCCAATAATGGAACACCTATTCCATTAGTTACAGATGAAGCAGCATGGGGAGCATTAGACACACCAGGCTACTGCTGGTATAATAATGATGAGGTTGCCAATAAAACTGATTATGGGGCCCTGTATAACTGGCCGGCTGCAGTGAATGCATGTCCTGCAGGCTGGCATCTGCCAACTGATGAAGAATATAAGATCCTTGAAAGGAATCTGGGGATGAATAATACAGATGCGAACGCTACGGGTTGGAGGTATTCAGGATTGGTCGGCGGATCGCTTAAGGAAGCAGGCACTATGCACTGGATGATGCCAGCGATGGGAGCGACAAATACCAGCGGTTTTACAGCTCTTCCAGGCGGAGATAGAGACACTGATCTGGGCTTCCTTAATCTTGGGGACTACTCCTATTTCTGGTCAGCATCACCGGATGGAACACCACGAGCTTGGTACCGACGCCTGAACAACGACAACGCAGGAGTTCATCGGAGTAGCAGCCGGCAAAGTGTTGGCTACTCGGTCCGCTGCCTTAAGAATTAGTGTGTGCCAATAGCAACAAGCAGAGAGGTGGATACTCCCTTCAAAGATGAATGCGTAATTGTTGCAATGATGATAGACTTATTAACAAATTGAAAATCACTATGTCCTGTTAGGTGCTCGTATTGCTCCCTTTATGTAAAGCGTATTCTATCCATCTGAGTTAATCCTTCGAGGATACAAAACAAAAAATATATAGAATAGAAGATTATAATATTTAATCCATTTTAGAATTAAAAATCCTGGTCAGATTAAAACCGAAATAAATATGTCCTGCTGTAGTGTTAGTCAATATTGTTTTTTCATTCGTCCCCTGACTGTTGCTGAATATTAACTGAAACTGATGATGGCCGGTATTAATATCCAGTCCAATTGTAAAAGGGTTCGTCTTAGTGAATTCTTCATTTGTTATAATCGGAATGTATTCGACAATTATCCCCAGCATCTCAGTTAATCTGACTCTGCTATCCAGATCAATGGCAAAAACATCCATTGAACTTCCTTTTCTAACCTCATAACTCGAATGTAGCCACATAGGAGATAACTGGAAAGAGAAAATCCCCTGGTTTCTGGCAATAAAAAGCTGGTTTACTATGCTCAGACGAGAGCCAAATGAATCATGTCCATCCCACTCAGAGCCCTGCGAAGTGTTTTCCAGAAAATTCAAGTACCACGATAATGATAAAGGAATATTGCTACTGTTTTGCTTAAGAATCAGAGCTTTCATGGCAAAATCATATGTCTGTACTGACATGCTCCTTCCAATGCTGGCTGTCAGCCAGTTAAATATTCCATAGTCAAAGCCTAATCTTGTTGATGCATAATCCAATCCAAAAAACTCATTTACATCGGAGGAAATTTCACTAAACCGATGTTGAACAACAAGATGAAATTCCCCTTTTGGAACAGTCATAACTGATTGGGCTAATCCTATCCTGCAAGTACTGAAAGTCTGTTCATAGGTGCCTCCCTTAAAAGTTGAAACAGGCATTTCCGTTTTCTGACCTTCTGCCTTACATAAAAGCAAAAATATGAAAGGGATGGCAAGAAATGATTTTCCAAAGCGATACCGAAGTATTTCCTTAAGATAGTTTTGGTTTTCCATAGGATGAAAATTTTATATAAGCTTACTGACTATTTGATATAAACATGAGAATTGGAATGATTTAAAATTTGATAAGATTAAAAGAATAAGTTTGATGTGGATCTACTCAAATCTTTGGGATCAATTCCTGCTAAATCCCTATGTAGTGTCAAATTTAAGAAATTTACAGATGACCAGGGAGCATTTACAGAAAATGTGGGTGTAAAATATTAATTGAGTAAAAATCATTGAACTGTACCGATGTAAGAACTATAAAATAAGGTGCACTTTATCAGGAGATACGGTTATGAAAGTAAGTATAATACTGATCAAATGCCCTGTTAAATGAGCTTTGTCATCATCAATTCTTAAAATGTTTAATTAATTCCAATAGCACTATTAGTTTACCATTGTTTTGCTTGTCAGATTTAGCGCAGAAGGCATAATTAACAGAGCATTTGAATCTATGAAACCTTCTCCCCTGCCAAATAACATTTTTCCTATATTGCAATTATTACCTCAGAAATTGTTATATTTGAATGACTTAACACATATATTACATTTTCCAAACGGATCTTAATTCAAAATCTATTCAATTTTTATTATCATGTTCAATACAGACCACCTACACCCGATGATAGTGCACTTCCCGGTTGCACTTATAACTGTTGGTTTTATCGCCGAGGTTGTTTCTCTTTTTTTCAAAAGTGAAAAATGTCTGTCAATGACAGGATTTTACCTTATGGTACTGGGAACTTTAGCAGCGATTGCGGCATGGTCTACCGGACAAATATTTACTGATCACCCGGTTGAGGGAGAGATTTTAAATGTATTTGAGAAACATAAAACCTGGGCATTGATAACAATGATTGTAATGATTATTGGCTCAGCCTTTAGAATCTGGCTGGTGGCACAAAGGAAAGATGATACTAAGATGAAATGGATAGCTTTCGGTTTTTACCTGGCAGGTTTTTGTGCGGTGACTGTTACAGGATTTATGGGAGGAATCATGGTCTACAATTACATGATGTCACTGTGATATAATATGTTATTGTTCATACACTTCAATCCCAATTTGGCGTTCACAATTACTATTTATTGTCATCCGGAAGTGAGTCTGCCCACTTTTTTATAATATCTATCTGATCCTCAGTGGGGATAATTTCAGGTCTGGTTTCTCTTGCATCTTTTGGAGGCATCTTGTCTTTTTTAAGCATTGAATACATCTTTTCAGCCTTTGCTTTTTGTTTCTCTTGTGAATACTGAGTCCATTCTGTAAAATTCAATTTGCTTCTGGACATTAACCCTCCATCACTTGTATGGCAAGGCACGCATGAGAAAGAAACAATTTTATTTACATCGTCAGGTAGAGTAGGAAACAATTTTTTCTTTTCCTGACCGTTAACCGAAAAATTCAAAATAAACAGACCAGAAACTAAAATTAAGAAAACCCTAAAAAATGTTATAGTTGCTTTTTTCATAATTTTTGAATTAGTTTATATTTCTAAAGATACAGAAATATAATGAATTGAATGGAAAATAATAAAAATATGGGTGCTTAGTTTAGTCCAAAATTTTTATACAAGTGCATAGTTCAAAACCTATCATTTGATTTTGATTCAATTATCAAATATGATACTCATTTTAATAAATATATTATTGGAGAAACAATAGGTCAAATCCTGATTATACACGCATTCAAATATCAAAAAAGATATTCTAATTAAATTTTTATATAGCTGCTTAAGGTAACCAATAACCTATGTTTGTAAAAGATAAGTTTAGAATAATTACCAAATTGGATTTATTAAGTTATTAAACAATATACCTGCCGGAATTTTGATATCTAATCAGAGAAAATATTTTATTTATTGGACAACAACTGTAGCTGTCATGTATGTATGTATTGTACAGTAGTATGGAAAAGTTCCGATAGTGTTAAACTGATGGGAGTAAGTACCATTATTGCCTATCGTTCCGCTGTCAAATAATGCGGTTGTACTGGTAACCGTGTGTGACATTCCATCTTTGTTTGTCCATTTTATTGTAGTTCCTGCAGAAACTGTGATAGTAGCTGGTGTAAATGCACTACCCTGTATCCAGACTTCATTTATTCCGGGCGCTGAAATTGTGGTAAAATTAATCTCGTTGCCATAAGAAGTACCTGCACTATTCGTAGCATATGCCTTTACATAATACTTAGTACCGCTTGTAAGGCCGGTAAGATTACTTGTGAAAACACCTTTTCCAGTTCCGTCAGAGGTATGTGAATCAGAAATAGTCGGATTTACAGTGGTACTCCAGCAAACGCCTCTTTCAGTTATGTCACTTCCATTATCATCGGTTATATCTCCACCGGAAGATGCAGTTGTTGCAGTTAAGGATGAAGCTGCAGTTGTTGTAAGAGAAGCAAAAGAGCTGACGGATGTTGTAAACGATACTTCTTTGCCATAGGCCGTTCCAACACTATTTGTCGCATAAGCCTTTACATAGTAGAGGGTATTGGTTGCCAATCCGGTAATACTGCTGGCAAAGGTGCCTGGTCCTGGCCCATCCGTTGTATGTAAACCCGTAGCAACCGGATTAGAAGTGGTAGCCCAGCACACTCCACGGACTGTTACCTGAGCTCCGCCATCGTCCGTTATGTTTCCACCAGAGACTGCACCATCGTGAGTAATTTCAGTCACATTAGCGGTAGTAAGAACAGGTAATGTTGAATCTTTTGCTTTCGTGCACGAATACATCATTGTAATCAAAACCAAAACAAAAATTGTAATGAGTGATTTTTGTAATAAGTTTTTCATGGGATAAATCTTTATATTGAAGGATGAGGTAATAATATATTTAAAGAAATATTGCTTTTATTGCACTACAACAGTACCTTTCATTGAGGAATGAATAGAGCAATGGTACGGGAAACTACCAGCAGTTATAAAAATATGGCTCCAAGTTCCACCACCACCATAACCTCCGGAACTACTAATTGAACCGCTCTCAAATAATCCGGGGGTATCACTGGTTACGGTATGAGCCACTCCATCCTTATTATTCCAGGTAACCGTAGAGTTTGCTTTTACTGTAATTGTTGAAGGACTAAAAGCCATACCCTCGATAAAGACCTCATTTGCTCCAGGCATATCTGATTTTTTCGTGCAACTGATTAAAAAGCTGACTATGATGAATAGAACAGCAACAACCAACAAAAACCTGCTTTTAGAAACACTTAACTTTTTCATTATGATTATTATTAAATAAGAATAACATCTGAGAACTCATTTTAGTTCGTTGATAGGGCTGTTAAAGTTCTCTTAACATCGGTGATATAAATCCGGTTCACTCCTAATATCTTTTTGATTCTAAATTACAATACAGTTTTATCAGTACGGTGGCTAAGTTTGCTGCGGAATTACCAACTATATCATCTTAGCTTTGAATAATGATCAACTTACAGAACAATTTGATAGCAATCCTGTTATAATATGTGTTATTTTATTTATTAATTAAAGCATATTAAAATGGCAACACAATTGAAGGTAAATTATAAGTGGGTTCAAAAGAGAGGGAAAAATGTTCAGAGCTCTTTAAATTCAGGTTTCCCTTATGTATTAGCCGTATTATTAATAATAGGGATGATGGGCTCGGGCTGCAGTAAGCAACCTGAACCAGCAGGTTCCATGCCGGACCAATCACACAGAGATCTTATGTCTCCGGCGGGCATGATTACGGGAAACTACATACAAAATAACCTTGTATCCGATATTACCGATTTCAACGCAATAAGAATTGATGCGACATTGAAAAACGCCTGGGGAATTGCTATTAATCCCAATGGTATTTTCTGGATTAATGCCAACGGGACTGACAATTCTGAGGTTTATGACATGAATGGTGTTCCAAGACGGCCGCCAGTGTCGGTTCCCTCTCCAAGTGGAATAGTATTTAACAGCACCACTGATTTTATTATTCCTGGCACAAACACAGTAAGTAGATTTATTTTTGCCAGTGAAGATGGAAAGATCTATGCCTGGGCTTCAGGTAACACTGCACTGACAGTTGCAGACAGATCATCTTTTAATGCGGTTTACAAAGGAATCGAGCTCGCTAATGACGGTAGTGCTAACTACTTATTTGCTACCGATTTTCACAATGGTAAAATTGATGTTTTCGATAAGAATTTTAACCTTGTTACCACGAAACCATTCATTGATCCAAATATCCCGGCTGGTTTTGCACCATTTAATATAAGGCTTATAGATGATGAATTATATGTCACATATGCCAAACAATTAGCACCTGAGAATCTTGATGATGAGAAAGGGCCTGGCAATGGTTTTGTAAATATCTTTGGAACTGATGGTTCGTTACTAAAACGCTTTGCTTCACAGGGCTGGCTTAACTCCCCATGGGGAATTGAAAAAGCGCCCGGAGGCTTTGGACAGGGAGATGATGCTATACTCATCGGTAATTTTGGTGACGGCCATATTAATTTATATAAAGAGCAAGATGGAGAATTTCTGCGGCAGCTTAAAAGTCATGGAATGCCTATAACGATTGACGGCTTATGGGCAATAACATTCCCTGATAATAAGGTTCCGGGTGATAACCCAAACAAACTTTATTTTACTGCAGGCCCCAATGATGAAGATAACGGTCTGTTTGGTTATCTTATACAACAATAGAATTTTTTTAAAAGCACAGAAAGGTACTGACCTAATTTTCCCCGTCAGTACCTTTTCAAATTTAGAATAAATTTTATCCGACCAGTAATCCTGATTTTTTTCCAAAGATATTCGAATTCTAAAAATATCACTGATTTTCATAATCCAGGCGGGTTTACTCCAAACCCGGCAAGAAATCTTATAAGTCTTGTAGGGCAGGCCTTCTTTGATTCTCAATATTTTATCTTTTATACCCATATGGAGGGTATTACTAATAATAACGAAAAAAATCCGTAAAACAAAATCTGAAATGAAAAAAATGGGGCCAAAGGTAAACATTTATTAATTCTGAAGGCCAGAAATGACGCCTGGGTGGTGTGTTTTTATGTACAATTCGAACTCTTTATCAAGTGGAGCAAGTCAACATAAACTAAAAATAGAAAATAAGATCAAAAATGACCTCTTTTCATGTTTAATAACTCTGTTCTTTTTTGTCTGCTCTTCAAAGTTTGATTCAGGTTGACAAGAATTATTATTTTGAACCAATTACATGTTTGGATGTTAATCAGTGATACCCTAAATCCATCTGAGCATGAAAAGAATTATTATTCTATTTGCGATATTAAATTTTAATACAATATACGGTCAGGACAGATTATTTACATATACATACCAGAGTAATGTTCTTTCAAAAGGTCAAAAGGAACTTGAGATATGGAACACATTACGGTCTGGTCGAGATGATTATTATTCAAGGTTTGACAACAGGTCAGAATTTGAGATCGGTTTAGGATCAAAACTTCAGACCTCATTTTATCTGAACCTGACATCTATAACATCTGCAAACGCTGTTAATTCTGTCAAATCACTTGAAACAGAACATGAGATCAGTTTCTCAAACGAATGGAAATTAAAACTTATGGATCCTGTGGCAGATCCTCTTGGATTGGCATTATATTTCGAATATGGAATCGGCAGCAGTGAATACGATGTTGAAGGGAAACTGATTATAGACAAAAGAATCAGTAATCTTACTTTCGCTGCAAATGCGGTTTATGAACTTGAATATGCCCCTATTATTAAAGCTGATCAGACCGATTGGGTAAGAGAAAATAAAGTTGATTTCGATCTTGCTCTTGCATGGTCATTTTCGCCGAAATTTTCGGTAACTCTTGAAAATACATTCAGAAATGTCTTTGCTGAGGGAGAACTGGAACATTGTGCTTTATATACAGGGCCAGGTTTATCCTGGGTACAGAATAACTTCTGGATGAACTTTACAGTATTGCCTCAGGTTGCATCTTTCAAGGGCCAAAGTGGCAGTTCATTAAATCTAAATGAGTTTGAGAAGATCCAGTTCAGGCTAATATTCTCTTATGTATTATAGATTAAAGGTCATCGCAATAATACTGATCGCCATTGTGTTAATATACAAATGTAGTACGGCTCTATATTTTCCTTCATCAGTCGATGCACAAAAGTCTGGAATATCTTTGGATACTTTGATAATGGGAAGGGAAATGTATGTAAATAATTGCGGTTCATGCCATAGCCTAATCTTATCTGAACATTATACAAAATCAGAATGGAGAGTGCATTTAGACAGCATGCAACTACGATCTAACATTAATGATCAGCAGAAGAAGTTCATTTTAATATATCTTGAATCAAAAAGTAAGTACTGATCTATGACAGTTCATATTTAACCACTAACGCTAAAAACTAATTTTGAGAAGTTCAAATATTTGTGATTATTTGAATCTTGGTTGTTTTAATAAAAACTCTAATTTTTGATTCAACCGAATTATCGGAGAACGACAGCTAATGTATAATAAAGTGACTCTAGATCAAGATATCTTCAAACAAAAACCCCTGGATTTCTCCAGGGGTTTACCTTCACTATTTTCACCCTTTTCACCTAAACCGATCGAATGATTAAATGTTCCTTATTGAAAGAGGATGTAATTTCCCAAATAATTTTTTACAATGCAAAGAATGCCTAATAAATCTTCTGGCATTTTGCATTAATTAACATTTGAAATGATTTAATTGTAATTCTGTGAATATAAATTATTTATGTTCTTAGTTAAGTAAAACAAGGGGCAACCGGAAACCAAATCGCCTAGATACTCCATAGTTAATAAGTCATAATAAGAGGCTATAAGTATGGAAGTGATAAAAATTCATATTTTTTATATTTGAAAAAAGCGAATTAAGTTCCAAGAAGAACATATTCAACTGACAATATACTCTATCTTTTTTCTAAATTTATAAAGGATTTTGATTTTAGGATTTCCCTTTAAAATATTAATTAATGAGACGGGGCAAAGTAAATTTTTTTAGTTTCACTTTAGGTTATGGATTTATAAATGATTCTGAAACTAAAGAAGATATTTTTGTAAGAAAGAAATCTTTAATAGATAAACATATTAATCCTGGTGATGAAGTGGAATATGATATTATGCAAGATACTGATGGTCAAGTCGCTTGTAATGTAAAAAGAATATTAAAAAAAGAAGATCCGCCATAAGCAATTAGCATGAAGTGGCACAACTGGTTCCCTTTTTATAATATACGAGATCCATTGGTAACCAACACCTAAACTCAATCTCCATTCAGACTACCATGAGAAATTATTGACAAGTTCATTTTTACAGTTGGATCAAAAGACTTTATTCAAGTTATAACAAATTTTCGAGGCAGTCTTTTAAATAAACAAAATAGGAAATTTTGAATGGTGTTGAATGGTGTGGCATGATCTTCGGTAATACACTTTATTTTTTCAAAGCCATCCTGAAGTCTTGCTCCTAATGTTTCTTCGCTGTACTGTTTAATCTCAAGGCCACTACATTTTGTTGGCCCATTATTGCTAAAAGTGCCAATGGAAACAAATCCATTTTCTTTAACTGCCTGATGTGCCGTGGAAAGATATTTGAAGATTTGTGCTTCTGAGGTCAAAAAGTGAAAAGTCGCTCTGTCGTGCCAGAAGTCATAAGTGGCATCCGACTGAAAATCTATAATGTCACTTACTATCCATTTTACCCTATCTGCTCTCGCCCCAAGCCTCTTTTGTGCACTTATTAAAGCATTCTCACTGATGTCAAGAACAGTTATGTTTTTATAACCAAAGTCAAGCAGAAAGTCAATAAGGTTACTATTTCCGCTACCAATATCAATTATTCTGGCTTGCATGTTCAAATGTGCTGAAAGAATAAAGGCTAAAGAGGCTCTTGGAATATCCTGAGTCCAACTCATCTCGTCAGGTTTTTTGGTTAAGTAGATCTTATCCCAATGATTCTTATCCTCAATCATATTCGGATTTCTTTACTGTAATAAAGAAGTTTACCAATTTCGGAAAAACGAAAGGTAATTGATTATAAAGAAATGTACTTCAATAAATAATGATTTATTATCCTGCAATAAAGAAAATAATGGGAAATTTAATGGATGAAAGAAGTTAATACTAATTGAAGATGTCTTTCTGCATTTCCTCGTACTAAAAAGATTAATAAAATACTATCTCTTCCGCTAAACCTGGAATATATCCTATACTAACAGATCTCGCAGTCACAATCTTTTCCCTTTGCTTTGTCAAATGCTTCTCTGCCTTCCGAAACGGAGAAATAGATCAGACCTGCTGCTCCGATTACATCAGCATAAGCAAAACCAGTGAGCTCATATATCAGACTTGATACAAGTAGTACAACAGACATATAGACACATACTTTTGTACAGTTGGCATCAGAGATTATTGGATCAGAGTTCAGACTTCTTCCCCTCTTCTTCTTGGCTCGCATTAGCCACATCATCACTATTATTGATATGATTGAAATGATTATTCCCCAAACTGTGGTTTCCGGTTTGTGATGGGTAATGATGTTAATAATTACCCCAGCCAGTAAGCCAGCTGAAAGAAGGTAGAAAGATGTTCCGGTTATCTTTAAGGCGACTGTCTCAAATTTGCTTTTCTCACTTAAATGATTCTGTTTGATCCTTAATATCATAATGGCAATTCCAATTCCCGACAGGACTTCTATAAAACTATCAACGCCAAAGCCGAATAAAACAAGGGTCTCATCTTTGTATCCCAAGAGCATTGAAACAAGTCCTTCCATAATATTGTAAATTATCGTAAAAAGGCTTAACCAATACGCTTCTTTATAGAGCTTAAGTTGTGCTGAGTCCATTATTTTTAGTAAAAATTGTTTTCATATTCATTTTACACAAGATTCAAATTGAATAGTGGAGTGCTCATTGTTGAATCGTATATCCAGTTACTTCTGAATATATGGAATAATGCCAATATCCCGTTATATTGAGCTTTTATGAGATAAACAGTCACCACAGCTTTGCCTAATGCCTTATGTGGAGGTCATGAACAGGCTCTTTTTACAACCATATTACAACTTTTAAACTCAATATTAGCAGGTACGGATACCTGCGGAACAGGAATTTCACATATGTAGAAGGTTGCTTTTCTCCTTCTGAATATGTTTTAAATATTAAACCTATTATTTATATCTGATAATTAACCCATTAGGTTTTTTTCCAACGGGGATCTTCATTATCTCTTTAAGCCCTGCAACATCCACCACTGAAACTGAATTATCGTTCTCATTTGTAACATAGCATGTTTCACCATTTTTTGAAAAAACCATTGCCCCGGCTCCACTTCCTACAGAAACAGATCCTCCGTACAAATAATTATTTCCGGATCGAGTCCAGTAGTGAATTTTAGCTCCATCAGGGTCAGATACCCACATCTGGTTCATAATTGAATCTCTGCTAACAATCCCTGGAAAAAACCCAAGATGAATCGAATCAGACATCATATCAGACATTGAATTTATAATATCCACTGCATGAGTATTTTCATTATCTGTGAACATCATACCATTCATTCCAGGAAATGCACCAACCGTTCCCGGAGGCGCAATAATTGTATCGATTACCATTTTTGTGACTGCATCAATTACTATGATTGAACCCAAAATTCCATTGGCTATTAATACTTTCTTACCATCATCTGAAAAGGCAACTCCGGCAGGCATATTGCCTACTGTAATTGTACTCATAAGTGTATAGTTTTCAGCATTGAATACCTTTACTTTTCCTACTGGCATCATGAGAGCCGTCCAAAGTTCTTTACCGTCATTTGAGAAAATGGCATCATAAGGCATTCCTTCAAGAGTAATTTCTTTAATCAGATCTCCCGAAATTGCATCTATGATTAATATCTTCCCCTGCATTTGCATTATATCTGTGATATCTGTTGTAGAGTTTCCATTATGATGATGGTAATTATTACCACCCATACCGCCCATACCTCCCATACCACCAGAAGAAGTAGTACCCTTCATCATTTCATAACCTCCGTCAAAATCCATCCCCGGTTCAGTAATAGCCAATTTGCTTTTGTCCGGAGAAAGAGAAATATGATAAGGCCACATATTATTAAAGGTAGAATTACCATTCATCATGCCACTCCCCATCATTGTACCAGGTGATCCCAGGTTGATTGTTTTCTGCACCTTCTCAGTAGTAAGGTTTATTACTGACAGTGAGTTATCTGCCCTGTTTACGACATAAAGGGCATCGTAATTAGCAGGATTATTATCTGGGTTGTTAAATCCCGTATTCTTTGTACATGAGGCGAGTATGATGGCACATAGTGCTGCACATAGAATTATCAATTTTGATTTTTTCATATTGTAAGTTTAAAAATTGTAAATGCTGAAAGTTTAATTGAAATAACAAGATTTTTACAAATGAGGATTTTATCTCATCTGGTAATTAAAGTGGGACGAAAGAATCAGATTCGGAAAACACAAATATCGGTGAGTTCCACATTAGCGGATAGCAATTCCCCATGGGGACTTAGATTTGAATAGAAAGGAATTAAGTCTGAGTTGGAATTAGTGGAAAACCGAACGGGAAGAGATAAAACCTGAAAATTGTATTGATAGGATTCTGGCTCAAAAGAAAAGGAAGGTGTGTAATTATTGTCGATCCTGCACAATGTTACAATGTCATCACAACAATGCTTAGTCAAGTTAGTTCCTGTAGAAGGTAATTCCCCTTCTGAGCACCCCATATTGCAAGTTGCCAGTTTACCTGAAAGGGAAACAATTGTGGCTACTTCTTTTCCGCTGCAATAATGCATTGCCACGGAAATATGCAGAATTGCTGCCAGCATCAATAGTGAAAGGAGTATAGAAAGACCTTTTTTCATCTCAAGTATAACAGCGATTAGTCAAAAATGTTATGCAAAGGGAAGGATTTTCCATTTGCGATCTGTTCTTTCAGAATTCTTAGGGTGAATGAAAGTTAATGACAGCCTAATGTTCATGACGATGATGTAAGTCAGGATAATGTTTATGGGTATGTTTAATCTCTTTGTGTTCATGAAGATGTGAATGATTCAGACTGTTGTCATCATACTCCTCATGAAAATGATTATGATGGCCATCATCGTGACTATGCGAATGAATATGAACCATTCCTTTATGATAATGGATATGCCCATGTGAGGCTATATTTGTAAATATTATCCCTAATACCAGAATCGAAAATGAGATAAGAACTATCAAAGTCAAAGGCTCCCCAAGAAAGATCCAGGCTGCGAAAATTCCCCAGAATGGAGCAGTACTAAATAGTATCTGACTTCTTGTTGCACCTAAATTTTGTGCTGAAGTAACATAGAGAACAATACTTATACCGTATGAAAAGACTCCAATTAAAAGAGCTGCCGGGATATAGCTTAGATGAATTTGCCAGTTATTTAAAAACATGCCAATCGTTAAATTTGTAATACCTCCGAAAACACCTTTTATGAATGTTATTGTTTGAGGTGAAACTTCATCTATTATTGCAGATAAATGGTTGTCAAATCCCCAGGATATGCAGGCCAGTAAGATGAAAATTGCGGAAACAATCCCACTGTTGGATTCCTGAGAGGAAATAATAATTCCTGCACACAGAGTTAATAATATCCCGATTACAGAATAACGATCCAGGTTATCTCTAAAAAACAGGATTCCTAAAATTGCAGTCGCTACCAGTTCCATATTCAACCAGATGGAAACAGACATAGCATTGGCGGCTTTTAAACCAATCATTAGAAACAGAGGACCCAGTATTCCGCCACATAAAATTACCCCGCCTAAATACCACTTCCTGCCTGTCTTCCTTAATGCCTTAAATTCAATTTTTCTGTTTTTTATTATATAGGGAAGGAAGGCTAATCCTGTCCCCAGATATAACAATCCGGCTAATTGGAAACTGTTTAGTTGAGATAAAATGATTTTACTCAATGGAGTTGCTATACCAAAAAGTAAACCAGCAAGTAATCCGATTAAGATTGACCTTGCTTTCATGTTTTTGTAAGTAGTTTATCCAAGGTAATGAAATTTTTTCAGAATCGTATGCTGAGCTGAATCTTTAACCTGATCTGTTCTTCTACGAGATGGAACCGGGCTTCCGGGTCCCAACGCCTTTCCGTATTATTATTGTAGACAAGGTAAATTATATTCCCCGGACGGATCTGCCAGAAAAAACGGCCATTATAGCCCATCAGGTTGCTTACATCGTCATATTGGATGTAATTGCTGACACCAAGGTCGGGTGTTATAAAAAGATTAAGTTTTGCGAGGTAAACATTTTCTGAGAATTTTCCCTGCGGAAGGTCTCCTCTGATAATATTTGCACCAAGCTGAAGATTTGCGTATCCATCCAGTTTAAGGGTAACTCCTCCTTCAAGATCGTTGTAATGTCCATCGTAGAATTGCCCAAATCTGTAACTCAGATCAACCTGTGCTTTCCTGTATGCAGCAGTATTAACCTCAGCCCGGTAACTGATAAAAGTGTAGTCTCCTTTTGGAATAATTACACCTTCATATACTTCAAAATCTACAGGCAACACTTCTCTGTTTGGAATAATATTAAATTCAATATGCTCCCCGCTTTCAGTCCGGAAATTTATAGGTGCAGTAAATATGCTACGGCTCTGGATATGCCCGGTGAGATCCCAGTAGTTTGTCAGCTGAATCTCGAAAAACCATTGTCTTACCAGATTGCCAATCCAACCCTTTTCAAGGCGTGGCATATAACTAAAGTAATTGAAAAGAGAATGATATGCCTGCCTTGGAAGAAAGCCAAGACCTGGATCTATTGAGTCCCCGATAAAACTATAACTGGCAGATATATCGAAAAGATCATTGGGATAGTCAATTTTAAAACCCATGGCACTCTTGTTGCCTCCTTTTTTCTCATTCCAGTTCTTGACTCCCCATAATCCAACGGAAAAGTTATCGGAACCCATAAACTTTGAAGTCTTGTAGGTAAAATCACCTCCAAAAAGTGAGTTTTTAAGTCCGGAGGGATCGCCATTTGTGGCAATAATCCCAACCTTGGATTCTTCAAGAATATTTTGAGAAATCCTACCTGCGAACATATTCTGAGAGGGAACCGGACCAGAGGGGCCAGTTTGAACATCAAGTGCTGCAAGGTTTGTATTTCCAACCTTGCCGAATATTTTGGTTCCCAGTTTAAGAGGTACAGGGATACCTGCATTAAGTCCTATCCTACGGCTGAAGAAGGGCAAAAATGTTTCGGATGATCCTCCTCCAAAGTCAAAAATATCTGATCCCTCAAGGAAAAAGGTGCGTTTTTCAGGATAATATAATGGGAAACGGGTCAGATTCAGTTTGCGGTCATCTACTTCTGTTTCGGCAAAATCAGTATTATAAGTAACGGCAGCAACAAGATTAGGCGTTATATTCTTATACACATCAAAACCGCCCTTTATTACTGAAGAAACCGATCCGGTATCTGTTCTGTTCGCATCAGCACCTCCGATTCCATATGGACGGAATGTAAGGCCGAGTCCTTGTTTGATACTGTCGATACCTGAAAGCAAACCGGCTTCATCGGGATTGTAGAAAAAACTATTCAGACTGATACCCGAATACCGGATAATTTCCAGTTTCCGTGCAATGTATCTCTCAATATTTATTCCCCAGGAAGTGAGGTGTGAATTAAATGAAATTGTTTTAAAGGGTATTCTTATTTCTGTGCTCCATCCTTCGCCATCAATGCGGCTTTTAGCCTCCCATATTCCGTCCCAGGCGAGAGAAAAGTGTTCCCCGGTAGCAAATCCTTCACTGCGGGCGCCTCTTGGATTAATAATGAAAAGATAAGCGTTCCTTTTATCCTGAAACGGATCGAGCAAAATACTTATCTGATCATCTGTTTTTTCCTCAGCTTTATCATGTTCCATTGTATTGGCAGCAATTTTACGAGTTTCACTGTCATAGCACCTGATCCCAATGTACATGTCGTTCTGATCATAAATAATACGCACTTCTGTTTTTTCTGAAGGACTCGAACCCGGATAAGGTTCAACCATTTTAAAATCGGTGAATGGAATTGCTTGTTGCCAGAATGGTTCATCAAGTTTTCCATCTAGGACCGGAGATTGGTCGGATTTGAATGCCTCTATAATTGATTCTTGTGCAACAACAATATTAAAGGGGACTATAAAACATAGGCAGATTGAGAAGAGAAACCGCATCCCGGATAATATTTTAAAAGAATGCAATGTAAATATCTTTTCAGGGATATTTATCTTGGCTATCACATATCCAACGAGTTCTCTTTTTAAAAATGGGAGAGATTGTTCTGAATCTGGAAAATTCGAAGTTAAATTTAATTAAGGATATTGTTTCCAACAGCAAACCGCTTCGGGCTTTTGCCTACCTTAATGGTAGCTATCACTTTTTTTGTTTCAATTAGAATTACCGATACATCGCCGGAGGCAGTATTGCTGACTATTGCATACTTACCATCTTGTGTAAAGCCCACCCAGTTCGGGTCTTTACCAACCGGAATTTCACCCATAATTGAATTGGTTGCAACATCGACAATAGTGACACTGTTCAGCACCTGGCTGGTTATGTAAAGATTCTTCCCATCAGGGGAGAGTTCGATACCATGTGACGCTTTCCCATCAGCTGGAAATTTGTTAGTATGAGAGAGTGGAATCCAATCGGATATCTTCTTCGTAGTGGTATTGATCTTAACAGCACCATTAAGCCAACGGAGTGTAAGATACATAGTTTGTCCATCCGGAGACATGCTGATAATCCGTGGCCAGCCAAACACAGGTATTTCTCCAATTACTTTCTGTGAAGCAATATCTACAATGACAATCTTATTATCACCCTCTGAGGTTACATACAGAAGCTTACCATCAGGTGAGGGGAATGGAATGTGAGGATTTCGCCCGACGGGAATACTTGATTCGACTTTCCATGATGTAGTATTTATTATATCAACCTTATGCTCCGCATTGATAGTCACATATAAAGCCGCCCCGTCTTTTGTGAATGAGAGTTGATGCGGATGGCTTCCGACCGGTATTGTATTAGTCACAGTATTAGTAACAGGATCTATAATTGAAACCGTATTTTCACCTTCATTACTTACTGCAACCAATTTTCCATTTGGCGATACCGATACTCCATGAGGATTTTTTCCCGTTTTAATCCCTGCAATATTCTTCATTGATCCAAGATCTATTACAGAAATATAATTGGTATCATAGTTAGTAATATAAGCTCGAGGAGATTGAGCAGAAAGGAGTAAAGAGAATAGTGGTGCAACAAATATTGCTAATAATGATTTCATCTTAATAGGTTTTAGTAATTTATAACTTCAAAATCATCAAAATAACTAATTGCATCAGCTTTTGTCCATAAGCCAATATTACCGGGTAATTTGAAAGTATCATCAGTAGTCTCTATCATTTTGATACTGTTTAGAGAGCATGAAATGTTATTTCCTTTCATGTCAACAGACATTGTAAACCATACCCCTGTTCTGATGGCACAATCTATACTTTTTAACTGTTTGCGATTCCCGTTTACAACACGATAGAATCGGAAATTATTCTCCAGCGGATTACACCTGGCGATATAATAATTATTGTTATCAATATATCTCCAAACCAAACCACCTCCCTGATCTTCTTCACCTGCTACAGCTTTTATTCTTACTGTCAATTTGAAATCCCGGTAAGCCGGTTTATCGAGTATAAGCATGTTGAAGTAATCACCCTCATTTTTTGCTGACTGGGCAACAACTTTGTTCCCATTATCATTCACAACTTTCCAGTTAATATGTTGTGGCTTACCAGTTGCTGTTTGAGTAAAACCAACAGGTAGTTTGTCAACTTCACAATTTTCAAAGCTGATGATTGTATCTTTGCCATCAATATTTTCACCGGGAGGGTTTGTTTTTCCATTGGCCAGGTGCGTACCTGAACAAACTATTAAAACAGCGATGGTAATTAAGGGAATGAATAGTTTTCTTCTCATTGTTTTATTTTTTTTCATATATCATCAATTGAGCATCACTTCCTGCACGAGCCGGTGCAGCCACTATTAATTGATTCAGTTCGGGTACAAATAATGATGTTCTTGCCCCGGAACGAGATTCAACTCTTGAGATTGTTTTATAATTGTCTTTGTCAATCTGACTGACAACATCAATGTATCCACCTCCACAACTTATATAAATTTGTCTTGAGGAAGCGTCATAAAAAATATCATCCGTATCGCTACTTATGTCTATCTGAGTAATCATTTTCCCGGTTTCACTATTGATGACAAGCAATTTTGCAGGATTCCGGCAACCTATGAAAAGTCGATGATTCTTTGAATCCAATGCCATGGGGAAATTAGCTGTTGCATATTCCATTTTCCATTTGTCTTTAATTGATTTTTTCTCTATATCTAAAGTTGCAATCATAAGCGCATCAGGGACATTGACAAAGATTCTTTTTGAATCTCTATCCAACTGAAATGATTCCGGATGTCTAGGCAGTTTGATTTCAGAGAGCAGCTTGTAGGTTTTTGCATCAATGATAGCAATCGCTCCGTCACCATAACCCACAAATATCCTTCCTGATGAAGGGTCATATCTTACATTATCAGCATCTCCTTCCATTTTGATCGAAGTGATCAGCTGATAGGAAACTGTATTGAATACATCACATTCTCCATTCTCACCGTTTGCCACGAAAATGACATTATTTTCAGATATATACTTTATTCCCTGGGGCTCATGCAGATTCTTAATTGTATGAATTACTTTTTTGCTTATCAGGTCAACAACTTCAACTGTGTTATTGCCCAGAGCTGCGACAAATACTGTCTGATTCTTGCTGTCGTACGCAAGATGATCAATCCTTCCGCTTACATTAGATAGGGGAATTGTTGCAGCCAATTTTAAAGGATCATTTTGAGATGAAGTTTGTGCCTGGCATAAAACTAAGCAGAGCCAAAAGCAAATGACGGGTACTAATACTTGTGGTGATTTTTTCATTTAAAATGTTGATTTTAAAAGTAGTCCAAGGATAGCGGCAGTTAAAATGATAAGTGGTTCCTTAATTTTTTTGAAGAATATTAATACAATTACTGATACAAATGCAATTATCGCAGTAGGAAAGTCAACAATACTCCGAATACCAATAATGACAACGGCTCCGACTAAAGCTCCGATTACTGCAGCAGTGATGCCGTCGACAAATGCCTTGATAGAAATGTTTTTAGAAATTCTGTTGAAGTATGGGGCAGCAAGCAGAGTAATTAAGTAACATGGAAGAAATGTTGCCAGTGCAGCAACACAGGCTCCCGGGAAGCCGGCAACAAGATAGCCAATAAATCCAACTGTTATAACCACAGGCCCGGGAGTAATCATCGCAACTGCAACAGCATCGAGAAATTGCTTTTCATCCAGCCAATGGAAATCGTTTACAACACTACTATGCAGAAATGGAATTATAGCAAGACCGCTGCCAAAAACAAAAGCACCGGCTTTGGTAAAAAATATCGCAATTTTCACTAAAGCTGAAGTCTCGAATTGCCAGAATCCGATTCCGGTATACATTACCAAACTTATATTATTCTTTATCATCCATTTTGGGGGCGCTTTAATCAACATATAAATTATTCCGGCACCAAGAAATAATAGTATTTGTTCTGACTTGGTAATGATGGTTATTGATATTGCGATAATAAAAAACAACCAGAGGATCCAATTCTTTTTTAATGATTCTAAATTGAAATTGCCAATAGATTTTGTGGTGAGTTTGTAAGAATTCAGGGCGATAATCCCGATTACTGCTGCTCCGACACCGTAAAAAACAGCCTGCATCCATGGGAGACCCCCAAATAAATTGTATGCTATCCCGATGGCAACTACCATTAAAAATGAAGGCATTACAAACGCAAGACTGACCAGAGTAGCCCCAATAAAACGATAATGTACAAAACCCAGATACATACTTAACTGGGCAGCTAATGGGCCTGGAGCCAACTGAGCCAATGCCAAACCCTCTTTATATTCTTCTTCAGAAATCCATGTACGACTTTGCACAAGATCACGGTGCATATAACCAACAAGGGCTACCGGACCTCCAAAACCTGCATAACCAAGTCTCAGGAAATAAAAAACGAACTGTCTTAAAGAGTAGTTAGTTTTTGACTCCTCTGTCATATTAATAAGTGTGATTATCTGCACAATAAATCAATATAACTAGTAACAATTCAGAGGAAGGAAAGTTGGATTTTAGAATTTTAGTATTTAAAATTCACTGACAAATTAACCAAATAAATGGACGGTTATTTAATACCTGAAATGCAGGGGAGGATCCAGCATTTTAATTGCCAAATTTCATCGTAAAATTATTTGGGGGAGGTTAATTATCATTTTTAAATTGTTTTAAGGTCTCTGGTGACAGATTATCTTCTGCCTACCTTTCCCCTATATCATCCCATAAAACTATCCCAGAATCGACCCTGCGGGGACTGGTTGATAATTCAGCCATGTCCTATAGGAGTTGCACGGAACATAGTTGACAAAAACTCAAATTTTGGGAGAGGGGGTGAGCGGAATTGGGGGTGAGGGTTTTAGGAATCCCCAGCATCCTGGACCCAGCATCTGGGACGGCTTTCTTTCTGGCGTTCGGTTGATGTTCTAGCAATTAGGAATTCGATAGAACATAGTTTTACTGGGTCTGGTTGAACTGGAATATCTGGTTGAAGGGATCTGTTTAGAAATAAACAAAGTATCCCGGAATCGATTAAACTATACTGAAAGGAAAATTGGTTTTGAACTGGAAATTGTTAAAACCATCATCTAAGCGTGATGTCTGGTATATATGGATGCTTTCTGGTTCATCAACATAAAAAAATTGGCCCCACATAAATGAATAAGTATATTGAGTTAACCCCTTACTGGAACTCGCATTAATATTAAAATCTATCATTATTGTACTAAGACTTACTTTCTTTCATTGAGTCTGGTTGAAGTTATAAACTCAAAAAATATTTGATAATATCAACGCTCTCTTTTGAGCTGGTCTTATATTTGGATGCTGTTCTGCTGATAAACAAATCTAGCCCCAGTCTATATAGATCATTCTCCCAATTTGGATAATCATCAAACCACTCTTTCATTGCATCCCGCATTTCATTAATTCTTGAAACTTTATTATTTGAAAGAGTACTTGAAGAAGAACTTTCAGATTTTTCCCCAGTGCTATGTTCTGGTAATTGTTTTATTGTTTTTTCTTTTTTTATTTCTTTTAATATCTCTGTATTATTAATTGTATTAATAGGGTTCTCTGGAGAACCACCCCCTGGTCGTTCAGGAACTACCCCCCTGGTCGTTTGAGAACTACCCCCTAGTCGTTCGGGAACTACCCCCCTGGTCGTTGAAGAACCACCCTCTGGTTGTTCAGGAAGTACACCGTGGTTCTCTGGAGAACTACCCCCTAGTCGTTCGGGAACTACCTCGTGGTTCTCTTGAGAACTACCCTTTTGTGATACAGGTACCTTTTTCTCATTATCGGTTTTAACCGCTTCCCCGGTTGGCCTAATGACTCTTCCGATACATTTTCCTTTTTTATAGACATTTTCTGTTTTGATGTACCCCAGATTTGTCAACTGAGTTATCCTTTTGGACGCCGAAGATTTTGTTATTCTTAATAATCCGCCAAAATACTCGTTGGAAGCAAAACAACCGTCAGGTAGTTCATCGAGAGACCAGATCTCCGATAGTAAAATCTTGTTCGTCCAATCCAATTCATTGTTTTCCATCAATTCAACAGGTATCCAAATACCTTTTC
>Ga0315270_10000386_pt1 | contig 24639 bp, 33 predicted proteins | sample C1_bottom_MG_FD_204932 | JGI IMG/M metagenome (GOLD analysis project Ga0315270, IMG submission 204932) | Sediment microbial communities from Yellowstone Lake, YNP, Wyoming, USA - C1_bottom | ecosystem: Environmental > Aquatic > Freshwater > Lake > Sediment | place: USA: Wyoming | collected...
CGACGAGAAGAGCCTTGCCATGGTCTCCGAAATGGCGGCCGCGGCCGAGGCTCAGGTGTGGGTGGAGCGCGTCGGCAAGGGCGAAGAATGCACCGTCATCATCGAGGACGGCCAGGTGCAGGCGGCCAGCGCCGAGCCCGTGGCGGTGGCACCGCCCGCGGACGCGGCGAGCATCCCAGACGCCACGAAGGCCGAGCGCGAGGCGAACTTCAAGGCGAAGGCCGGAGCGCAGTACGACGAGCCTGGCTCAAGAGGGTAGCAAGTTGGGCGCCGGCCGGGTGGGTCCTCCTCCTTTCCCGTGGTTTCCGGTCGGCGCTCATTGATTGAGGTTGCTCATGCCAGAGTCGAAAGACTTATCCCCCGTCCGACGCGAAAGGGATCATGGCAGTTGCGCACGTCGGCCGGAAAGCCTCGGTGAACAGGATTGGCGGCTCGGAGAGACGAGCACTTACACGAGGTGACAGGATGAGTTTCGACGAACAAGCAGATAGCGACCTTGACCTAGCGATCGAGCACGGTCTCAAAATGAACGCTCGCGTAGCCGAGCTGACCGAGCAACTATCCGCGAGCTGGGCCGAGGTCGATCGGCTGCGTAATCTGCTGGGACAGATGGTTGACGTGCTGGTGCTCCGCGGGCACGCCATATCGCACGCGGATTGGGAGGAGGCGACACACCTCTCGGGGCGTAGCGATGCGCGCATGCCTGACTGGGACCGCGACGCGGCGAAAGAGGCCCGCGCCCTCCGTGCCGAGCGCGACGTCCTGCGAGCCCGCGCCGAGTCGGCAGAGGCGGCGTGCGCGGCGATGCGCTCTGCCCTTGACGTATGTGACAACACGTTGAGCGCGTGCTCGCCAGGAACCGACCTACGGCCAGCATTTTTGGCGATTGAGAAAGCCACGACGCCAGTCGCTGAGCCGCCATGCCGTGCCTGCGGGCATCGCGCCAAGACCCACCATCAGGACGGCGCCCAACGGCTGGAATGCCGCGAGCGGGGCTGTGACTGCACTGACTACGAGGAGCCCGCGACCGAGCCCGACTCGACGGAGGTGAAGCCGTGAGGATGACCAAAACGATCGACATGACGATGACTGCGGTGGGCATCCGTCTCGGGATGGCCGTGTCGGCAGGGATCATAGGCGAGGCGCGCACCATGAGCCATGTCCAAATCGCTCGCATGATCGAAGAGCTGGCGATGGATGACCGAATGATCGGCGCACTCATCGCGCAGGCGCTCGAGGACGGTTCCACCAAGGTCGACCCTGTCGTCTGGGCCGAGAGGATGCGGGCGATGATGGCACGCACCAATAAGCCGCGGCTGGTTGCGACGGAGGCGAAGCCGTGAGCGACAACACCAGGATCGCAGATCGTCACCCGAGCCGAGCCAGGATCGCCCGTAGCGCCGGCTCGAGCTCGCCTGGACCGGGCGCACGTGGAACCCATGGCAGGGTTGCCACAACAGCGCGCCAGCGCGCGCAGAGAGGACCGGGACAAAATGATCGAGACCGCGGCAGGAAATGATCGTAAGTGCGCCCGCTGTGGCGCCGACGAGTGGCGGCAGGACGGCTACTGCTCGGTCGAGTGCCGGGATCTGCACGAGGTCGAGCACATCGCGGACGTGATCGTGACCCCGGGCGCGGGCTATACGATCACAGAGGAGACTGTCGCCATCGCCAGCGCGATCTACTGGTCATGGTGGCGAGCCAGAGACATGCACGGGGAGGCGCCATGAGCGGCGAAGCGCAGTGGAACAGCGACCAGGCCATCGGCGAGCGGGCGCTCCGAGAAGACGCAGAGCGCTGTCGTAAGTGTCGTGCTGGTAAGAGCATGACCGAAGACGTGTCGTGGGAGAAGAATGCTCGCGACCGATTCCTGTCCGTCTACGGAGCGACCATCGCCGTCCAATGGGCGGCCCATGTCCGCGAGGGCCGGGGGCTCGGTGAAAGCTCCATCCGACGCTTCGTCTCCGAGGCGCGTGCTCTGGCCCAGTGGACCGAGGAGGTACAGCATGTGTGAGGAAGCATTCGACGAGGTGATCATCCCCTGTGAGGACGGCATGGTCCTGCACGTCACGGGGGGCTACGGGCGCGAGGATGTTTGTCTCGGCATCGGCAGGCCGACCGAGGATGACCGGAAAGCGGGCTGTGCCGGTATGCCTGCGATGATCGTCCTGCTCGACAGGGAGGCCCGCACGGCGCTCCGCAAGGCCCTGCGGTCGATGATGCGAGGTGGGCTATGAAATGCGAAGCCCGCGGGAAAGATGGCACGCTTTCGGATGCTGTTGAGTGCGATGTAGGCACCTACGATCTCGACGTTGCTCTGGGCAAAGAGCCCTTGTCGGTTGTGCGCGTATTGATGCTCAACGGGTTTCGATCTCGCATTAGAGCCGACGAGCGAGCGAAGGTGTTGGCGATGGCGCGGGAGCGCGTAGCACAGATGTGGCGCGTTGCCGATGCGCGTGACGAATGGGTCAGACTACCTGACGTGCTCGCCGTCATCGACGACCTGACGAGGGAGGGGGGAGTCAAGGGGGAGATCGAGCCATCTTCCCCCCTCCCCCTGGCCGATGTTCCCCCCTCCCCCCACGGGTCTGTATCCGGTCTGTATCCGGTCTGTATTCGGTCTGTATCAGCCGAGGGCATGACCTGCCCTGACTGTGACGGGCGCGGCTACCCGGTGGGCAGAAGTGCGGACAAGTGCGGATTCTGCGGAGGGACCGGCCATGTGCTCAGAGATCACAAATAGGCCCTGTCCGTGGGGCGGGGCAGTTGCGAAGACCACCCCACTCGACGCCGAGCCGGCCGAGAAGGGGGCCTCGCCGACATCGCAGGATGGCCTGCGGACGGTGGCGGTTCGCCAGTAGCCGACCCCATCGGCGAAGCTCGGCGACGATCTCCGGGGGACACCATCACCGGAGGTGGCGCAGGCGCGCCTCGACTCCGGGAGAAGGAATCTGGACGACGCGGTGATGTCTGGCCACCGCCCCCGGACGACGTGCACGCATGGGGGACCGTGCCGCCCGACGCTCAACCCGCGCTTTGTCGCTTGGCTGATGGGGTTCCCCCTCGACTGGCTCGACGTCGAGCCAAGCTCAAAGCCCTCGGGAACGCCGTAGTGCCGGCGTGCGCTGAGATAGCCGGCCGTCGCGTTCTCGAACTCGAGGCGCGCGCCACGGGGGCCGCATGACCGCACTCGACTACTTATTCCCGCCGCCGAACACGGTCATCGGCCGATGCCGTGCCTGCGGCGTCGAAGTCCACACGTACAACGGCGACTGGAACGACCCAACGCAAGCCGTTGGGAATGGGGGGCTGTGGTGCAACGAGTGCGAGCGCCGATCCAGGGCCGCTCCAGACCGTGCCACCGCCGAGGACAAATGACAGCCCCGGTCTATGACGTCGTGCTTCGGCTTCCTTCCGGCGTCGAGCTCGCCCTTTGCTCGCCTGAGACCGCGGCCGGGCACTCGTGGGCCTTCCGGCTCGCATGGACATGGCCCGTTGTCGAGGAGATGACCAATGCCGTCCGCAACGTCTTCGAGGCCTTCCCCGGCGCCCAAGTCACGACCGCGGCGCGCGCGCTCGCCGAAGCGACCGACCAAGCCATCGAGCGCGGCGTCTTCGACGACCCCGCCGGACGGCTGCTCGCCGAACGCCTCGGCATCGACCTGCGATGGCGCACCGGACCGAAGCGAGCCGCCTAGGTGCGGGGCGTGGATTGGCTCGAGCGTCTGCCTACTCGAGCGCGGTCACGCCACGATGCACGTCACCGGCGCGCCGTGTGCCGACGCTATGGTCTGACGAGCAGCAGGGCGGAGCCCGCCGGCCCTTCTGTGCCCCAGCCCGCCGCCACGGATAGCTCCATGGACAGGCCCAGAGCCCGCAGGGGCGGGGCCGCCAGCGCGATGGCTGGTGCGAGTCCATGCGCTGACCCCAGGATGGCGACGCCAGCGCCCCAGCGGGCGCCCAGCGCCACAGGAGGGGCAGAGCCGAGCGCCTCCGTTACGTCGGCCTGCCACGTCCCACTGACGAGCTGCGCCTTGGGTGCGGGGTCGAGCCGCCACGCCGCAGCGGCGCCGACCAGGACCCGGTTGCCGGCGCGCGTCTCGAACGTCACCTGGTCGACGCGGATCTCGGCGCGGTCGCCGGGGGCGAGCAGACACGGGGCTTCCTGTTTTGGGGTTACGATTGAGGAGGTGGCGACTGGACTTGGGGGACGAGGCTCTCCGGTGGCCGTGGCCGACCCCGTCGACGCACTCACTACCGAGACCACGCGGGCGCCGCGCGCCGCCTTCTCTGCGCGCTCGAGTGCCGCGCGCAACTCGGGGTTCTCCGCCGCGAGTCGGTCGCGATCGGCCTGGAGAGCATCCTTTTGCCGGCGCTCTTCGACGACGAGCCCCTGGGCGCTGAGTCTGCCCGCCTCGGCCATGCGCGCGAGCTCGGCCTGCGCCTCGGCTCCACGGTTGAGCTTGTACGCCAGCGCTCCAACCGCCGCGAGTCCGGCAAGCATCGCGATGATGACCGCGCGGGTCATGGCGCGGGCGCCTGCGGCGGCTGGTCGACTCCAGCGGCTACGGGGGGTGCCCGGCGTCCAGTCTGCCGCAGCACCTTGTAGGCCTGCCCAACGAACGACCCCAGCAAGCATCCGAGTAGCGCGCGCGCGCCTGCGCCCGCGGGAGCCCCGACCCATGGGATCCACAGCGCCGCGGTGCAGAGCATGAGCGGCAGCAGGGGTAGGAGGCGGATGACGAGCGGGCGCGCGAACAGTTCCGGGAGCACCCGGCGCGCTGTCGTGATGGCGATTGCCACCGAGCACACAACCACGATGTTCTCGGTCTTGATGACGATGGCCAGCAGCACGTTGGCGGCAGCTTCCATTGTGTGGTCTCCTACGCCGCCTTGATGGCGGCATGCAGTTGGTAGCCTCTCGACTCGAGCTCGCGCGCCACGTAGTCGCGGTCGCGGACGCGCCAGTCGGGCGGCAGGATTTCGCGGACGGACGTGACGAGCTCGCGCATGTGGATGTGCGGCCCCGGGCAGATCTTGCGCGGGTCGCGGCTCGCATCCGGTAGATCGATGTGACCCGCGAGAGACACGCGCTCGAGGCGCATCAGGTCAGCGCACACGACGATCAGCGCTCGCTGTTGGCTGTCAGTCAGGGGGCCGTGCTCACCCACCGCGGCGACGGCCAGCGAGTAGGCGTTGTGGGCTCCTGCGTGAGCTGCCTGGATGTCGAGCGGCAAGGCCTGCTCGATGACCCCGGAGGGCAGCACCAGTATGTGATACGGGAAGAGCCCGCGGGTGTACGATGCCATCGGCCCGCGGCAGAACGCGGCGGCCAGCGTGACCACGTCGAGGTCGGCGTCGGGCACGGGGCGTGGATTGTGCGGCTCGATCTGCGACAGGCTGGTCTTGTGCACGACGACATGACGCAGAGGGCGCGGCAGAGCGCGGCTGTTGGGCGCCTGCACCTCTGCGATGCGGTTGAGGATCATAGCCGCGGCCCCCGCGCGTTGAGAACGATGCCGGCGGTGAGCGCGAGCAGCAGCGCCACCCCGACGCCAATCAGATCTCTTGCCTCGAGCGCGGTCACTTGCGGCCCTCGCGCAGCAGCTGCAGCAAGAGATCCTGCACCTTGCCCATGGACTGCTTGATCTCGCCATGGTCGCGAATGTTGGCGTCCCCGACAGCCTGGTTGACGGCCTCGATCTTTCCCAGGCGCTCGCCTAGGCGGCGTTCGAGCTCGGCGCGGTGCTCGGACTCGGCCCTCTGCGCGGCGGCGATCTTGTCGTCGACATGGTCCGCCGTGGCGAAGCCACGCGACCCGAGCCAGATAGCCGAAGCGCCGGCGAAGAGCCCCGCAACGACAACCACGGTCCCGAGCGATGGCGTCAAGTCGGCAAGCGCTCCCTTGATGGACACCCAGCGGGGATGCTTCGGCGGAACTGGCAGTGCGCAGGTCTCGGCCATCGGCGTTGCTCCGTTACGGGGTCTGGACCCCGACAGTGGTCCATGTCGCGCCCGCACCAGTACCGGCTACCGTGCAAATCTTCAGGACTCCGGCGGTGGTGACATAAATGTCGCCCACCACGACAGCCCCAGACGGATACGAGTTTTGCGGGGTCAGATGCAGAAGCGGCTTGATCGGCGATGTGGTGTCGCCATCCACATATAGAGCGTAACCGTCCGTCGCGGTCGCCTTGATGGCGATGCCGGTCTCCTGGGCCAGTGCCTTGACAGCATACCCGCTTCCTGTGGAGGATTCGGCATAGACGGCCGCGCCGTTGCCGTACGCGGTCGAAGAGATACCGTCGCCGTTTGTCGTGCCCCCGGAGAAAATACCACCTGTGCCGCTAGGCTCGCCGCCTGTCGCCGTGATGCCGGTACCGCTCGTCGGCCCGCCGGTGAACGTCCCTCCTTGGCCGGTCCCCGTCCCGACCGAGATGACGCCGGTGCCGTTGCCAGATCCGGCGGTGAACTTACCGGCAGTGCCGTTAGTAGCGCCGCCGTAGAAGTCGCCGCCGATGCCGCTGGTATGCCCGCCGAGGGCCTGGATGCCGTAGCCGGTGCCGTCGCCCGCGACGTACAGCCCGTCTCCGTCCGAGGCCCCGCCGTAGATTCTGGCGCCCTTGCCGTTCGTCGCACCTCCGCGAGCCTGCAGTCCGATGCCACCGCCTGCGCCGCCTGTCGTATAGACGCCGTACCCGCTACCGGCCCCCGTGGAGGTGATGCCGTAACCGGATCCGCTGTTCGTGGCGACGATGGCGGATCCACTGCTGCTGTTCGTGGCGGTGAGCGCTGCGGTGGCGGTGGAGCTCGACGCCGTGATTTGGTTGTTGAGCGCAGAAGATGCCGGGTAGTAGTGGTCACACGTCCAGACGGTGGCGCCAGCGGCGTCTTTCATGACGATCTTGTATTCGGCCGCCGTCAGCCAGATTTCGCCGAACCAGCCGTTGCCGTCTGCAACCACCGGGTTCGCATTCGGCACCGTCAACGCCGAGTCGGAGTAGGTGTCCTTCGGCGTCGTCGTGGTGGGTAGGTAGAAGTAGAGCTTGGCGCTCGGGATGGCCGCGCCGGTGATGGTCTGCGCGCGGAACTTGGGGATGGTGAGATTCGACGCCGGAGCCGAGACGGCCCAAAGCGACAGGGAGAGGACGAGCAAGGCTCTGACGGACTTCTGCATGGGTCAACCTTTCCTTTCCTTACTAGATCAACTTCTTGGCGACGACGGTCACGCATCCACCGGCCCAAACCACGACGTTTGCGGAGAATGTGATCTCTATCGCGCGGTTCGCTTGACCAGCCGCAAATCTCGCGTACCCTGTGAAATCATTACCGCTATGCTGCTCCATCCAGAAGCCGGGGTTGCCCTGCGTCCCGCTGGCCTTCCACCACAACGCCGATAGGATGCACGAGCCCAGGTGCTGGTGATAGTTGGTTCCGTCGTACTGCACGTTCACCATCACGGCCCACGTCCCGAAGAGGTCCACAGGGAAGGCGGCGCCGATGGTGTACCATGTCCCCGCCGTGTAAGTTCGCGCCGTGGAGTCAGTGAGCGTTACTAGCCCGTTGGTGTGAACACCAAGATCCGCGATGTGCGTGTCGATCGCAGCATGGGTTCTCGTTCCTATGTTCGCCAGCGTGGTATGGTTGACTTGCGCCCCATCACCCCCGTTGTGGTCGTGTGAATCGCCATTGGTGACACCCTTGGCGGTGACAGCGTACAATCCATCGAAGTACGTCTTGAGCGTCGACTTTAGGTTGGCCCACGTAAGCTTCTTGAGGACGTGGCTCGCCGCACTGTCCGTGATAGCGACGTTGTCCGCGTCGACCGGCGTCGTCTTCGCCGTCGCGCCGTCGACGAGCGTCCCCGCGGTAGTGGTGGTCTCATTGCCGCTGTTGGTGCCGCTCGTGTTGCCGAGCACGGTCTTCTGGGCGTCGGTGCAGTAGCGGGCGTTGGTCGAATCGGCGATGTCGGCAGTCGTGCGCGTCGGGAGAAACTGTTCGCGTAGGTACTTCGCCCAGGCGGGCGTGATGGGTTCCTTGCCTGCGATGGGCGCGGCCAAGTTCGGGAAGTGGAGCGTCATAGGGCGAGTTGCTCCATCTCGGCATAAGCGCCGACGACGGCGAGCTTTGTCTTGTCCGAGATCGAGAGGCGAATCGTGCGCTGGTAGAACCTACCAAGCCGCGTCCATACGGCGCGCCGCGTGGCCTCTCCTGTCTTGCCTGCGGATCGCGTGAGCTCCGCCGACCAGGTTTTACCCCCGTCGTCGCTCCAACTCAGCATGAACTGCGGGTCTTCATACGCCGTGCCGCCGGCGTTCTGCACGGCGCCCATCTCGCAGTCGATGTACAACTTGTGCATGACCAACTGCCTGCCGCTGCCATGGATGGGCGCGCTCTGCATGGTGCGCACGAACGGCTGCGCGTTGTCGTCGTAGGTCTGCGGGTCGAGCTCGTATAGGTTGCCGCTCTCAAAGTCGCCTGCCAGGTCGAGACCGAAGGCGCGCACGTAGCTCTGAACTCGCCACCGCGGCTTGTCGTAGGTGGCACGGTCCCGCCACAGGCCCGTCGTGATGTCGTAGGCGAACGACGCCGTGATGAAGTTCAGCACGTAGTGGTCGTGACCTTCCACCCCGTAGGCCACGGCACTCGCCAGCTCTTTCGCGGGCAGGGCCTTGATCTCCCGCTCAATGCCGGGTGTGCTGATGCGCTTGGGCTGGTAGCCGGACATGGAGTAGACGGCACCGTCGTTTGCGAGCCAGAACACCTGGTCCGCCCTGACGACCACGGAGCCGGCCGCCGCGCATCCGACGTTGCGAACGCCGCCGGGCGTGCGCGCGAAGGGGAAGTAGGCATCACCAGAGGGGTACCAGTGCTCGAGCGTCTCGGCTCCGAGCAGGACGAGCTCGCGGTTGATCTGCGCCACGGCAGCGAGCATGTCGGCGAACGTGTCGGCGCTCGAGAAGTCGAGGGGGTTGATCGTCAACATGTCATCGACCCCGGTGACGAAGAACTGTTCCGAGTCCGCCAGCGCCAGAATGCCGATGCCATCCATGTATGCGGCCGAGGTGTAGCGGTTGCCGTCAACCAGCACGGGAGCCGCGTCGAGGGTCGCAGCGCAGAAGCCAAGATTCGTCGCGATGCCGACGTGCGTCGCGTTGGCGATCATAGCGACGTCGCCGTTGCCGGGGATGGTGCCGATCAACGCAAGCACCTTATCGGCGGTAACGGCGTACAACTCGGTCCCGCTCACCACGAACAGGTTCTCGCCTTTCAGCAGCGACCCGCGAATTGGGCCCGCGCCAATCGCCCCCCACAGCTTGAGCCCGGCGTCGCCGTAGACCGCGACCGGACCCTTGCTGCTCGCTGGGTTGACCTCCAGGTAGCAGTTCACCAAGCGCTCGGCGGAGACGACGCCCGATTGCGCCTTGGTGCTCTGGGTGGCCCAGGGGATGGGAACGAGCTCGCTCACTGCCTCATCCTCGGCTTCTGCTCGGGGTCGACCAAGGTCGCCTCGCCGGCGAGCCGGCCCATGGCGGAGATGGACTCGCGGAGCATGTCGACGGTCGGCGGCGTCTTGCTGATGAGCGGCCGGATCATGGTCTCGACGCTCGCGATCCCCTCGGGCGTCGACAGCGCCTCCATCATCGCCTGCGGCGACATCAGGCGACGGTCGATGGCCTTGGCCGCGGCGCGCGCCGCCTGCGACACGAGATCACCACCTCCGCCACCGAATCGCGATGTGAGTTGCACCAGGCTCTTGAACATCGTGTCAGAGCCTTCAATCCCGGGCCCGCTCCCGAGACGGTCGAGCCCGCCGACAAGTGCAAGCAGGTTCTTTCGCGTGCGCAGATCCTGTCCGAAGAGCTCTCCGAGTAGGTCGGCGTTCTTGCGCAGCGAGTTGGCCAGCGTCACGGGTCGCATGCCGGTCGTCGTGGACTCGTTGAGCACATCACGCCCGAACTCGGTGGCGGCGCGCATCTTGCCGCCCGACTCATAGACGCCGAGCAGGACTTGCGCGCGCAGGTTCTTGGCGACGGCCGGGTCGGTCTTCTCGAGGATGTCGAACAAGCCGCGGCGCTGCTTTCCGCTCATCGACATCACGCGCCCCACCACTGACTCTCCGGCGCCCGCCTGGTCGAGCTTGAGGATCCGGTTCAGCACGTCCGTGGCCGCCTCGTTGATCGGCTTCGACATCTCCCGCCAAGTCGAGTTGGCCTTGCGAAGGAGAGTCGCGGCCTCGCCGTTGACGGTGCCCTCGGTTGCGGTGAGATCGGTCTCGATGGCGTCGAGCACCTTGCCCGCCAGCCGGCGCTGGTTCGCCACCGCCAGGCCCTCGATGGGCGTCAACTCTCCCGACTGGATGCCGACGAATAGCGACCGCAGGTTCTGCATGTCGTCGATGGTGACACGGCCACCCTTCTTCGTGCCCGCTTGGGTGAGCTTGTCGAGGACGGCGCGGGCTTGGGACTCCGTCTTGGCCGGATTGAACTTGTTGGATTCGATGATGTCGCCGAGGGCCTTGCGCGTGGAGTCGGTGATGGTGTTGCGCGCGCCGCCGCCAGCTTCGCTCGAGGCGCGGTAGATCGGACCGGCGGTGGCCGAGCGGGCTTCGCGGGCCGCGCCGATGTACTTGCTCACCGTGCCGGCCGTCGCCTCTCCCACGGTGGCGTCCCCGAGCTCGTCCGGGTTGGCCGCCACGAGGTCGACGATGCGATCAGCGGCCTTCGAGATGGATGCGGCCTTGCGCGCCTTCATCATCGCCATCTCGTCCATCGTCTCGGGGGTCTGTGCGAGCACGCGCTGCACGCCGAGGCCATACTTGCTGCCCGTCGCCTCGGGTACCGTGAACTTGACCGGGTCGTCGACGTTCAGGGCGGAAAGCGTCTGCTCGATCTCCTGCGTCCGCTCGTAGAACTTCTTGGTGGTCGTCGCTTTCAGGCCCTGCGATGCCTGGCCGCCGACGTCGATCCCGACCGTCTTGGCGAGCTCCGTGGCGGCTGCCGATCGCCGAGCGGCGGCCACGCCCGGGACGGCCTCGGGGAGCACGCCATAGACGCGTCTCGCCCCCTGGAGCATGGTCCGGCCGACTACGCGGGCGCCAACTGCGATGGGGATGGCGGCGGCCTCGCCGGCGGCGCCTAGTCCCGCCGAGAGGCCAATATTGACGAGTCGATCACCTGTGGAGAGGTTGTCTGCTCCGGGTAGAGTCGCAGAAGCCACCTGCCGAGCGGCGGCACCAAGGCCGCCACCAACAGCACCGCCAGCCACAGCGCCAGCTGGACCCCCAAGCAGAGCCCCACCGACAGCACCAGCTGTACCAACGCTCGTTTCAAGCGCATCCCCCGACAGGTCCGCAACGTCGCCCAACGTCCATAGGTCTTTGCGGTCCAGGTACCGCGGGGGCTTGCCCGGCTCGCGAATGATGGCGTTGCCGGTCAGCGTCCCGTCTTCGTCTACGTCGGGGATGATTTGCGCATCTGGGAAGCGGTTTTGCAAGTAGTTGATGGCGCCGTTCGGGCTCGCCTTGAGCCCCGCCCCGGCGCGCGCCGCGAAGCTCCCGATCTCGGGCTGCTGCTCCGCCTGAGCGCGCAGGATCTTGTGTGCGCCGCGGTAGATCTCGGCGAGTGCGTCGGGGACCATCACTGTGATGCTGCCGTCCTTGTCGGCGGCGGTGATTCCCATGAGCGCGCCCGAGTCGTCCTCGCCGGGGGCGATGACGGGGTAGCGAGACTGCAGCGCGGCCATCGTGTTGGCGAGCAGCTGCTTGTCGTCGATCTTGTTCTGCGCGACTGCCTGGATCGCCGCTTCGCGGTCCTCGTCGAGCAGCGTCGGAGGCTTCTCGGCCCGCGCCTGTCCGAACGCTTGGCGCTGTCCCCCAAGGCGCTGTTCGAGAGCGGCCCATGTGTCGGCCTGGGACGGCCGCGCCACAGGCACGGCTGCTGCCTGGCCACCGGGCGCGGAGCCACCGCCGACCTTGGCCTCGAGTTCGTCCCACGTGAGGTCAGCCACCGTCGCCTCCGTCCGCCCCTGAGTCGTCGACGTAGCCCTCGCGCACGAGCTGATCGAGCGCTTGCTTGGGGGTCAGGTTGCGCGACTTGAGGTCGCGGAGGCGAGCGATTCGGTCTGCGGGTGATCTGGCTTGCTCGCCCTGTGCCGCCAGGTCAGCCACCATCTGCCCCTGTTCCTCGGGCCGCAGGCTGAGGCCTTCGCGGAGAACCTTGCGGTGAATGCGCAAGCGGATCGCCACCGCGTCGCGGAAGTTCTTGAGCGAGGCAGCGAACTCGGACGGCCCCAGGTCGGGGTTGAGGGTGGTCTTCTGCAGGCGGACGAGCTCAGAGTCACTGGCCGAGGCCCCTGTGACCTGTTGCCTGTAGGCGTTCCAGACCTGGCCCACGGTCTCCTCTGCGGCCCGGCGCTGGCTGATGTAGTCGACGTTGCCGGGCGACAGATTGACGCCCGCGTAGTCGGCACCCTTCAGCAGCGCGGCCTTCGCCCGTCCACCGAGGGTTAGGAACTCCGGCTTCATCTGCCCGTCGAGCTTGTCGAGGTTCGTGAGGAGTACGGAGTCGTCGATGATGTTCTGTTCGGTCTTCCCCCGGACGGCCTTTTCGAGACCCGCGCTGGGCATCTGATTGACGACTTGCACCTGGTTCTGCGGCATCGTCTTGCCGCGCTTGCTCGCCTCCCACATGTCGGCGATGGCCTTCTGGACCTCCGGGTCGCGCAGCCCAGAGCCCTCCATCCCGGGCCCGTAGCCGTGGGCGCCGAGGGCCTCTTTCATCATCGGGGTGACCTCGGGGGTGGCGAGGATGGAGATCACCCGCTTTTGCTCGTTGACCATCTGGCTGAGCGCCTCGGGCGGCGGAGGCTCCGGCGGCAGAGAGCCTCGCTCCGCGCGTCCGGTTCCTTCGAGAATCGCGACCAGCCGCGGCCATGCCTGCGGGCTCCGCTGTGTCTCGGTGAGCGCCCCGAGCATGCCTTGCGCCTCGTATAGGTTCTTTTGCCGGGCTCGCTCGGTGGTGTCTGCTGCGGCCTTGTCCTGCGCAGCCGCGCGGCTGACGCGATGGGTCTCGAGCTGCGACCATTCGTCGGGCGCCAGCTGCTGCAGTGCTGAGCCGTTGCCTTCGAAGTACTGCGCGCGCGCGCCCGGGATCTGCTCGAGCATCGAGCGCTTGATCTGCTCGCCCTTGAGCGCCTCTTCCTGCACTCGCGCCTGGCGACCGAGGAGGAAGAACTTGACCGGATCGAAATCAGACATTGGCGGGCCTCTACTGGTAGTAGCCCGCAGGGGCGTACGCGGTGCCGTAGATGTCGTTCAGCCTGCTTGGGTCGCGTCCAACGTCAGCTCCGCCGTATGGGTCGGCGTAGCCCCCTCCTCCTCCACCGAAAGCGCCTGACGACGCCCCGAACATGGCGAGGTTGCCGAGGTCGCCAAGCAGGTTGCTGCCGGCCTGCAGCCCCGCCCCGGCATAAGGAACACTGCCGTAGCGGGATGGCACGATGCCCTGCATGGTGAGCTGCGCGTTGCCGGCTGCCACGTTGTTCAGCGAGTTCGCTCGAGCGGCCGCCGTGTTGGTGCCGATCTGCGCCAGGTTGCTGCCGAGGCCCGTGGACAGGTTGGCCAGATGTGCTCCCTCGTTGGCCGCCAGTCCGGACAGGTACGACCCTTCGGCGCTGTCGATGTTGGCAAGGGACGAGCCGCGCGCCATGTCGACATTCGCCAGAGATGACCCGCGGCGCTCGGACAGGCCAGATTGCGCAGACCCGCGGCGCTCGGACAGGTTGGCGAGGCCGGAGGTTGCCTGGTAGCCGACGTCGCCCAGGTGCATCTGCATGTTGCGGATGGCGAGATCGCGTTGCGCCGCTTGCCCAAACTCGTTCGACGCGAAGCCCTGGTTGTACTCGGTGAGCTTCTTGAGCGCCGCTCCGCTGAGGCGGCCGCCGGCTGCGGACGTGGCGCGCGAGAGCGCTTGGTTACCCTGCTCGAGACGGAACTTGTATCCGGGGTCTTGCTCGAAATTCGCGCCGAGGGGCGTCTTGACGGCGTCTTCTCCGTAGTGGCCGAGACCGGACAGACCGCTCAGTCGCGACTCGGCGCCGGCGTATCCGGCATCGAGTTGGCCGGCCGCTGCGTCGTAGGACGAGTTCAGTCGCGACTCGGCGCCGGAGAAGCCCTTGTTGAGGTTCGCTCGCGCCGCATCTGCCCTCTGCGACCAGAGCTGAGCAGCACGCGTGTCGCCGGCTTGCAATGCCTGCCGTGATTTCGCCTCGGCCTGGGTGAGCAGGTTGCTGGCCTGCGTCCCGGCTTGCTCGATGAGATCCGAGCCCTGCTTGCCGGCCTCGATGCGCTGCTGTTGTGCGGCTTGCGTGTCTGCCCGGGCTTGGGCGTCCGCCTTCTCCTGAGCCTGTCCCTGCTTGCGGCGCTGGTAGTAGTCGAGCCCGGCTTTCGCCGCAATGACCCCGCCCGTGATGGCGAGGGCGGTTCCCGTTGCGATCATTGCAGGCTCCTTGCGTAGATGGTCTCGAGTAGGCGGTAGCCCTTGTTGATGTAGACGCGGCCGACCTTCTGCGGCTCGCTGGCGCCGAGGGCCACCATGTAGAGCGCCTGGGCGCCCTGCTCCTTGGCCCACGCCTCCGCCGCGGACAGCAGGCGAGAGCCCAGGCCATGGCCCCGGCAATCGGGCCTGATGTACCAGGCGAGCTCGTGAGCCACCTGCGCATCTGGGCAGAGGGAGTGCGGCGACGTGGTGAGCAAGATGAACCCTGACGGCTTGGCGTCCACCGTCGCGACGATGAGCGCGCGCCCGTCCTCGAGCATGCACGTGCAGAGCAACGCGCCCAGGTAGTCGTCATTGCGTGGCGACACCTTGCCGAGTCCCGCGGCCGCGTAGAAGTCGCGCGCCATGGCGAGGACGTCATCAAGATCGGCGTCGACTGCCGGCCGGACCTCAACCACGTGCTCGTTCATCAGAAGTGCCTAGCGCGAATGGGCGCCCGGGGGCGGCCCGCTGACGTCTGCGCGCACAGCGTTTGCCATCCCCGCGCCGCGTCGTTCTCGACTTCGATGCGCCGCTGGCCGGTGATCCCGAACACGCCAGAGAGGCGGCCGGCCATGTACTCCTCGAGCGCGAGCTGTGCCCACTCAGGGATCGTGGCGAGCGCGAACGGAGCCTTGTTGAGGCGGCGCAACTCGGCATGCACCGAGTCAATCGCCGCCTCGGTCTTCACCTGGTCCTCTGCCGATGCCGGCTGCCCCGCCGCCTTCGCGCCAAGGCGCTCGAGCACCGCAGCTGCCAGCTCAGCTTTTGACCAGGTCGCCATGTTAGCCCTCCGCGGGCGCCCCGGCGCCGCGCGGCTTCTTCTCGGCCGCGAGCGACAGCACACCGGAGTCGATCAGGACGTCCAGCTTCGTCTTGCGGCCGGTCGGCTTGCCCGTCTTCGGATCCAGGTCGACCTTGACCAGGTCGCTGCTCGTCGGCACTTCGACGGGCTCGCCCTTCCTGAAGACGATGCCGTAGATCTCGCGCTCGGCGTCCATGCCCGCCAAGCTCTTCTCGAGGTCGGCGCGCTTCTGCGCGAACCAGGCCTTGCGGGCCTCGCGCTTGCGCTCCTTGATCGTCTCGTGGTCGTCGCGGTCGATCTCGTACTTCTTCTCCTCGCCGCGCTTCTCGGGCGGGACCGCCGCTGCAAGCTCGGACTCGATGGCCGCCTTCTGGTGCTCTTTCGTGATGCCTTGGTAGATGACCTTCATCGCACTCTCTCTTGTCGGTTGGGTGAGAGAGCGGGCGCCAGCCACAACGACCAGCGCCCGCCCAGCTCACGAGCTACTAGGTGTCGGCGACGCCGGACACGTAGAGGGTCAACACGCCGTTCTGGACGCCGTTGAACATCAGCTTGTCCACGCCTCGCATCTCGGAGACGCCACGGCCCTTGATGTTGCCGTAGTCGTACTCGTCGAAGATGGCGTGCGTCTCCTCGCCGATGGCGAAGCCCACCGCTTGCGCGCCGAGCATGTAGCAGGGGGCGACAGCGATGCCCGCTGCGCCGACGCCGGCGATGGTCGAGATCTCGGGCACCTCGTGGATGATGACGCCATCCCAAACGATGTCACCGTCGCGGAACAACGGGTTGTTCTCGCCGCGGACGCCAGCGCCCTGGTGAGCGGCGACGGTGGTCGCGTGCATCTTCATGTCGCGGAACGCGACGCTCGGAACCAGCAGCAAGAACCACTCGCCGCCGCCGTCCACGCGGATGGGCCGCATGTTGGGCTTGGTGGTCGCGACGCGGCGTGCGACGCGCTTGGCGAGCGACACGATGGCCGGCTGCAGGATGTCGTTCGTGCTGTCGACGTTCAGCAACGAGGCCGAGTGGTCGGCCGCCGAGTAGTTGCCCACCGCGGCGCCGAACAGGACGCGGTCACCCGTGTACTGAGCGGTAACCCACGTGTCCTTTTGCGCCTCGGAGCAGCTCGCATAGGCGGTGCTGCCGTCCGCGTTCGGCGAGCCGAGCGCGACAAGCACCTCCTCGCGTGCCTTGTCCATGCGCCAGTTTTTGAGGGTCTTCTTGGCCGCATTGAGCAGAGGGATGTGGGTCTTCTTCTGCTCCATCTTGCCGACCGACACCGCGTTGCGGAGCTGGTCGATCGTGATCTTGTGGCCGAAGTTGCCCTGTGCGACCTCGCTGCCGAACAGCGTAGAGTCGCCGGTGACGCCGGCATTGGTGAGCCGCGAAACCATCGAAACGGTGATCTGGTCACCGGGGACGGTCTTGAGCTCGTTGATGACCTGGATCGGCGCATCGTCGCTCGTGCCCATGTAGGGCTCGAGCTCGTTGTCGCGCATCCACTCGGTGTAGAATTCCTTGGACCACTGCTGAACGTTGTTCGCAGCGGCTACGCTCGTGTTTGCCATGACTCTCCGCCTTCTCTGCGGCGATGGTCACGGGCGGGGGTTAGTAGGACTTGCGCCGATGCTTCGAATAGAGCGCTGCGTCCACTCCCGTTTGTGCCCGTGGCTCTGCCGCACTGACGCCTGCGCCCGTGGCGCCGGCATTGCTGTGTGGTACTTGAGTCGCGGAGTCGATCGTCTCTTGCTCTTTGAGCCTGCTCTCGAGTTCTTGGATCTTGGCGGTGAGTGCCTTTTCCTTCGCGCCGCCGGTCTGTTGCTTCTCGACGAACCGCTTGGCCCATCGATAGGCGTACTCAGCCGGCCGCGTCTGGCGCAGGAGGCGACGATTCATGGTCGGGTCGAGCTTCGCTTGCTGAGCGAACACACCCTCCATCTCGTCGTAGTCCTCGTGCTCGTCGCGCATCTCGGCAACATCGTCGGACAGCCTCTCTTGCCACTCTTGCGCCCTCTCAGCTCTCAGGATCTCGCGCGTGCGCGCCTCCTGGAAGCCAACGGGGTCTTGCCAGAGTTGGGCCTCGAGCTCCGCCTTCGACAATGCCGCCGGTTTCTCCGGTTCGATGCGCGACGGACCTTGCCGCCGCAAAACCTCAAGCTCTCCGAGCGCCCTTTGGTGCTCAAGCTCGATCTTCTGCCGCTTCTCCCTCTCTGCCTTCGCAACCGCATAGGGCACGGTTTTGGGCTCGTGCAGATCGGAGCCTTGCGACTCAGCCGGAGCTTGCTGGCTGGTCTTCGGCGGCGGAGCAAAGTCAGGGTGCCCAACTCCCGAGTTATCGGCCGGAGACGCCGAGGCACCTTGGCTGCTGTCCGCTGCTGGCGGAGGAGGTGCCTCCGCTGCTTGCTTGGCTGCCATTTCCGCTGCGATACCCATGATAGTTGCCCTTTTCTCGCCCGTGTTGCCGGCGGCGCAATCGCCCATTGAGAGGGTTGGCGGCACCCGTACTTACTGCATAGGTTGCCATACTATCTCAGCAACCGTCAAACGAACTCTCGATTACTGGTAGGAGACTTCCCACTTGGTGATGATAGTCGACTCCGCGACATCCGCGTCATGCCGCAGGTGCACGAACGGTATAACCGCGTCGCCGTCGTCGAGAGTGAACGCTGCGACCGTCGTCGGGGCGGCGTTGTCGGTCTTGTAGGTCACCACGCCGGCTGCGGAGACGAGTGTGCAGAGCTTGTGCGTCTCCGCATCTGCCCAGTTGTCGGTGGTGTCGGTGCTGGTAATGCCGCCGCTGTTGAGGTTCGTCTTGAGGTAGATGTCCCCGGACACGCTGCCGATGGCGGCGAAGTCCGTGTAGGTGGGCGTGGCGTTCATCGCGGCAACGATGCGGAAGCCCGCGAACATGAAGTCCGAGCCGCTCACGTCGGTGAGCTTGATCGTCGCGCAGAACTGGAACGCCGGGTCCTTGCCGACGATGAACGGTCGGCCCGAGGCACCCAGCACGCCGCTGAACAACTCCAAGCCGTCGTTGTCGACCAGGTCGGCCGAGATATCCAGGCCGGTAGCCACCATCGCAGGGGCGAGCGTCTCCGTGACGACCGACGCCCACATCAGGAGCATGCCATCGCCGAGCGTCAGCACTGCGGGGACGGTGGTCGTCAGGCCCGCCACGGTTAGGCCGGTACTCCACGCGAGTTGCGACAGGCCCTTGCCCGCGCCCCACTTGCTAAAATCCTCGTAGAGTCCTTGGCCGAGCGGCGCCGCCGCCGTGCCGTTGCTCAGGATGTAGACGCCCTTGGAGTTGACCTCCTGGTAGACGCCATCCGAGCGGCCAGCGAAGGCGCCCGTGCGACCGGCGGCGCGGAACACGTCCGGGTCGGCCTGAGTGTTGCCGGCAAAGGCCGGGCTGGAGAGAAGCACCGCCATGACGGCGGCAGAGAGCACCAGGAACCTCTTCATCACTGTCTCCTTGCAAACCCTGCCGCCATGGCAGGGGGTTGTTGCATCTGCGGAACGGATCGTTGCCCGGCCTCGACGGCCTTGTGCATCGCGTTCGCCTCGTGGAGTTGCGCCGCGGACTGCAGGCCGGGGATTTCCGCCACCGTTCGTGCCGTCTCGGCCTTGATCTTGTCGATCTCGGCCATGAGCTTCGCGAGCTCCGCCTGCATCGACTGCATCTGCATGGCCACCTGCTGCTGCTGGGCCTGCGCCTGCGCCTGGGCGGCCGCGGGATCCTGCGGCTTGGACATCTCTTCGATCTGGGCGATGAGTTTGCGCTTGTCGCGCAGCTGCGAGGCCTCGAGCAGCATCTTCATCACCGGGATCGGGGTCATCGCGGGGTTGAAGACGCCCTTGGCCGCCATGTCGGCCAGCATCTCGAACTGCTCTTCCTGGACGATGGCCATGTCGGGAGAGGTTTCGAGGATGATGTCGACGCCGATGCTCGACACGTCGTTGGCGATGAACTCTCCACGCAGCGCCGGCGAGCGCATGAGGAACATCTCGAACGCCTTCGCGCCCTCTTGCTGGGCTAGCTGCTGCATCTCGGGGGGCAGGTTGTTGACGTCGAGCCCGCGCTTCTTCGCCTCGAGCGCGATAAGCTGCTGGGCCTGGTTCTTCGCCTCTTCGATCGTCGACTGGATAGCCTCCGGTTCAAGGCCGACCATCTCGAGAGCATCGACCAGGTGCACGCCATCTTTGACGAGCTCCTGCAGGCGCGCCGCCTTGGTCATGCGCCGATTGAGGCCGACGAAGCGATAGCCGCTCTTCTTCTCGTCGTCCCCGACGCGCAGCCACATCTCGCTGGGCCAGTACTGGCGGATCAGCCACCAGAAGCCGAGGATCACGCCGTGCTGCCACTCTTCGATGTTGGCGAACAGCCCGCGCAACTCCGTGTTGCCGATTTGCTTCTTGCGCAGGATGGCGATGCCGCTCGCCGACTTGTCCCCGGCGATGACCGGAGCGCTCGGGCCCGTCGCGTCGATCTCGGCCTTGGCCTCGGCGAGCAGCTGCGCCTGGCCGCCGGCCATGTCGACGTTCTCGACGACCTTGACCTTGCCGCCGACGAGCGCGCCGGCGCTGACCTCGGCGGCGCCGTCCGGCTTGGCCAACTCGGTCTGGAAGTCCTGAACATTGTCGATCGCTCCGGTCTCGTAGATCACGCGGCGCTGCATCAGGGCATGCAGGAGCAGGCTGCGCCGCTTGTTGATCTCATCCTGGGGCGACAGCATGTTTTTGACCGGCCCGTAGCGGTCGTTGGTTCGCGACGTCTTCGCCGAGACCGGGCGAAGCGGGCACCAGGTGTTGCCGTCCTCATCCACGAACGGCACGAGCATGGGCTTGATGAGAAATTCATGGCGCACGAAGTGCGCGAGCCACCACTGCCCACCCTCGCGCCAGTAGCACTCAGCGACCTTGATCCGCCCACCCTCTTTGGCATCGTACCAGCTCTCTGGGCGGTCCTGGTGCGCCTCTCCCGGGAGCGCGGACCCTGAGGCTGTCGACGCGTTGCGGATGAGGGCCTCGGCACCGGGATACTTGGCGTACTTCTCGACGGCGTCGTCCTCGGCGAGCCACGTGACGACGCCAAGATAGCGCGCGTCCTCGAGCAGCGGCATCCGCGAGCGCGGGTCACGCCAAAAGCGGTCGTACGGGACGTGGTCGAGCGTGAGACGCACCCGCTTGCCGTCGACCTTGACGCCGAGCAGGCCCGCGCTCAGGCCTTCCACGAAGAGTTCGCCAGCCACGGCGGTGCGGGTCTTGTCGAAGTTCGCGCCCTCGCGTCCGGCTGCATAGCGCAGCGCGTCCGTGATGGCCTGCGCTCCCGATTCCTCGGCCGGCGTGCGAGGCAGAGCCTTCGGGTCAATGCGCGTCTCGATCTCGCCGCCGATGAGGAAGTCGACCTTGGGGGCGATGCGGTTGCTCGTGACCACAGGCTGGCCGCACCGCTCGAGCTCGGTCTTCTCGTCGTCGGTCCACTGCTCGCCATCGTAATAGTTGCGAGCCGTCTCGGCTGTCTCGCGCTCGGAGTGGGTGACTTCGTCGGCTTCTTCGTACCACTTCACCAGACGCCGGAGGGTTACTTGACTCTCCAAGCCCTTACTGGTGCTCTTCCCGTCGACGTCTGCCATCTATCCTCGCGCTTCTTGTCCTGAGTTCGTACTATCGCGGGATGCGCGTTGTCAATCACCAGGAACAGCAAACTTAGCGCATCGACAGCGTCGTCATGCTCACCGGCCGGGAACGCGATGAGTTGCTCTACGACCCTCCCTGCCCAATCTGTCTCCGGAAATATCACACGCCCCATCGAGGCCCATGCTTGGCAGGCGCGTGCGCGCACCGCCTTGTCGGCTATCGGGGCAACCCACTCCTGCTGGAAGTACACACCAAGCTCGCTGCAGCGGCGGTTGAGCTGAGGTTCGATGGCTCTGCGGATGACGCCGGCTTCCCCGAACCAACACAGCGGCTTGTGGCGCTTCACGAGATCGAGCAGCGCATCTATCCATACATCGGCGGTTACCTGTCCGTGCCACCAGTCGATGACGTAGACGCGGTCGTCGGGGCCTATGCCGTAGACGCCATGCTCGGTGAAGTCCGGATCCACGCCCTCAGCGGCCTCGCGCACGGCGAAGTCGCTGGCCATGTAGATCCTAAGCGACTCGGGTAGCGTCGCCATGCTTCCACCTTTCCGCGAACCACTCGCGCCGGAAGTAGGTTCCCTGGTCTACCGTGGGCCGTTGCATGTACTGCGCGTACCACTCGCGCATTCGGCCCGCCTTGGTCATCTGCCCGCGGAGCTGCCGCATCTCGCTGAGGGGGAACCACTCTGGCCACAGCGCCTCTGGCTGCTCGGTGTCCTCTTTGGAGATCGCTGGCATCTCGAGCACGGTCCAAAGCTCGCCCTCGGTCTTGAGCAGCCGGCCGGCGAGGTCGTCGACGTGCCATCGGGTCATCATCAGCAGGATCCCGCCGCCCGGCATCAGGCGCGTGTGGAGATTGCCCCAGTACCAGCGCCATGCGATCTCGCGCATGCGCAGCGAGTCGGCCTGCTCGCGGCCCTTGATCGGGTCATCGATGATCGCTCTGTGCGCTCCGCGGCCGACGATAGGCCCGCCGACGCCGGCGGCGACGTAGATACCTCCCCCCGTCGTTCGCCAGCGGCCCGCGGCCTGCGAGTCGGCGCGCAGCTCGACGCCCGGAAAGATGTGCTGGTAGTACGGGTCGCGCAGGATGTCGCGCACATCCTGCCCGATGTCGTGCGCGAGCTCGTCGCCGTAGCTGGCGCTGATGACCTGGTGATCCGGATGTCGTCCCAAGTACCACGCCGGGAACCGGCGGCTCGCGATCTCGCTCTTGCTACACCGCGGCGGAGCGAAGATCATCAACCGGCGAATCTCGCCGCTCTCGAACTTCTCCATGGCCTCGCAGATGCGCCGGTGATGCGCCCCCGAGCCCCAACAGGGGTGGGTGTACTCGACGAACGGCAACAGCCTGTCGCGCGCCGCCTGGCGCCTCAGAATGGCCTGCGCGGCCTCTTGCGGGGTGATGGCCACATGTCGACCGGTGGCTACGTCTGCTCGGCGGCCAGCATGGCGGCCTCGCGCTTAGCGAACCGTGCGACCTCGCGCACCCCATAGCCCTTGGCGCGCATCGCCGCGACGAGCGGGCGCACGCGGTCGGCGATCGCTGCCTCTACCGGCGTCACGTCCGTCTTGACCTCCATCTCGGCCAGGACGCGCACGACACGGTCGAGCCGCACCCCGTTGACGACGCCATACCACTTCACTGCACCCTCGGGATGGTGATCAGCTGCTGTGCGTGGGTGAGGTTGATGAACTTCGCCAGGCGCTCGAGTTGCGCGTCGTCGAGGATGAAGCCGAACTCCTTGGCGTTCACCTCCACGTTGCGGTCGAACTCGACAGAGAAGACGGCCGCATGGCCGCCGTTGAACGGCTGTAGGTAAATCCCCTTCACCTTCGCCGCATGCTGCCCGTCGATGTTCCAGGATGGTCTGCTCATGGTGTCCGCTTTCCTCTCCGTGCTACGCTTGGCAGTGCATGGGAACCCTTCTCGCTTTGGCTATCGTCGCCTGTGCGCACCCCGTCGCGCCACCGATGCCCGACACCGTCGAGGCGCGGCTCGAGGGCTACGCCCATGGTGTCTGCTACACGAAGCCGTGGAAGGGCGACGACCAGGTGGAGATGCCGTTTCACTGTACCATCGCCATGTGCAAGTACATGCGCGAGCATCGCTACGACGACATACGCGACCGGAAGCCGGAGCCAATTCGGCGCCAGCCGGCTGCGGTTGAGCGACTCTCTTCCGACTTCCTGAACAGCCATTCCAGCTGACCTAGCGATTCGGTCCACCATCTGCGTCCACCTGGGCCTGTGCGCGCTTGCGCGCGTCCTCGAGTTCGTCGAAGTACTTCGGGTTGAGGGCGCGCTTGATGAGATCTTGCTGAGCCGGATCGAGGCCGGACAAATCAACGCCGACAAGTTGCCGCGGTCCCGCTCGCTTGGCCATATCGGCATCGGAGTCCGTTGCCTGCAGCCGGGCGCGGTAGCGGTTCGCGACGTCGGGAACGAGCGCCTCAACGCCGAACTGGCCCGCGTCGTGATCGACGCCACGGGGCGTGCGCGACCAGATCACGCGCTGGTCGAGCAAGTCCCACAGGGGCTTGTTCTCGTCAACCGGAGCGCCACTCGCTGCGTCGCGCTTCTTCTTCGCAGCCACGCGCGCAGAGAGGATGCCCGCGGCCGCGGGCGACGCACCGGCGGCGGACTGCGCCGCAGCGTTCGCGCGCAGCTCGTCGAGGGGGCTTCCTGTCCAGCGCGCGCCGCGCGCCGCCATCTGTCCTGAAACGATGTCGAGAAGGCTGCTCGGTTTAGGCATAGTCGCGCACTCCGTTGTCGATGCCGCGCCACCGCAAGCGCTCGATGAGCGTCTGGCCGCCGCTCGTGACGATCTTGAGATCTCCCGTGCCTGTCTTGCCGACGCGAATGGTCGCCGTCGTCGTGTCATTGCTGCTCGCGTCGTTGGTCGGCCCGTTGAGCGTCCAGGTCACGGACGCGATGGTCTCGCCCGCGAGGCGGTCGGCGAAGTCAAAGACGTAGGTTTTCGACTCGTCCTGATACTTGCTGGTCGTCAGTCGACCATCGAGGTCGCGGAACCAACCATCGGTGCGGCTGTCGGTAGGTGGAATGAAGTGGGTTGGCACCTATTTCCGCTCAACTATCCCGCCGGCGGCGATTGCCATGAGTTCATCGGTTGTACATTCGTCAACCTTCCGCGTCAACAGTGGGCGCTTTGGGTCGCTACCAAGGTCCATGCGGTCTCGATACTTCTCGGGCTTGCCGCCCTTGAGCATGAAGATCAACAGGGTGTCGGAGTACCGCTTGATCGCACCGCACGTGGAGCCCTGGTAAAAGACGGGCTCGTCCACGCCCTCGATGGCGCGCCTCCACGCCTCATCCTCTGCGGCTTCCAGCCCGATGGCGCGAGCCTTGTCCCACTGCTCCGCGAACTCGGGGTCCGCCTCGCGCTCTCGGTAGAGCGTCGTGCGCGACACGCGCAGCTTGTCGCCGATGGCGGTCACGTTTGGGCAGTCGGCGAGTTCCGAGAGGAATCGCGCCTTCTTTTTCGGCGTCAACCCTGTGCCCACTCCGCGCATCAGCTCACCCGCGACAGGTCGGCGCAGTCGGGCGTGAGCATGTCGGCAGCGCGCAGCATCGCCTGCCGATAGCGCTCCACGTGCCGGCGGCTGATGCCGCACAGGTGCAGCCGTGCCGG
>Ga0315270_10000387_pt1 | contig 24582 bp, 26 predicted proteins | sample C1_bottom_MG_FD_204932 | JGI IMG/M metagenome (GOLD analysis project Ga0315270, IMG submission 204932) | Sediment microbial communities from Yellowstone Lake, YNP, Wyoming, USA - C1_bottom | ecosystem: Environmental > Aquatic > Freshwater > Lake > Sediment | place: USA: Wyoming | collected...
TGGTGTTGTCGTCCACGCCCATGTCTTTCAACTTCTGCAGCACCAGGCCGACGTCGTCGTCGAGCTGCGCCATTCCGGCTTCCTGGAGGGACCATCCGTTCTTCGAATTGCGCATCGCCTCGTATTTGGGCGACAGGTGGGTGATGACGTGCATACGGGTCGGGTTGAGCCAGACAAAGAACGGCTTGCCGTCCTTCTTCGCCTTGTCCATGAAATTGATAGCGAGGTCGCGGATCTCGTCGTCCACGGTTTCCATGCGCTTCGGGTACAGCGTTCCCGCATCCTCGATTTTCTGCTTGCCGATCTTGCCCCACCGCGGCATTGCCGTCGGATCATCGACGTTGGTCGCCCAGCTGTGCACCATGTTGCGCGGCCCAACCCTGTTCAGCAGTTCCTGCGGGTAGTTGGGGTGTGCGGGGTCCTCCATCGCATCGAGGTGATAGAGGTAGCCGAAGAATTCATCGAAGCCGTGGACGGTGGGCAGGAACTCATTCAGGTCGCCCAGGTGGTTCTTGCCGAACTGGCCGGTGGCGTAACCCATCGACTTCAACACCGTCGCGATGGTCACTGCCTGTGCTGGCAACCCGACCGGCGAACCGGCTTGACCGACTGTGGTCATGCCGGTGCGGATCGGCAGTTCACCGGTCACGAAGGCTGCCCGGCCCGCCGTGCAACTCGCCTCGGCGTAGTAGTCGGTAAACAGCATGCCTTCGCTGGCGATCCTGTCGATGTTCGGCGTCCGGCCCGCCATCATGCCGCGGTGATAGGCGCCAATGTTCCAGATGCCGATGTCGTCACCCATGATGACGACGATGTTGGGTTGCTTGGCGGGCGCCTGCGCGAGCGCCGGCACGGCGAGCCACAACGCCGTGGCCAGGCCTGCGACGGCGCCGAAAACAGTTTTTGACAATTTCATGACGTCTCCTATTGCAGTCGGTGCTCAGGAATTGCCCGCGCGCGGATCGAGCCGCTCCCGCCGGGCAAGCGGCCGATGATACGCGCGGTTTTCCCATCACGCATCGGAATTTTGTAACATCGGATCGCTTTTTTTGGTGCAATTCACAGTCGATGCGATCGGTCGGCTACGGCAAATCCCGGCCACCGGATTCCGTCGCTCTTCGCGAGCGCCAACACCTTGAACAGCTCGCCCATTTCGGCGGGCGACGTGAGCTTGTTCACGGCGGCCGCTTCGCGCAGGTAGGGGACGGAAGCCGGATCGCCGATTTCGCGCAGGCGGTCGAGGATGCCGCAGCCCAGCAGGAACGCCGTCTGCGGCGCGTAGCCCGCCACCTGCAATCCCGCCCGCTCGCCTGCGAGCCCGATGGCGGTGAAGTCGACATGCGCGGTCAAGTCGGAAAGACCCGGCCATAAAAATGGATTTGCGTGCGCATGATGCCGATAGTGGCCCATCAGCGTGCCCTCGCTGCGCTGCGGGTGGTAGTACTCCACCTGCGGAAAGCCGTAGTCGATGACCAGCAGCGCGCCGGCGGTCATGCGCAGGCCGATATCCTCGACCAGCGCTTCGGCGGCAGGATTGATTTCGCTGACATAGTCGCCGGCCGGCGGGAACCGCTCCGCCGCGAGCGCGCGCAGCGATGCGTCATCCAGCGGCCGGTCCGTCCATTCCAGCGTCGCGCCGCACGTCACGCCGCGTTCCAGCCACTGTCCGTTGCGCCGGACGATCAGATGCGGAGGTATTGCGTCGAGCACTTCGTTCATCAGCACGGCGCCGTCGATCGCGGCGGGCAATGCGTCGAGCCATTCGATGCGCGCAGCGTGGTCCGGCGCGACGCTCGCAACGTGGGCGCGCTGCCGTTCGCGCAGGTCGGGGCTGACCTCGAGGATCGCGTAGCGGGACGGCAACGCATCAAGCTTTGCAAGCGCATTCAGAATGTCGGCGGCGAGCGCGCCGCTGCCCGCGCCGAATTCGACGATCTCTCGCGCCGCCGTTGCCGCAAGTATCGGTGCGACCTGCGCGGCCAGCGCCTGCGCGAACAGCTTTGTCGTTTCCGGCGCCGTGACGAAATCGCCGGCGGGGCCGAATTTGCGCGCGCCGGCAACGTAGTAGCCCAAGCCGGGCGCGTACAGCACGATCTGCATGTAGCGCGCGAACGCAATCCAGCCGCCTACCCTCGCGATCTCCGCGTGGACGGCTGCCACGACGCGCGCGCTGTGCTCACGTTCGGCGGCAGGGGGCTCCGGCAGGGACGGGATTCCGAGGGCAGGCATGATTGGGCGCGGCGTCGCGCAACCGTCCGGTCGCGCGACGCGGGTTCCCTGTGCTAGATTGCCGTGAAGTCTAACGGAAACAGAGCCGGGTCCAGGAAGCGGAGCGTGCAAGAAAAGACCGTATTGATCACTGGCGGCGCCAAGCGGGTCGGCGCCGCGATCTGCCGCCGCCTCCACGGGGCCGGCGCGAACCTGATGCTGCACTACCGCGCATCCGCCGGCGAGGCGCGCCTCCTGCAGGCGGAACTCAATCACGCCCGGCCCAACTCAGTCTCACTGATCCAGGCGGACCTGCTCGACCTCAACAAGCTGCCTTCGGTGGTCGAGCAGACGCTGCAGGCCTTCGGCCGCCTCGACGCTTTGGTCAACAATGCGTCGACGTTCTTTCCGACGCCCGTCGGCGAAATCACCGAAGCCGCATGGACCGACCTGATCGGCACCAACCTGCAGGTGCCGCTGTTCCTGGCGCAGGCGGCGGCGCCGGCGTTGCGGAAGACGCAGGGCGCGATCGTCAACCTGTCCGACATCCACGCCGAGCGCCCGCTCAAGAATTACGTCGTGTATTCGATCGCGAAGTCGGGATTGGCGGGCCTCACCCGTTCGCTCGCGCGCGAACTGGCGCCCGAGATTCGCGTCAACGCCGTCGCTCCGGGTCCGATCCTGTGGCCCGACGACGAATCGTTCGACGAGCTGTCGCGGCAGCGGATCATCTCGCACACGCCGCTCAAACGCGAAGGCACGCCGGACGACATCGCGCGCGCCGTGCATTTCCTGCTCGCGGACGCCAACTACATCACCGGCGAGACCATCAACGTGGATGGCGGCCGGAACATGGCGATCTGATCTCTTGGTTCCGAGCGCTAACCCTGCCTCAGTGCGGTCACTCTGACGGCCAGCGCTTCGAGGTAGGGATCGCGGATGCCGTGAGTCACCAGTGCAACCCGCGTGCGTTCCATGTAATCGAGCGACGATCCGAAGGCGCCTTTCGACGCGGCGATCACGCGGGCTTCGCGGTCGAGCGTCAGGCGCCCCGCATATTGGGGATGCGCGCGCCGGACGACGAACGTCAGCGCGTGGATTTCGCGCTCGCCGCTCTTCACGCAAACCCAGCGCGGCCGATAGGCGCCGAGCACCATTTCGCGCCGCCATAGCAGATGCAGTTCGTCCATCACCACGGGCGCGGGCAGCCGGTAGATGACGCCGGTGCACGCGCCGCCACGGTCCAGGCCCAACACCAGACCGGGCTGCTCGGGCGTGCCGCGCGACGCCAGCGAATAGAGACAGAAGCGGCGATGCAGGCCGCGCAGCGTCGCCGGCCGCGATTCGGCGAAGGGAAACAGCGGGTTCCACAGGAGCGAGCCGTAGGCGAACACCCACCAACCCGCGCCCTTGGGCCGCGCCTTGATCATCGCCGTCAGCGAATGCGACAGCTGCTCGTCGCTCTGCACCCATTCCGCATTGCCGGCCGCCTCGATGTAGAGCTTGCGCATGCGCCCCGACTCGAGGTCGCTGCGGCACAGCGTGGTCGGGTCACTCGCCGGAATGCGGGGCACGCTGAAGCTTCACGAGTTCGAGTTTTGCCTGGCGGCGCAGCGCCGCGTTGGTCTTGCCGTGCGGACCGCCTTTGCCGAGCAGCGGCGAGCGCGCGACCGGGTTGCGCACTTTGGGCGGTGCGGGTGCAGTGTGCAGTTTGGCGCGCTTCATGATTGGGATGATCGCCGATACGGGGCCCGGATATCAACGCGGGACGGGCACAATCGGTCTACACGAGTCCCCGGAACGACAGGCGGGCGCCGCACCACGCGGCCACGGCCAGCAGCGAATCGTCGCGGCCGGCGGGTGCGGCCAGCTGCAATCCCACGGGCATACGCTGCGCGAGTCCCACCGGCAGCGTGATGGCCGGAAAGCCCAGCAGCGACCACAGCGTGCAGCAGGAGGGGTCGCCGGTCGTGGCAAGTCCTCGTGGCGCCGGACCGGGTGCCGATGGTGCCAGCACCGCGTCGAAGCCCTCGAGCCACTGCGTGAAGAATGCGATGGCCCGCTCGCGCTCGCCACATGCGGCGTCATAGGCAGTGGCGCCGATCGACCGGCCTTCATCCAGTCCGGCATTGACAGCAGGCGACAGTCGCGCCCGCTCGCGCGACTGGAGGTCGCTCAAGTTGCGCGCCGCCTCGAACAGCATGATCGTGCGCATGATCGACTTGGCGTCGTGCCAGGCGGGAGGAATGTCGAGCGGCACCACTTCCGCGCGCGTCCGCAGCTGCGTGACCGCTGCCTCGACGACGTCGTCGGCGTCGCAGTCCTGCACCGTCCACGGGAAGTCGCCGATGTACGCAAAGCGCGGCGGACGCGCCACCGGCGCCAGCGTTCCGGCAATGCGGCCGGGATCGGCCAATGCGCTGGCCAGCCGCGCTGCATCTTCCACCGTCCGGGTGAACGTGCCGATCGTGTCGAACGTTTCGCTGAACGGTTGCACGCCCGCGGTCGGGATGGCGTTCAACGTCGGCTTGAACCCGACGACGCCACAATACGCCGCAGGCCGGATGACCGAGCCGTTGGTCTGCGTGCCGATGGCGGCAGTGACGTGCCCGACTGCGACGGCCGCCGCGGAACCCGACGACGACCCTCCAGGCGTGTGCGCGGGGTCCCACGGATTGCGGGTCTTGCCCGGATCCATGAATGCGAACGGCGTGGTGACGGTCTTGCCGAACACGAACGCGCCCGCGGATCGCAGGCGCGCAATGCACGCGGCATCGTGCGCCGGCCGGCGGCCGGCGAAGATTGGCGAGCCGATCGTCGTCGGCAGGTCGGCGGTGTCGATGATGTCCTTGACGCCGATGCCGATGCCGCCGAGCGGCCCCGGCGGGTGCGTGGCGTCCCAGTGCGTGGCCTCGCGCCGCACATGGTCGGGGTCGAGCGTCTCCCACGCGCAGACGGCTGCGTCCGTGGCCCGCACGCGCGTCAGTTGCGCCTCCGCCAATTCGAGCGCCGTGAGCTGCCGCTCCGCCAGTGCCTCGGCGGCTTCGGTCAGCGTCAACGTGTAGCCGCGCGGGTCCCGCGTCATCGTTCGATTCCCGTGGCTTCGATGCGCACCAGCGGCGCCACCTCCGGCGCGTTGCGAGTCCTGATGGGTGAGCTCATTGGGGTGTTCAGGAACAGCGTCTGCAGGTCGTTGAGGAAGCGGCGGCCGAGATCTGTGGGCGCCAGGCGGGTCGGGTCCGGTTCGAGCAGGCCACGGCGCGTCGCCGCGTCGATGCCGGCCACAACGAGCGACAGCGGGTACCCAGTGCGCTCGGCGAACAGCGCGGTCGGCACGCCCGCGGTCAGCCGCAGCGCATTGAGCATGAACTCGAAGCCCACGTCGCCACGCGCCACTTCGACCTCCTCCTGCAGCGGCCGCCCGAGCGCAACGCGCTCGAGATACTGCTTTGGCTGCTTCCAGCGCAACTGCCGCACGATGCGGTCGGCGAACGACAGCTTGGAATGTGCGCCGGCGCCGATGCCCAGGTAGTCGCCGAACCGCCAGTAGTTGGCATTGTGCGCGCATTGCCGGCCCGGCTTCGCGTAAGCCGACGTCTCGTAGTGCTGGTAACCGGCGGCATCGAGCGTGGCATGGACCGCATCCTCGATATCGGCCGCGGTGTCGTCGTCGGGCAACGGCGGCGGATAGCGGTGGAACAGCGTGTTGGGTTCGAGCGTCAGGTGATAGAACGACAGGTGCGGCGGCGCGAACGCCAGCGCTGCGGCCAGGTCGGCGCACGCCTCGTCCACGGTCTGCCGCGGCAATCCGTACATGAGGTCGATGTTCAAGTTGCCGAAGATCATCAGCGCCGCCTCGGCTGCGCGCCTCGCCTCGTCGGCATCGTGCACGCGCCCCAGCGCCTTCAAATGCGCAGGATCGAAGCTCTGCACGCCCAGCGACAGGCGGTTCACGCCCGCTGCATAGAAATCGGCGAACTTCTGCCGCTCGAACGTCCCGGGATTGGCTTCCAGCGTGATCTCCGCATCCGGCAGCAGCGGCACGCGCGCGCGGACGCCGCCCAGCAGCCGATCGATCGCCGCGGCAGAGAAGAGGCTCGGCGTGCCGCCGCCCATGAAGATCGACACGACCTTGCGGCCCCAGATCGACGGCAGCGCGAACTCGAGGTCCGCGAGCAGCGCGTCGACGTAGGCCGCCTCGGGCGCTTCGCCATGGACCTCGTGCGAATTGAAATCGCAGTACGGACACTTCTTCAGGCACCACGGGATGTGGATGTAGAGCGCAAGCGGCGGCAGCGCCGCGAAGGTCGGGCGCGCGAGCGAACCGGCATCCACCACGATTCTTCCCAGTGCGGCTTCGTTGGTCATGACCACTTCCGGATGGCGTCGAGCCGGTCGAGCAGCGCGCGCATCGCCTGGCCGCGATGCGACAGCTCGTTCTTGCGTTCGAGCGGAAGCTCCGCCCCCGTGAGGCCGGTCGCTTCGTCCTGGAAATGCGGGTCGTAGCCGAAGCCCCCGCTTCCCCGCGGCTGATCGATGAACGTGCCGTGCCACGCGCCTTCGGCGATCAGCGGTTCCGGATCGGCAGCGTGGTGGACCAGCACGAGGACGCAATGGTAGTGCGCGCGCCGGTCGACGACGCCATGCAGTGCCGCCACCAGCTTGGCGTTGTTGCGGGCGTCCGACGGCGGCAGTCCCGCGTAGCGCGCGGAATGCACGCCAGGTGCGCCGCAGAGCGCCGCGACGCAGATGCCGGAGTCGTCCGCGAGCGCGGGAAGCTGCGCAATCGCGCTCGCGTGCCGCGCCTTGGCCAGCGCGTTTTCGACGAACGTCGCGTGCGGCTCGTCCGCTTCCGGGATCGCGAGTTCCGACTGCGGGACCACATCGAAGCCGCGCAGGGCCAGCAAGCGGCGGAATTCGCGCAGCTTGCCCTCGTTGCCGGAGGCCAGGACCAGGCGGGATATCAACTGCGCAATGCCGCTTTCTGTGCCGCCACGAGCCGCGCGATGCCATCCTGCGCGAGCGCCACCAGCGCATCCATTTCCGCGCGGGTGAACGGCGCGCCTTCGGCCGTTCCCTGCAGTTCGACGAAGCCGCCGGCGCCGGTCATGACGATGTTCATGTCGGTGTCGCAAGCGGAGTCCTCGGCATAGTCGAGGTCGAGCACGACCGCGCCGTCGACGACACCCACCGACACCGCGGCGACGTGGTCGCGCAACGGTTCGCCGGTGATCAGTCCCTTGCCCTTGCACCAGGCGATCGCATCGGCCACCGCGACGCACGCGCCGGTGATCGACGCGCAGCGTGTGCCGCCGTCCGCCTGCAGCACGTCGCAATCGATCTTGAGCGTGCGCTCGCCCAGCGCCGTCAGGTCGACCACGGCGCGCAGGCTGCGGCCGATCAGCCGCTGGATTTCCTGCGTGCGGCCCGACTGCTTGCCTTCGGCGGCTTCGCGGCGCATCCGCGTGTTCGTCGCCCGCGGCAGCATCCCGTATTCGGCGGTGAGCCAACCCTGTCCCTTGCCCTTGAGAAACGACGGCACGCCTTCCTCGACGCTGACCGTGCAGAGCACGTGCGTATCGCCCATGGCTACCAGCACCGAGCCTTCCGCGTGGCGCGTGAAGCCGCGGGTAATTTTGACGGCGCGCAATTCGTCGGCGCGGCGACCAGAAGGACGTGTGGACATGACTGCCTGGCAGGTGGATGAGTGCGGATTATAGAGGTGCCGCCACGGGCACGCGCCGCGCGCGCGCCATGTCCGCCAATTCCTCGGCCAGCGACCGCGGCGGCTGCCAGCCGAACCTGGTGCGGAATGCGGTCGTATCGACCACAAGCGAACCAGCCAGACGCTCGAACGCCGCCGCCTTGCCGACGCATGCGCTGGCCAGACGCAGCAGCGATGGCGGAACGGACAGGAGCCTCGGCGCGACGCCCAGCGCCGCGGCAATCGCCTGCACCAGTTCCTTTGTTGCGACCGGCGACGCATCAGCGAGGAGATACGTGACTGCGGTGCCCGGCGCCGGCGTCGGATGTCCCAGAACCGCATCCAGCGCGGCGACGAAGTTGCCGACACCAAGCAGGCTGCGCCGGTTGTCGATGCTGCCAAGCGGCAGCGGCAGGCCGCGCGCGATCGCCTCGGTCAGCTGCGCGAAATTGCCTTTGACGCCCGGCCCGTACATCAGCGGCAGCCGCAGCACCGTGACGGCCAGGCCCGTCTCGCGCGCGACGTCCGCGAGCACGCACTCGGCCTCCCATTTGCTCGCGGCGTATTCGTCGCGCGGGTCCGGCGGATCATTCTCGCGAAACGGCCGTTCCGGCGGTGTCGCTTCGCCGTTGACCTTGACCGAGCTGGCGAACACGAAATGGGCTGCTCCCGCCTCCGCCGCGGCGCGTGCCACGCGTTCCGTCGCCGCGACATTGGCGGCGCGAAACGCTGCCCGCGGCTCCGTCGCGGTCTCGTGCATCACGTGCGCGCGGCCCGCGAGATGCACGACGGTGCCGGCGCCCCGCAGCGCGTTCGCGAGTGCCTCTTCGGAGCCCGTGGCGAGATCGCCCACCGGCAGCATGTCGGGCCGGGCGGCGGTCTCGCCCGACAGTGCGCGGACCAGGCCGCGGAACGGCACACCGGCGGCGCGAAAATGCGCGCAGACCGCGCGCCCGGCAAAGCCGTCGGCCCCCGTGACGACGACCAGGCCCGCCCCTGCAGCAGTAGTGGCGTTCAGAACCATTTCCAGCCGTGGAGGCGGTAGAAGCGCAGTGCGCTCTTCACGAAATAGTAGATGTGCTTCATTCCCTTCTTCGCGGCACCTCCGCCGTGATGGCCGATCTGCACCGTCGGCACGTACGCGGTCTTGGTGATGCGGTTGAGCCGCACGCTCCAGTCGAAATCCTCGAAGTAGAGGAAATAGCGTGGATCGAAGCCGCCGGTGCTGTCGATGGCGACGCGCTTGGCGAGCATGAACGCGCCCGACAGCGCCGGAATGCCGATGACGTCGCGCGGCGGCTCCACGTCCATCACGTCGTGCATTTCGTAGCGATAGAGGCGCTTGCGGAAAAGCGCCCGCAGCGGGCGGGGCGCGAACCCGCGCAGGAAGAGATCGAAAATCGACGGATAGCGCTTGCACAGGTATTCGCGCGTGCCGTCGGGTCCGAGGACCAGCGGCGCCAGCGCGCCGACGTCTTCATGCTCGTCGAGCCACCGCACGGCGTTGGCGAGCGAATCGGGCGCGAGCTCCACGTCGGGATTGAGCACCAGGTGGTAGTCCGAGCCGGTGCCGTGCAGCACCAGGTTATGCGCGGAGCCGTAGCCTATGTTGGCGTGGCCGTTCAGGTACGTCACGTGGACGCCGGAATCGGAGAAGCGCATCTTGCCCAGCTTCATCACGCGGTCGGCCACCTCGCGGTCCTCGCTGTTGTCTATCAGCGCAAGGTGCACGGTGCGCAACGCGCCGTCTTCGCGCGCGGCGCCGATGGCGAGCGCCAGCTTGCGCAGGCAGCGTTCGAGCAGCTTCTCGTCCGGCCGGTGCGTGACAATCGATATCTGCAGCGAGGAGGGAAGCACGTAGTGGCGGGCGGTAGGGCGGGTGGTGGGATTGGCGAGAAGGGACCGGGCAGTGGGGGCGCTCGAAGCGGCGACCTTCTCCACGCATGCAAAAGCGTTAGAATCCTCGGGCAATCGGGTGTCCGCGTCAACCCGCTCCACAATTTCACCCCGAGATTTCATGGCCCCAGTTGCCTCCTCCGTTGCGTCCTCCACTGCCTCCTTGCGCTATCCCGCCGACGCCCTGGTCGCGTTCGGGCACGCGCTACTGCGCAAGGCGGGCGTGCGCGACGACATCGCGCGCGACGTCGCGACGATTCTGGTCGAAGGCGACCTCCTCGGCCACAACACGCACGGGCTCGCGCTGCTCGCCGGCTATCTCGCGGAAATCGACAAGGGCACGATGGCGAAGGCGGGCGAGCCCACGGTCATCACCGCGCGCGCGGCCACGCAGGCCTGGGACGGCAACCGCCTGCCCGGCCCCTGGCTCACGCTGCGCGCGCTCGATGCCGCGATGGCGATGGCCGATGCCTGCGGCACCGGCTCGGTCGTCATCCGCCGCTCGCACCACATCGCGTGCCTTGCCGCGTATCTGCGGCGCGCGACCGACCGCGGCAGGATGGCGCTCATCTACTGTTCGGATCCGGCGACGCACAGCGTGGCGCCGTTCGGCGGCGTGTCGTCCGTGTTCACGCCCAATCCCTTCGCTGCCGGCATTCCGACGTCGGGCGATCCAATCCTGCTGGACATTTCCGCGAGCTACACGACAAACGGCATGACCGCCCGGCTGCACAAGGCGGGAGAAAAGCTGCCGCATCCGTGGGTGCAGGACGCGCAGGGCAACGCGACGACCGATCCCGGCGTGCTGTTCAACGAACCGAAGGGCACGCTGCTGCCGCTCGGCGGACTGGAAGGCGGGCACAAGGGCTATGCTCTGGCGCTGCTGGTCGAGGCGATGACCGGCGGGCTCGCCGGCTTCGGCCGCGCCGATCCATCCGAAGGCTGGGGCGCGACGGTATTCGTGCAGGTGATGGATCCGGCGGCGTTCGGTGGCAGTGGGCCTTTCGCGCGGCAGATGGACTGGCTGGTCGGCGCGTGCCACGACGCGACGCCGCGGCCCGGCGTGGAACGCGTGCGGCTGCCGGGCGAGAATGGATTGAAGCGCCGCCGCGAGCAGACGGCAAATGGCGTCGCGCTGTTCCCGGCGATCATGCCGTCACTGCAGCCATGGGCCGAAAAGCTGGGAGTGGGCGTTCCGGCAGCCTTGTAGCCGGTCTCAATGTCCGGCGACGACGCGCGGGATTCCCGCCAGGTCACGCAACGCCACCACTTCGGCGAAACCCGCGTCGCGAAAGAGCGCCTGCGCGGCGTCCGACTGATCGTAACCGTGCTCGACGACGAGCCAACCGCCGGGAGTCAGGCGTTCGCGCGCGCCGCCGATAATTGCGCGCAGCGCCGAGTGTCCGTCGACGCCGGGTGACAACGCGGACACCGGCTCGAAGCGCAAGTCGCCTTCCTGCAGGTGCGGATCGACGGCGCCGATGTAGGGCGGGTTGCTCGCGATCAGGTCGAACGTCCCCGGTGGAATGCCGGCATACCAATCAGCGGCGGCGAACGCGACGTTGGTCAACTCGAGGCGCTGCGCGTTGCCGCGCGCAACAGTGAGCGCCGCGTCCGAATAGTCAGTCGCGAGCACCGCTGCATCGGGACGGTCATGTGCCAGCGCCAGCGCGATGGCGCCGGAGCCGGTGCCCAGGTCGAGCACGCGCAACGAGCGATCGCGCGGCAGCTTCGACAGCGCAAATTCGACCAGCGTCTCGGTTTCGGGCCGTGGAATCAGCACGTCGGGCGTGACGGCCAACGCCAAACCCCAGAACTCGCGTGTGCCGGTAAGGTAGGCAACCGGCTCGCCGGCACGGCGCCGGTTGCAGAGCGCCGCGAACGCGCTGGCCTCGTCCTGCGTCAACCCATAGGTCTCGTGCGCGGCCAGCCACGCGCGATTGCAACCCAGCACGTGCGCCAGCAGCACCTTCGCATCGACGGGCACCAGGCCGCACTGCGCCAGCGCCTGGCGCACCGTCGGCGTCATGAGCCTTCGCGATCGGCCGCGAACAGGCGCAGCCGGCGGTTGTAATACCGGCCCCAGCCCTGGTCGGCCAGGCCCGCCTTCATCAGCACGTTCTGCGACGCCTTGTTGCCCGGCAGCGTGACGCCGATGATGCGGTCGAGCCCCAGGTCGTCGAAGCCGTAGTGCACCAGCGCCGTTGCGCCTTCGGTCGCGAAACCCAATCCCCACGCGTTGTGCAGCAGACGGTAGCCGACCTCGATGTCGGTGCTCTTGCCGGTGTAATTCAGCGCGAAAAAGCCGATGAACGCGCCGGTGTCGCGCCGCGACGTGTGCCAGATCCCCAGATCCGGATACAGCGCCGGATAGCGGACGAATCGCCCCAGCGCCCCGGTCACTTCCTCGCGCGTCGATACCGTGCCGTCGGCGATGTACTTCATCACGCGCGGGTCCGAGTTGAGCGCGTAGAGGTCGTCGAAATCATCGAGCGTGAAATTGCGCATGGAAAGGCGCAGCGTCTCGAGCCACGGGGCCGGTCCTGCGGATTTGCGCTTCTTCATCGGCGTGCCCCCTTAGATTTCGTCGCCCGCCAGTGCGGAGAGCTGCTCGGCCTGGAATTCCTGCGCGAGCGCGCCCGTCAGCTCGTCCAGTTCGCCGTCCATGATCGAGTCGATCTTGTACAGCGTCAGGTTGATCCGGTGATCGGTGACGCGGCCCTGCGGAAAATTATAGGTGCGGATGCGCTCGCTGCGATCGCCCGAGCCGATCAGCGACTTGCGGTGCGCTGCCTCCTTCTGCTGCCGCTCGCGCTGCTGCTTGTCGAGCAGACGCGAAGCCAGCACCGCCATCGCCGACGCACGGTTGCGGTGCTGCGACCGGTCGTCCTGGCATTCGACCACCAGCCCCGTGGGCAAGTGCGTGATGCGCACCGCGGAATCGGTCTTGTTGACGTGCTGGCCGCCGGCGCCCGACGCGCGGAACGTGTCGATGCGCAGGTCGGCGGGGTTGATCGTGATGTCGGCGATGGGATCGGCCTCCGCGATCACCGCCACCGTGCACGCGGAGGTATGGATTCGCCCCTGCGCCTCCGTTTCGGGCACGCGCTGCACGCGATGTCCGCCGGATTCGAACTTGAGCCTGGAGTACGCGCCCTGCCCGACGATGCGCACGATCACTTCCTTGTAGCCGCCCAGCTCGCTGGTCGACTCCGACACGATCTCCGTCTGCCAGCGGTGGCGTTCAGCGTAGCGCACGTACATCCGGAACAGGTTGCCGGCGAACAGCGCCGACTCGTCGCCGCCGGTGCCTGCGCGGATTTCCAGGAACACGTTGCGCTCGTCGTTGGGATCGCGCGGCAGCAACTGCGCCTGCAGCTCCGCTTCCAGCGCCGCGATCCGCGCCTGCGCGGCCGCGCGTTCCTCGTCGGCGAAATCGCGCATCGCCGGGTCGTTGCCCATCTCGACGGCCGTGGCCAGGTCGGCTTCGGCTTCCTGGTACTCGCGGAATTTCGCGACGACCGGCGTGAGGTCCGAATGCTCCTTGGTCAGCGCGCGATAGCGATCGAGGTCGCGCGTGACGTCCTCGGCACCGAGCAGGCCGTTCAATTCGACCAGCCGTGTCGACAGCTGGTCCAGTTTGAGGCGCAGGGACGACTTCATCAGGGTCTTGCCGGGAATGTCGGGAAACGACGGCCGCCCGCGGGCGGCGCCGTGCACTTCCTCATCTGAAATGAGGCGGGAAAGACCGGCGCTAATGCCCGTCGGCGGGCGGATCGGGAAACTTGTAGACGTGCTGGAACATCGCGATCAGCTCGTTGCGCTCGGCTTCGCCGGCGCCGTTCAGCGCCGACAGCGGAGCGTGCATGAACTTGTTGGTCAGGCCGCGCGCGAGGGACTCAAGCACCTTGTCCGGTGACTCGCCGGCGGCGAGCGATTTCTTTGCGCGCTCCAGTTCCGTGGTGCGCAGATTGTCGTGGTGCCCATGCAGCGCCGCGATGATCGGCACGATCGTCCGGCCCTCGAGCCAGCGCAGGAAATGGCCGGTCTGGTCGGCGATCATCTGCTCGGCCTGCACGACGGACTCGCGCCGGACCTGCAGGTTGTCCTTCACGATCTCCGACAGGTCGTCGACGCTGTACAGGAAGACGTCGTCCAGTTCCGCGGCTTCCGGCTCCACGTCGCGCGGCACCGCGAGATCGACGATGAACACCGGCGCGTGCTTGCGCTGCTTGACGACGCGCTCGAGCATGCCTTTGCCCAGGATCGGCAGCGAGCTGGCCGTGCACGTCACGATGATGTCGAACTGCGCCAGGCGGTCGGGAAGCTCGTTCAGCGTGATGGCTTCCGCGCCGAGCCGCGATGCCAGCTGGCTCCCGCGTTCGAACGTCCGGTTGGCGACGGTGATCGACTTGGGATTCTTCGCGACGAAGTGCGTGGCCGCCAGCTCGATCATTTCTCCGGCCCCGATCAGCAGCAGGCGCTGCTCCGAGATGGACGGAAAGATGCGTTCGGCGAGCTTCACGGCTGCGGCGGCCATCGAAATGGACGCGCTGCCGATGTCCGTTTGCGTGCGCACGTCCTTGGCGACGGCGAACGTGCGCTGGAACAGGCGGTTGAGCACCAGTCCCAGCGACCCGGCGGCCTCCGCCGAACGCACCGCGTGCTTCATCTGGCCCAGGATCTGCGGTTCGCCCAGCACCATCGAATCGAGACCGCTCGCGACGCGGAATGCGTGCGTCACAGCGCGATTCTGCGGCAGCGTGTAGACGTAGGGGTGCAGCGAACCGTGCGGCAGGTTGTGGAAACCCGCGAGCCAGTGCGCCACCGGATCGGGGTCGTCGCCGTGAAAATAGATCTCGGTGCGATTGCACGTCGAGAGGATCGCCGCTTCCTTCACGCGCTTTGCGCCGACCAGGTCGCGCAAGGCGTCGCCCAGCGCGTCCTGCGGAAACGCGACGCGCTCGCGCACGTCGACGGGCGCGGTGGCGTGATTCAGTCCGAGAGCGAAAAGGGCCATGATTTTGCGTAATCCTTGGGCGGCCATTCTAACGCATCGGAACGGCCGATCCAGCCCAACACTTTGATTTGCGGCAATAAACGGTGTGACGGGAGGCGTTACTCCGCGTTTGCCCGGTTAGGGACGGTCGGCGCGAGCCGTTGAGGTATGCGCAGGGTCAGCAGGTCGAGGAACACGCGTACGCGCGTAGCCATGAGCCGCGGTGAATGGTAGACAGCGTTGACCGGAAGCGGCGGAGTTGCAAAGGCCTGCAGCACCCGTATCAGGCGCCCGTCGGCGAGATCTTCCGCAACCTGGTAGCCCAGCGCCATCACCATGCCGACGCCCGCACGTGCGGCATCGATCGCCGGCTCGCCGACGTTGCAACTGAACCTGCCTCCGACTGCCACCCGAACCTCCTTCCCATCTTGCACGAAGGTCCACTCGCGGCCCGGTGTCAGTCCGCTGAAGCGCAGACATTCGTGCTCGCGGAGTTCATCCGGCGCCTTTGGCGTCCCGTGGCGACGGAGGTACGACGGCGACGCGCAGACCACGCGCGGCACTTCGCCCAGCACCCGGGCCACAAGCGCCGAATCGTCGAGCCTGCCTATACGCACGGCAACATCGATTCCCTCCTCGACGAGGCTCACGTTGCGGTCGATCAGCATCAGGTCTGCGCTGACGTCGCGATGCGCTTCCAGCATCTCGACGACGACGGGCGCGACGTGCAGGCGACCGAACAGCAGCGGCGCGGTGACCGTCAGCGTTCCGCGTGCTGCGGCGGTTTGGCCGCCCAGCGATAACTCCGCTTCCTCGATTTCGGCCAGGATCCGCTTCGCGCTGTCGTAGTAGGAAGCGCCCGCCTCGGTGAGGGTCAGCTTGCGCGTCGAGCGATGCAGGAGCCGGACGCCCAAACGCTCCTCGAGCTGCGTCACGGTACGGCTAACCGCCGCCAGCGACTTGCCCAGCGCGCGCGCGGCGGCGGACAGGCTGCCGCCGTCGACAGCGCGAATGAGGGTCTGCATTGAAACGACGCGATCGCTCATGGCGTTGGTTGCGTTTTTTGCAAGTATAGATTGATTATAGACCATATTATCAATATCTACACAAGTAACTACAGTTGATCCCGTTGGCCCGCCGCAAGGAGCGGCGCCAGCCGGATCACCCCCCAACAACTGCCAAAGGAAACGTCATGCCCCGCCTGAACCCGATCGACCCGATGCACGCCGATTCCCGCGCCAAGCCATTGCTGGACACCGTTCAGAAGAAACTCGGCCTCACGCCGAACATGATGAAGACGATGGCGACCAGCCCCGCGGTGCTCAAGGGCTATCTCGATTTCGCCGGAGCGCTGGGCGGCGCGGCGATCAGCGGTCGCACGCAGGAGCTGATCGCGCTGACCGTCGCCCAAGCCAACGGCTGCGACTATTGTCTGTCCGCGCACACGGCCATCGGCGGATTGTTCAAGATCCCCGCCGTCGAGTTGGATGCCGCGCGCGACTATCGCAGTGGCGACCCGAAGACTGCAGCCATCCTGCGCTTCGCGCGCACCGTGGTCGATACGCGCGGCAAAGTTGCCGATGGCGATGTCGCCGCGTTGCGCGACGCCGGCGCATCGGATGCCGAGATCGCGGAGGTGGTGGCCGTCGCCGCGCTCAACATGTTCACCAATCTGTTCAACAACGTTGCGGCAACGGACATCGATTTCCCGCGCGTCGCCGCGCGCCTGGCAGCCGCCGCCTGAGCCCCAACCCGCCGGGACGCGCGAGTCCCGGCGGTTTTCCTGGAGGAACGACATGCTGGAAACCACGAAGCGCCGCTACGAGGACGCCGCTGCCCCCGTCCTCATGCGCGGCTGGAAGCCTGAACTGACGGCGAGCATCGGCGCCTTCATCGGCCGCGTCGACTCGTTCTACCTGGGCACCGCCGACGCCACCGGGCAGCCGTACATCCAGCACCGTGGCGGCCCGCCGGGATTCCTGCGCGTGATCGACCTGCGCACGTTGGCGTTCGCCGACTATTCCGGCAACCAGCAATACGTCACGGTCGGACACCTCGAAGCGAACCCGAAGGCCTTCCTGTTCCTGATGGACTACGAGCGCCGCCAGCGCGTGAAGATCTTCGGCACCGCACGAGCAACCAACGATCCGTCGCTGCTGCGCGCGACGGACGTCGGCGGCTACGACGCGGAGATAGAACGCGTGATCGTAATCGACGTGGGCGGCTGGACTGCCAACTGCCCGCAGCACATTCCGCGGCGCATTTCCGAAGCGACCGTCGACGCGCAAACGGCCGTCCTCCGCGCGCGCGTGGCCGAACTGGAAGCGGAGAACGCGCGGCTGCGGAACTAACCGCCAGCCCGGTGCGCGCGCCCGCTGAGATGTTCAGCGAACGTGTTGCGTTGACCAGTTGAATCCGCACGCGAAACCGGCCGTTACGTTCGGCACGCTGTGGAATTCTTGTCGGCCAGAAGGAGACGGATTGGTCGGTCGCCCGGTTTTCCATATAGCAGCCGGTCGGACGTCCGGACCTTTCATGACGCGCGATAGGTTTCCAGGTGGATGCTGGTCTCGGTGCTGCTGATGCCGCGCACCAGCCTTATGCGCTCCAGCACCTGTGACAACTCCGACAGATTGGCGGCCCGCAACTCCGCCAGCAGGTCCCATCGACCATTGGTATCGTGCAATGTCGCAACGCCTGGTTCGCCCAGCAGCCTCGCGATCACTGCGCGCGTTTCATTGCCCTCCACCGCAATACTCATCCAGGCCTTGATCTCGTTGGGCTGCGCGTCAGGGCGCAGCCGCACCGTATATCCGACGATGACGCCGGCGTCTTCCAGCCTGGCAATGCGGTTGCTGACCGTGCCTCGGGAAACACCGAGCTTCTTGGCCAGGTGGGCAATGCTCGTTCGCGCGTCCTTGCGCAGAAGTGCAATCAATAGGCCATCGGTAGCGTCCATTTCGCCATTATGGCAAATAATCCTGACTAAATGCCATATTGTTGCCGAATAGCTTGCCTTATTGGCGATTTACATTGCGCGCATAGACAAGGACACTGCAGGCATTCCAGCGGAGGCACTCACCATGCAACGCCCCTCGTCAATCCGGACCCAGTTTCTCAGCGCCCATGATGTCGCAACCATTGTCCGCCGCCAGGGTATCGCCGAATCGCTGCGCGGCATGGCGGACTACATCCGCGCCGACTATCTGCGCTGGCATGACTTCGACAAGAACGCGCGCGTTGCCTGTCATTCCGAACTTGGCGTCATCGAGCTGATGCCGATCGCGGATCAAGCGACCTACGCCTTCAAATACGTCAACGGACACCCATCGAACAGCCGCTTGGGCTTGCCCACCGTGATGGCTTTTGGTGCGTTGGCCCGCGTCGACACCGGCGTGCCCGAACTGTTAAGCGAATTGACGCTGACGACGGCCATTCGCACCGCCGCGATGTCCGCCGTCGCGGCCCGGGCCCTGGCGCGGCCCGACAGCGTGTGCATGGCCCTGATCGGCAACGGCGCGCAAAGCGAATTCCAGGCACTCGCGTTTCATTACTTGCTGGGAATTCAGGAAATTCGCCTGTTCGACACGGATCCACGAGCCACCGCCAAACTGATAGCAAACCTGCAGCACACGAAACTGCGCCTGGTAAGGTGCGCGAGTGTTGCCGAGGCCGTGCGCGGAGCGGATATAGTGACCACCGCGACCGCCGACAAGACCAACGCCACCATCATCACATCCGACATGATCGAGGCTGGAATGCACGTCAACGGCGTCGGCGGGGACTGCCCGGGCAAGACGGAGTTGCACCCTGACGTTTTGCGCGGTGCCAGTGTGTTCGTGGAATTCGAGCCCCAGACCCGAATAGAAGGAGACCTGCAGCAGATGGGCACGGACTTCGCCGTGACCGAAATGTGGCAAGTGCTGCAGGGCCGGTCGCCGGGGCGCACCGCGCACGAACAGGTGACCGTGTTCGACTCGGTGGGTTTCGCGCTGGAAGACTATTCGGCGCTGCGCTTCATGCGCGATTGCGCCAGACGTCTGGGCGTTGGCCAGAGTTTGTCCCTGATTCCGGAACTGGCCGACCCCAAGGACCTGTTTGCCTCCATTCGCCCGCTGCCCCAGGCCAACGCGCCGAACATCTTGGTCACCGCAGCGAAGCCCAGTGCAACAGCAATGGCCCGGGCCTGATGGGCAGCGACTCGCCGCCACAGGTCGCCGTGGGCGGAGTAAGCCTTATCGGTGCTCCTACTGATATCGGTGCGGGCACCATGGGTTCGCGCATGGGGCCGGAGGCGCTGCGCGTGGCCGGTATCGCAGGGGCGCTGGCGCGGATTGGCGTCGACGTGAAGGACTGCGGCAATCTGGCCGGGCCGGCCAACCCCTGGCAGGATGCGGTCAACGGCTTTCGTCACTTGCCTCAAGTGGTGCAATGGAACCGCTTGCTGCACGACGCGACGTACGCCGAACTCTCCGCCGCGCGAATGCCTGTCTTGCTCGGTGGCGATCATAGTTTGGGCATAGGATCGATCAGCGCGGTGGCGCGCCATTGCCGCGAGCAGGGCAAGAAATTGCGCGTCTTGTGGCTCGACGCCCATGCCGACTTCAATACCGAGACGCTCACGCCCACCGGCAACATCCACGGCATGCCCGTGGCCTGCCTGTGTGGCTACGGGCCAAGGGAGTTGGTCGAGATCGGCGGCCATGTGCCGGCACTCAACCCCAAGGACATTCGCCAGATCGGCATCCGCAGCGTGGACGCCGGCGAAAAACGCCTCGTTCACGACATCGGCATTGAAGTGTTCGACATGCGCTACATCGACGAGATGGGCATGCGCCATACCATGGAGCTGGCGCTGGCGCCTCTGGATTCCATTTCCCACTTGCACGTCAGTCTGGATGTGGACTTTCTCGACCCCGGCATCGCCCCGGGCGTTGGCACCACCGTGCGTGGCGGGCCAACGTACCGCGAAGCCCAGCTTTGCATGGAGATGATTGCCGATACCGGGCGCCTGGCTTCGCTCGACGTCGTCGAGCTCAATCCGGCGTTCGACGTGCGCAACCAGACGGCAGAGCTGGCCGTGGACCTGATCGAAAGCCTGTTTGGCAAGAGCACATTGATGCGCGCGGACACCGGGCGGCGCTAGAAGATGCCTTTCACCCAACCAACCAACATGCCGATCACGACCAGAGCTCGGAGCTTGAACAGCGCCGTGCTGTCGCCCGCCTGCGGCTCGGCGGCACCGCAGCGTGGATCGGAGCGCTGAAGCGCGCCGGTCATGCTTCGGTCGATGGGAATGGATTCGCAACCATGGCCCCTCTCACAGATGAAGTCCCACGGTGCACGGGCTGGCACATGGCAAGCGAAACAATTCTTGCCGAAGCGATTATTCACGTCGGCAAAGCCTCGCGTGCGGATCTTCGAGCCGCTCGCGCTGACCTCCAGCTCAAAGAACTCCCAGTCGCCAGTGGCGGGACTGAACCCCGGTTCGCGCTTGACCATTGCTTCGGTCGGCACCAGTTGAACCACCGATCCTGGAGGATACACAGCACCCTTCGGCGCATTGGCGGCTTCAAGTGTGCCGGGCCTGTTTGTTGATTTGCACCGAATCTTGACCCGGGTTTTGCATTGAATATTGACCCACCCGAATGTGCTGCAGTATGGCTCAGGTAGTGGATGATTTTCTAGCCCTGGGCTCCTTTCGCGGTTGGGTGTTGCTGTGCTTGAAGCGATAGCTCTCGTTACCGGTTTCGATGATGTGGCAGTGATGGGTCAGGCGGTCGAGCAGTGCCGTGGTCATCTTCGGGTCGCCGAATACGGCGGCCCATTCGGCGAAGCTCAGGTTGGTGGTGATCACCACGCTGGTCTTCTCGTAGAGCTTGCTGAGCAGGTGGAACAGCAGCGCGCCGCCGGCCTGGCTGAACGGCAGGTAGCCGAGTTCGTCGAGGATCACCAGATCGGCGTAGGCCAGGCGATGCGCGATCTGCCCTTGCTTGCCGCAGGTCTTTTCTAGCTCCAGCGCGTTCACCAGCTCGATGGTGGGAAAGAAGCGCACCCGCCGGCGGTGGTGTTCGAGCGCCTGCACGCCGAAGGCCGTGGCGAGGTGGGTCTTGCCGGTGCCCGGGCCGCCCACCAGCACCACGTTGTGCGCCTGCTCCAGGAAGTCGCAGCGGTGCAGTTGCCGCACCAGCGCCTCGTTGGCCACGCTCTGCCCGAAGTCGAAGCCGGCCAGATCGCGGTAGGCGGGGAAGCGGGCAGCCTTCATCTGATAGGCCACCGAACGCACTTCGCGTTCGGCCATCTCGGCCTTGAGCAGGCTGCCGAGGATCGCTTGGGCCCCCTGATACGCCGGTGCGCCTTGCGCGGCCAGTTCAGTCACCGCCTGGGCCATCCCAAACAGCTTCAATGTGCGCAGCGTGGTTACCATCGCGTCATGCTGCATGGCGGTCTCCGCGCAGGGCATCGTAGCGTTCGACATTGGCCTGTGGCTCCACCGTCAACGTCAGCGCCTGCGGCGCATTGATCGGCGCTGGCGGCGCACTTTCGAGCAGGCGGCTGAGCAGATTCAGGATGTGCTGCTTGGAGGGCGCGCCGGATTCCAGCGCCAGCTCGACTGCGGTCAGTACCGCCTGCTCATCGTGATGCAGCACCAGGGCCAGGATCTCTACCATCTCCCGGTCGCCCCCCAGCCGGCGCAGCAGGATCGCCTGCAGTTGCTTGAATCCTTCCGGCAGATCGGCGAATGGCGCGCCGTTGCGCAGCGCCCCGGGCTTGCGTTGCAGCACGCTCAGGTAGTGCCGCCAGTCATAAATCGTGCGTCCTGGGCGGTGGCTGCGCTCGATCACGCGCCCGTGCTCGGCAATGAACTGGCCTTCGGCCGCGATTACCAACCGGTCGGCATACACCCGCACGCTCACCGGGCGATTGGCAAAGGAGGCCGGCACGCTATAGCGATTGCGCTCGACGTGGATGAGGCAGGTCGGCGATACGCGCTTGGTGTGCTCCACGAAACCATCAAAGGGCCGTGGCAACGGCATCAGCAACGGCTGCTCGTCGCGCCAGACCTCGGCCACCGTGCGTCCCGGCTGTTCGGGATGGGCGGTGTATTCCCACAACGCCACGCACTGTTCCTGCAGCCAGGCATTGAGTGCGTCGAGGTTGGCAAAGGCCGGTGCGTCGTGCCACAGCCGGTGCCGGGCATCCTGCACGTTCTTCTCGATCTGCCCCTTCTCCCAGCCGGCGGCCGGGTTGCAGAACTCGGCCTCGAACAGGTAGTGGCTCACCATCGCGGCGAAGCGCACGTTGACATCGCGGGCCTTGCCCACCCGGACCCGGTCCACCGCTGTCTTCATGTTGTCGTAGATGCCACGGCGCGGCACCCCGCCCAGGACGGCAAAGGCATGGGCGTGCGCGTCGAACAGCATCTCGTGCGTCTGCAGCGGATAGGCGCGCAGGAAGAACGCCCGGCTGTGGCTCAGCTTGAATTGCGCCACCTGAAACTTGGTGCGCTCGCCGGCCACCACCGCCCAGTCCTCGCTCCAGTCGAATTGGAACGCCTCACCCGGGGCAAACAGCAGCGGCACAAAGGTGCCGCGCCCGGCAGTCCGCGCCACTTCCTGCTGCGTTTGCCGCCACGACCGGGCAAACGCCGCTACCCGGTCATACGAGCCCTGGAACCCCAGAGCCGCCAGATCCGCGTACAGCCGGCGCAGATTGCGGCGCTGCTTGCGCCCTTTGCGGGCTTCCGCTACCAGCCAAGCGGTGAGCTTAGCCGCGAACCCGTCCAGCTTGCTCGGGCTCTGGCGCCGCGGGTACTTCGGCTCCACTACCGCACTCGCCAGATACTTCCGGATCGTATTGCGCGACAGCTTCGACCGCCGCGCAATCTCCCGAATCGATACCCCGTCCCGCAGATGCCAGCGCCTGATTACACTCAATATCGCCACGTTGATCACTCCTTCTCCTGCTCAGCACCCCGAGCAGGACAGTGTCTATACGTGGGTCAGATTTGGATGCAAATCACCCCTGTAAGTGGGTCAGTTTTCGGTGCAAATCAACAGCTTCGAGTGCCACAAAGCCAAAGGTGAGACGGATACCGCTGCCCGCGGCGCCGAGTTTGTCGTCCAAGACCGCGTACGGGCTGAACGCGATGCCAAGTTGGCGTCGGACAGAGCTCGCCATGAGGCGGAGAGCGCGCAAGCAGCTAAGGATCAAATACAGTTCCACATCGACCAGGCCGCCGCAGAAGGCGCCAAACGCGCCGAAAAGGATGCGGCGTTCAAGCGTAGCTTGGCCGAATTCGACGCCAGACAGGCGGAGCGCCGCGCCGAATTGAGCGCCAAGCGCGCCGAAAAGGATGCGGCGTTCAAGCGTAGCTTGGCCGAAAGGTAGCCCGCCTCTTCGGCCAAAATACCGTAATACTTAACTATACAGAAGCACTCAGTAGCGTCCCAACGTTATTCGAAGAGGAACAACTGCTTAGCGGAGGTGTGGTCGATGTCGTCGGTCACGATCTGCGCAAGTAGTTGATCCAAGGGGATTCGTTCAAACATGGTGAGGCTCAAGATCTGTAGGATTTCGTGGAGGCTGGCCACCAGTTTCAGTCGCTTCTTGATGATCGCAACCAGGACGTAAACCGAGACCGCGATCCACAGCTGTGACTTGACTGCGTTCTCCGAGGTGCCAAAGAAGGCTTTGATTCGAAGATGCTGCTTGATCCATTTGAAGAACAGTTCGACCTGCCACCGGCAGCGGTAAAGCTCGGTGATGGTGAGCGCCGGCAAGGCGAAGTTGTTGGTCAGAAAGATCAGCGTCTTGTTGGTCTCGGGGTCCTTGAAACGGATGCGTCGCAGCGGCGCTTCGAAGCCCTTGCGCGAGTAGAAGCCAGTGAGCAGGACAGTCTGATCGCAGATCAGTCCTGTGGTGCGGTCGATTGGATGCGAATAGCGTCGTCGGGCCTTGAGATTCGATTTGCCGCGAGTTACGAAGAAGCTGCCGGCCTCGTGAAAGCGGTACAGGCGCTCGAAGTCGAGGAAGCCCCGATCCATGATGTAGAACGCGCCGGGCTCGGGCAGCAGCTGGTCGAGGATATTGACCTCGTGCATCTTGCCGTCGCTGATGTGGATAAAGGTCGGGATGTTGCCGCGCAGATCGAGCAGCGTGTGCAATTTCACCGCGGCCTTGGTCGAACGGAACGGTGCCCACGGAAACACCGACAGACACAGATCGATGGTCGTCGTATCCAGGGCGTAGACCGACTCCTTCAAGTCGACGCCGAAGGGCTCGTCGACATACAGCGGTCGGGCGATGGCGATCAGGCTCTGGGCGAAGTCGGCGTAGATGCGCCAGTCGCGCACGGCGTTGGCATTGGCCAGGGTATTGCGCGCCACCGTCGACCGAATCCCAAGGTGATAGAGCTTGGAACGCTGCGCCCGCAAACACGCCTCGATGTCGCGCAGGCTCTCCCGAAACGTCAGCTGCGCGAACGCCATGCTCAAGAATTGATCCAGGCAAGAGAACGACTTCACCTTCCGCTCGCCCGCGTAACGGGTCACGATTCGGCGAAAGGTGTGGAGCGGCAGATGCTCCATGACTTGTGCAAACACCAGCTTGCCGACGTACATCGTTTGCTCCCGCGATGGATCCCCTCGCAGGGTCGCAAACTTGGCGGCCACGGTTCAAGTCGGTGACAGGCAAAATCATGAAAAAACGCTTTCGGTTCTTTGGGTTACGCGTCGTTCGCTAGATAACGTTGGGACACTACTGAACTGTTCCA
>Ga0315270_10000388_pt1 | contig 24550 bp, 19 predicted proteins | sample C1_bottom_MG_FD_204932 | JGI IMG/M metagenome (GOLD analysis project Ga0315270, IMG submission 204932) | Sediment microbial communities from Yellowstone Lake, YNP, Wyoming, USA - C1_bottom | ecosystem: Environmental > Aquatic > Freshwater > Lake > Sediment | place: USA: Wyoming | collected...
GTGCCGTTGACGAGTAGTGCCCCCTGGGTTTCGATATCACCGCGCAGCACGGTGTGCTGCGCGATCAGTGTAGGCGTGGATCCGAGGCGATCCAGTAATCGGCGGCGCGGCAGATCGGACATGCGGCGGGCTCCCGTGCTGAGTGGCCGGACAGTTGCCGGACTTAAGGTAGCGGCACCATGCCGCATCACTGTTACAATATCCGACTTGCAAAGGGAGAAAGGGATGCGCAAGTCTCATATTGTGCTGTTGGCGATGCTGACGGCTGTCACATTTGGCGTTATCGGCTGCAGTCATGTCGCCGACGACTGGAAGGCAGCGCAAAGCGCCGACACCGCGGAGGGCTATCAGGATTTCCTGCGCCAGCACCCGGACAGCGAATTTGGCGTCAACGCCCAGGAGCGCATCAAGCAGCTCGCCGAAGATCGCGACTGGCAGCAGGCCGCTACCACAGACACGCTCGATGCCTATCAGCAGTTTGTCGCCGCCCATGCCGATGGCAAATGGGCGCAGGAAGCGCGCGTGCGCATCGAGAACTTCCAGCTCAACGGCAGCAGTCAGTCGGCCGCAGCCACGGGCGCTGTCCCCGGCATGGTTGCGCCATCGGTGCCAGGTGCGAGTGCGCCGCCCGTCACCGGCGCGGCCGCTGCGGCGGCCCCGCAGCCCGCGCCTGCTGCGAAACCTGCCGCCGCCCCGAAACCCGCGCCGGTCAGCAGCAAAGCTGGCAAGCATCTGGCGCAGCTCGGGGCCTTCAGTTCGCATGCCAGTGCCGAATCGGCCTGGCACAAACTCAACAGCCAGTTCCCGTCCGAGCTGAAATCGCTGCAACCCCATTACGTCACGGCCAAGAGCAATGGCAAGACAGTAGTCCGGCTGCAGGTGGGTCTGTCATCGGCGCAGCATGCGCGCGACCTGTGTGCCGCGCTGAAGAAGAAATCACAGCCGTGCGTGCCGCTCAGTTAAGTGCGGCCGCAGCGCTGGTCAGCTTTGGTCTGCTGGGCGTCGCCTATGCCGGTGGCAGTGGTGCACCGCGCGTTGGTCCGCCAGTGAGTTTTGCCGCAGCCGGTGATGCGGTGCGCACCCGCACGCTGAGCAACGGCATGCAGGTCATCATCTGGCCGGATCACAAGATTCCCAGCGTGGTGTTGTACAACTGGGTGCATGTCGGTAGTCGCAACGAGGGCTCAGGCACCACCGGGCTGGCCCACTTTTTCGAACACATGATGTTCAATGGCACGGCGCGCCGCGCGCAGGGGGAGTTTGACCGCCTGCTCGAGGCCAGTGGCGGCAGCAACAACGCCTTTACCTCGCAGGACGTGACTGTTTATCAGGACTGGTTTCCGCGCTCCAGCCTGGAACTGGTGCTCGATCTGGAGAGCGATCGACTGGCCAACCTGGCGTTTGTGCCCAAGATAGTCGAGAGCGAGCGCGAGGTGGTGTATTCAGAGCGCCGCCTGCGCGTCGAAGACAGTAACCCGGCGATGCTCGAGGAGCAGGTGCAGGCCACGGCCTTTGTGGCGCACCCCTATCGCATCCCGACCATTGGCTGGCCGGCCGATATCAAATCGTGGACTCTGGCTGACCTGCAGAACTTCTATCACACCTGGTACGCACCCAATAACTGCACCCTGGTGCTGGTGGGCGATCTCGATCCGGAGCAGGCATTTGCGCTGGTGGAAAAATACTACGGCGCAATCGCGCGCGGTCAGAGCACGCCAACGGTACGCACCACCGAGCCCGAGCAGTCGGGAGAGCGGCGGCTGACGGTCGAGCGCAGTGGGCAAAATCCGCTGGTGCTGCTGGCCTATCACGCCGTGGCCGCGGACGATGCACGCGCGCCGGCCCTCAATCTGTTGCAGACCATTCTCACCGGCGGCGACGCCGCGCGCCTGCACCGCACGCTGGTTGAAGATAAGAAACTCGCGGTCGACATCAGCAGCGGCTGGTCGGAAGGTTTTGACCCCAACCTTTACCTGATCTCGGCGACCCTCCCGGAAGCCGGCTCGACCGCAGAATTCGAGAGCGCGCTCAATGCGGAACTGGCGCGGCTCATCAAGGACGGTGTCACTGGCGCAGAGCTGACGCGTGCCAAGAATCAGCAGGCCGCTCAATTCTGGCGCGGCGTTGCCACGCTCGATGGCAAAGCGCGACTGGTAGGTGAGTTTGCCGTGCTGCACGGCGATCATCGTAAGCTGTTTACGGCACCGGCTGCCTATGAAGCAGTGACGGCCGAGCAGCTGCTGAGCGTAGCGCGCGAGGTGTTCAAGCCCCAGCAGCGCACCGTCGGCATCCTCCAGCCGCGCGCCGCTGCGGAGCACTGATCAATGAGGGGAATGCTGATGCTCGCGGTGACACTGCTGGCTGGAATTTCTGCGGTAGCTGCCGCGGTGGACACGGCGCACATCAACGTGCCGGTGCCAGCGCATCAGCGCCTGACGCTCGACAACGGTTTGAAACTCATTCTGGTGCCGCGCGCCGATGTGCCGCTGGTGGCTTTCAACCTGGTACTGCGGGGCGGCGCGCGCCTCGATCCCGTGGGTCGCGACGGCACGGCGGCGCTGACCGCTGACCTGCTCACCTATGGTGCCGGTGCACGCGATGCCCATGCCTGGGCCGATGCGGTAGAAGGCGCGGGCGGCAATCTTGATGCCGGCGCACACGGCGAAGCGATCCTGGTGCGTGGTCAGTTCCTGGCGCGCGACAGCGCCTTGATGCTGCAGCTGCTGGGCGATGCCATTCTGCGTCCACGTTTTGCGGCCGAGGAATTCGCAAAGCTGCGTGCTCGCCGCATCGAAGAACTCAAGGCAGTGAAGGATTCCTCACCGCAGGCGCTGCTCGGCAATTACGGCCGGGCGCTGCTGTTTGGCAGCCACGCCTATGCCCGCCCAGTGGGCGGGAGTGAAGCGAGCCTCGCGCAGATTACGCTGGCAGACGTCACCCATTACTACACCAGCGAGTTTGGTGCGGATCGCGCCACACTGGTCATTGCCGGCGACTTTGCCCCCGGGCAGATGCAACAGGCGGTCCGCGCGGCATTTGGCGCCTGGCACCGGGCGGCACAAGCGCTGCCGCCGTTGGCCGAGCCCACGCATGCAAGTGGTCGGCAGGTGCTGCTGGTGGACGCACCCGGCGCCGCGCAAACCTATTTCTGGCTCGGCAATGTTGGCGTTGCGCGCCGTTACGCGCAACGCGCTGCGCTGCAGATCAGTAATACCGCTTTCGGCGGCCGCTTTGGTTCGATGCTCAACCAGGAACTGCGCGTCAAGGCGGGTCTCACCTACAGTGCGAGTTCGGCTTTTACGCGCGGCACGGTGCCCGGCGATTTCGCCATCAGCTCTTTTACACAGACTGACAGCACCGCCAGGGCGCTCGATCTGGCACTGGCGACCTTGAGCCGGCTGCGCGCCGATGGGCTTGATGCCACCACGCTGGCCTCGGCGCGTGCCTATCTGCTGGGCCAGTACCCGCTGGCCTTTGAGACCAGCGCCGACTGGGCTGGCGCCTTCGGCGATCTCGATCTCTACGGCCTGCCCGAAAGCTACATCGGTGAATTCGGCACCGAGCTCATGAACACCGATGCCAGCGCGCTCAAGTCGGTGATCGACAGTGCTTATCCTTCACCAGATAACCTTGCCATCGTGCTGATCGGTGACGCCGCGAAAATCCGCGCTGCGGCTGCGCAGCTTGGGCCGGTAACAGAGATGGCACTGGCCGCCACGGACTTCTCGCCAGCAAAATCAGGGCGCTGACACGAGGGCGTACTCGTGCGCGCCCAGACCGTTGAAGTCGGTAATCAGCACGTTCGAGTAGGCGCCCATCATGGCCAGATCGAGCCAGTCACCCTCGCGAATTGTTGCCGGCAGGGTGAAGCTCACCGGCAAGACATCATATGAATCGCAGGTGGGACCGAAGACGGTGTAGCGGGCAGGGTTGCCCTGCCGTTCGACGCCGGCGCTGCTCAGCACCCGGGTCGGCGGCTGAACCTTGGTGTGAATGAATTCCGCCAACGCACCGTACAGGCCGTCATTCACAAAGATTGAACCTTCCTTCACCAGCAGCACCTGAGTGAGCACACTGCCGCCGGCGTGCGTGAGTGCGCTGCCCGGTTCGCAGCGCAGCGGCACCTGTGCAATGCCAGATTGCGCGGCATGGGCCCTGGCGATCGCAGTGAAGAAATCGTCGAGCACCAGGCCCTTGGGCATCAGGATGCTCGGAAACCCGCCGCCCAGATTGATGTAGGCCGGACGAATTCCCGCGTCCGCCACCAGCTGCGCGATCAGCTGCAGTGCCTGCACGTAAGCTTCCGGGTCGGTGGTCTGATAACCGATGTGAGTCGACACTGCCGGTGTCATGCCGCGATCACACACGGCGCGCAGCAGTGTGATCGCCTGCCCGGGGCTGGCGCCGAACTTCGAGTTGAAACTGATCGTCGCATGCGGATTCGACGCTGCCACGCGTACCTGCACGAAGATGTCAGTGCCGACTTCTGCCGTCAACTTGTCGAGCTCGGCAGGGTGATCAACCACGAAATCGCGAATCCCATGATCGCGGTAGGCAGCCACGATGGCCGCGCGCGATTTCACCGGGTGGTTGTACGAGCAGTGGGCGCCGGGCAGGATTCGCCGGGCCAGCTCAATCTCGGCAATCGAGGCGGTGTCGAAGGCGCGGATCCCGCCCTCGACCAGCCAGCGCAGCACCTCCGGGTGGCTGTTGGCCTTTACCGCGTAGAGCACTTCCCCCGGAAAATGCGCGACGAAGTGCTGCGCCGCGGCGCGGAAGCGCTGCGGATAGAAGCAGAACACGGGCAGATCCGTGGTTTTCCGCTGCAGCAGCTGTGGCAAGCTGTCAAAATGCGCAATCATGGTTCGAGTGTAGCGCGTGGCCATTGCGCCTACCATTGAGTCTGCGAAGAGGGGTGAATCGATATGAGCACCGTAAAGGCCAGCGTCTGCCCCCTTGATTGCCCCGACACCTGCAGCCTGTCGGTGACCGTTGACGACGGACAGGTGATCGCGGTGCGCGGCTCAAAGGTCAATCCGCTTACCCACGGCGCGGTATGCGCCAAAGTGGCCAATCACTATCCGGAATTCGTACACGGCCCGAACCGCTTGCGCCATCCACTCAAGCGTGTGGGTCCAAAGGGCACGGGTAAGTTCGAGCGCATCTCCTGGGAGGAAGCGCTCGACACCATTCATCACAGCGTCAGCAGGATCATCGATCACTACGGTCCGCAGGCGCTGCTGCCGTTCAACTATGCCGGCCCGCAGGGGATGCTGGCGAGTGATTCCATGTCGCTGCGTTTCTTCCACAAACTGGGCGCCTCGTTCCTGAACCGCACTCCCTTGTGCGGTGGCATCCGCAGCGCAGCCTACGCCGGCACATACGGCGCCACCCCGGGCACACCGCTGCAGCAGGTCAGCCTCGCCAGGCTCATCATCGTCTGGGGCAACAATGCGACCACCTGTAACCTGCATCTGATGCGGCAGATCAATGCCGCCAAGCACAATGGCGCGCGACTGGTCGTGATCGATCCGCGGCGCATCAGGGTGGCTGAGCAGGCGCATCTGCACCTGGCCGTGCAACCGGGCACTGATGTGCTGCTCGCCATGGCCATCGCCGTGGAGCTGGAGCGGATCGGCGGCCTGGATCGTGCGTTCATTGACCAGCACGTGCTGGGGTTCGAAGCCTACATGCAGGCGGCGCGTGCCTGGCCGCCCGAGCGCGCCGCCGGGATCTGTGGCGTGCCGCTCGAAGATATTCGGTTGTTGGCACGCTGGTATCACGAGGCCACACCCGCCGTCATCGCCTGGGGCAATGGCCTGGAGCGCAACCAGAATGGCGGTTCCGGGCTGCGGGCCATCGCGGCGCTGCCGGCCCTGGCCGGGAAGTTCGGTGTCGCCGGCGGCGGCCTGGTGGCCGGCGCCGGTCATGCCTTTCCGGATACGCCCGAACGTCTGGTGCGCGAGGATTTCGCGCCGCCACAGACGCGCACCATCAACATCATTGACGTCGGCAGGCTGCTGCTCGATGAGAAACTGGATCCACCACTCAAGGCGCTGTTCATCTACAACCACAATCCGCTCATCGTCCATCCCGATCAGAATCGGATGAAGCGGGCGTTGGCGCGCGAAGATCTGTTCATCGTTGGCATCGAAGTGGCCATGACCGACAGCATGGCGTATGCCGATGTGATATTGCCGGCCTGCACGCACTTCGAATATGCAGATCTCTACGCGGCCTACGGCCAGCAGTACCTGCAACGGGCCGAGGCGGTGATTCCGCCGGTCGGTGAGAGTCTGCCGAATACCGAGATCTTCCGGCGCCTGGCTGCCCGCTTTGGTTTCAGCGATACGGCGTTCAGGGATACTGACCTGGAGCTGATGGATGCTGCGCTGGATGCACACGACCCGCGCATGCAGGGAATGCGCGCGAGCCAGATTCCCATCGATCGGGCCCTCAGCATGGAATTCGCTGGCAGCGAGCCGGTGCTGTTCAGGAACGTGTTACCGCTTACCCCCAGCGGCAAGATCGAGCTGGAATCGGCGACGCTCGGCGCGCGCTACGGCGCAGCCCTGCCTGGCTACCGACCGCTGGTCTCCCGCTACCCTCTGGCGCTGATCTCACCGGCTTCCGACAAGCGCATCAGTTCCAGTTTTGGTGGCCTCGCTGTCAACGACGCCACTCCGGTGCTGGAGATGAACCCTGCCGACGCCGTCACGCGCGGCTTGCGCGATGGCGCGGTGGTGAAAATGTGGAATGATTCAGGTGAGGTATTTCTGCCGCTGAGTGTCACGGCCGCGGTACGCCCCGGGGTGGTGAGCTCGGCCAAGGGCGCGTGGCTCAAGACCAGTTCGAATGGGCAGACGGTGTCGGCGCTGGCGCCCACGCACAAAGCCGATCTCGCCGATGGCGCCTGCTACAACGATGCGCGGGTGGAAGTGGCTGCGTTCGGCTGATTCGCACCCGGCGTGCGCGCACGCGCTAGGCTCGGGTGCTCGCGGGCAGCCTCACCACGAAGCGTGCTCCCTGGCGGTACGAGTGATCCAGTTCGAGCGTGCCACCGTGGGCTGTGGCGATCAGCCGCGCCAGGTACAGGCCTAGTCCGCTCCCGCCCGTGTCCCGTGTGCGCGACGGGTCGCCGCGATAGAACGGTTCGCCGATCAGCGGTGCCTGCTGCGGCGGGATGCCCGGTCCCTGATCGGACACGGCAATCTGCCAGCCATCTTCATGGACGCCAAAATCGATCGACACCGTGCCATCGCCGGGCCCGGTGAAGCGCAGGGCGTTGCTGATCAGGTTCTTGAGCATGAGCATGCAGCGTGCTTCATCCACGCGCACCCGCAGATCGCCGGGGCCGGTGATCCTGATCTGCCGGCGGTTGCCGGCAAAGTAGTTGTCGATCAATTGATCGATGAGGGTCCTGACGCCAACCTCGCTCAGCTGCAGGACGGCGTGTCGCGTGTTGAGCCGCTCTGCCTCGAGCAGGGTCGCTATGATCCTGCTCATCTCCTCGACATCGCCGCGCATGCCCTCGGTGAGCGAGGGATCATCGGCCAGCTCGAGGGCAAGTTTCATGCGCGACAGGGGAGAGCGCAGCTCGTGGCTGATTCCCAGCAGTAGCTGCCGTTTGGCATCGAGCATCTGTCGAACGTCGCTGGCCATCCTGTTGATGTCGTTCGCCAGATCACCGAGCTGATCGCCGCGCACGGCACTGATGCGATACTCGAAGTTGCCCTGGCCAATCTGTTCAGCACCACGCCGGATGGCGTCAATCGGCATGAACAGCCAGCGCACAGCGAGATAAGTGAGCAGCACCAGGATGAATCCGCAGGCCAGCACCACGGGGGTCAGCAGCCGCTCGACCACCACTTCGGCGATTCTTGGGGAGGAGACGATTATCGCGTAGGGGCCCTGGTCGATCTTCAGAAAGCTGTGCTTGGCCAGCGTCGCGAACGTGACACCTTCGACGCCACGCAGCCAGCGCCCCGCTTCGCTGCCAAACACCTCGCTGCCGCCGAACCTGAGATCGGCAAGCGGCGGAAAACGCGGGTCAGAGGCCCAATCGATGCCGGGCCCCTCGATACGGATATCGACCGGCACTTTCCGGGTGATCGCCAGCGCCCGATCGATGCGCGGCGGATTGCCAATGTCCTGGCGGACATACTCGACATGCAGGGAAAGGTGGCCGCTGACCAGCTCCTGCAACTGGTCGGTCGAATAAACCCAGCGGACGGCCAGCACGGAGCCCGTGGCGAACAGCACGCCCATTACCAGAAAGATCGCGAGCAGGCGCAGCGACAGCGAGCGCGAGAACTGTTCAACCATCAGCTGGCACGGGGCGGCCGATGAATGTGTAGCCGCGCCCCCACACGGTCTGGATGAAGCGCGCCGGCTTGCCGCTGTCGCTGAGCTTCTGGCGCAGGCGGCTGACCGCGATGTCGATCGAGCGGGACAGGATCGCGGCATCGATGCCGCGCAGTTCCGCCATGATCTGATCGCGCGACAGCTTCCGGCCGGCGTTGCGCGCCAGCAGGCTCAGCAGCTCGAATTCCATAGAGGTCAGTTCGACCGGCTCGCCATCGATGCGCACGGTGCGCGCCTCGGTATCGAGCTCCATGCCAGCAAAGCTGAGTCGCTGAGCGTTGCTGCGCGGGTCCGCGCGGCGCAGTATGGTCTGGATCCGGGCGACCAGTTCGCGCGGTTCGAAGGGCTTGCCGACGTAATCGTCGGCACCGAGCTCCAGACCGGATACGCGATCGATCACATCACCCCTGGCCGTCAGCATGATGATCGGAATGCTGCTGTGCCTGCGCACCTCGCGGCAGATATCAAAGCCGTCCCGCCCGGGCAGCATCACGTCCAGCAACAGCAGATCCGGAGCGGTGGACTTCAGGCGAGCCAGCCCTGAGACCGCTTCCGGCGCCCAGTCCAGTTCGATTCCGAAACGGCCGAGATAGGTGCGCAGCAGCTCGGAATGGCGCTGGTCGTCGTCGATGAGCAGGACTTTTTTCACGGCCAAATAGTAGCGCTTTGCCGTCTGCGCGGCGCGCCTGTTACCAATAGTTACAAATCGTTACCGCGCTGAGACCCTTTAGGGCCGGGCACTGCCGAGAATACTGCCCAGCTATCCATCACCACGAGCACTTGAGGAAACGAAAATGATCAGCTACATGAAACTCCTCCCCGCCGCGTTGCTGCTGTTCCTTGCAGCCTGCAACGACTCCAATGACAATCCGCCGCCGGCGACGCCCACGTCCAGGGTGCAGGTACTGCACGCATCCCCGGATGCCCCGGCCGTGAATGTCTCAATCGGCTCAACAACGCTCTCCAACGTCGACTACAAGTCCGGCAGCGCCGCGCTGGTTGTCAATGCAGGCACCGCCTCGGTGAAAGTCGATGGCATCGTGCCCGGCGGCACGGCCACGGTTATCGGGCCGGTTGACGTGAACTTCATGGAAAAGAAGATCTACAGTATTCTGGCGATCGGCGATGTCGCCACGATCCGCCCGCTGGTTCTCGAGCAGCCCGATACTGCAGTGGCGAGCGGCTTGGTACGTTTGCGTGTGGTGCATGCGGCCCCGATGGCACCACGTGTGGACGTCTATCTCACGGCGCCGGGCGCCGACCTCAGTGGCGCAGCACCGGTCGGCAGCTTCAGCTTCGGCGAGGATCTGGGCCCGGTCGAAGTTCCAGCCGGCAGCTACCAGGTCCGGGTGACTGCGGCGGGCAACGCCGCAGCCGTGGTGTTTGACTCCGGTACTGTTGATCTCGCCAGCTCCCGCAGCCTGCTGATCGCGGCCGTGCAGAATACGGGTACTGGCACCGCTCCGATAAGTCTGGTCGTGCAGGATGTCAACGGTGCCACTCAAGTCCTCGATGCTGCTACACCGGCTGCGCTGCGGGTCGTGCACGCCTCGCCGGATGCGCCGACGGTTGACGTGGTCGTCAACGACAATTTTGCCAGCCCGCTGGTGTCGGATCTCAGCTTTCCGGAGTTCACGCCTTTCGTCAACGTCGCGCCCGCGACCTACAACGTAAAGGTGACCGACTCGGCGACCCAGACGGTGGTGGCGATCGATGCCAGCGTGAGCCCCAAGGCCGGCATCAGTTATACAGTGCTGGCGGTCGGTAACCTCGCAGCGATCGAGCCGCTCATTGTGGCCGATGATCCGCGCCGCGTGGCGACCCAGGCCAAGGTGCGCATCATCCACGCTTCGCCGGCCGCGCAGAACGTGGACATCTACGTCACGGCGCCGGGCGCCAACATCGGCAACGTGGCGCCAACACTGGCGAACGTGCCTTTCAAGGCCAACACCGGCTTTCTGGCTCTGGCAGCGGGCAGCTATGACGTGACGGTCACGCCGACGGGTTCAAAGACCGCCGCGATCGGACCGGCCACGATTGCGGTCGTCGCCGGCGGTGTGTACACGGCCATCGCGCGCGATGCGCCGGGTGGTGGTGCACCACTGGGGTTGATACTGATGGATGACTTTCAGCCATAGCCCCGGCCATTTACACCTTGCTACGGACCCCGCCTTCTGGCGGGGTTCTTTTTTGTGCGCTGGCCGATCGCGCCTGCTGCAACGATGGAACTGCACGGCAAGCCACGCCGCGATCCACCTGTGGTCACTCGCCTTTTTCGTTCTTCGGGCAGCTGAATGGCTCTTCCTTGCCGGCCGCCTTCGGAACGATTCGTTTCCAGCCCGCCGGAATCTCGAATCGATCTGCAGCCACGGCATCGGTGCGAATGGCCGTCGTTTCAGTCGTGAACTGCACCATCGTCACCATGGCAGGTGCCGCAGCCTCGGCGGTCTTGCCGGAACTCGCAGCCTCGGCTTCTGGTTTCTTCTTCTTGGAGAACATGCCAGACAATAGCTTGCCGCCTACCGATGACATGGTGCGCGAGGCAATCGACCCGACCACTCCCTCACCCGCGACTTTTTCGGCCGCCACCGAGGCCGCGGACTGCGCCACCGCAGCCGTGGTTTGCTGACCCAAGTCGCCACTGCCGACGGAACTACCGGCACCACCGGCACCCGCCTTGCTGGCCGCGGCGCAGTGCGCGCCGCCATAAGCCACATGAAATGCGGTGCGCAGCGCCTGGCCTTTCAAATCGCCGGACTTGGCCTGCAGTTCCTTCATCTGTTCGGCATACGGAGCCAGCATCTGTTGCACCTGCTTTTGCATTGCAGCGCTGCTGTCCCCGGTAATGCCCATTTTCGTCAGGTAGGCCTTGTCGAACGCCACCCGATCTTCCATTCCGGGCACCTTGTCGCCAGTCAGCCAGACGTCGAACCCAAACTGCATGTCGCACACATCGCCGGTCTCTTTGTTGGTGCAGCTTTGCGTCAGATTGACGGCCGTTCGATGCACGTCATGACCGAGAAGCTGGCCATCGGCACCGAGACTCTTGACGTCGACAGTCGCGGGCGACATCTGGCACTTGGAGGGATCCACCGCAGGCTGCACCGGCTGTTGGGCCGCGCATTGCTTCATCTTGTCCATTGCCTCGGCCAGCCGTTTTTGCAGTTCCTGGCGCTCGGCCTCGGTTGGAAACGGCTGCTCCCGGTAACTCTTCTTGGCGGGTTCCAGTTCGTAGGTCAGGTTCTTGTCGAGGCGGACAATCTCACTCGTCTGCGCCTTGCCGCATAGCATCGACATCATCCCTTCGCAGCGAAACTCGTAATCACGACGCTTCTTGTCTGCCGTGATGTTCTCGGTCGCGTTGCCATGAGCCTTGAAGATTGGCAATTCGATGGAGGTCTTCTCTTCGATCGTGACATCGGCGCAAGCGATGCCGGCAACGCTCAGGAGCGCCGCGCCAGACAGAACCGTGAACTGCCGGGGCCGCGATTGCATGACAGACATAAGAAGTTCCTCCTGATTCGCGCACGCTACGTCTGGGGTCCGCCCGTGCTTCATTGTAGCACCGGCGATGCCGGGTTTTCCCTGCGCCTGGGTCGTCAGGTGCTGGCCGGCGGCGTCAGAGTTTGCTCATCGCCGCGGCCACGAGATTGCGCGCGTGCTCCTGCTTGCGGGCGCCGCTCGCGTCGGCCTTGATGAGTACATCGTTCTTCACCGCCCAGAACTCGCGCATGCCGACCTGCGCGGCCTCCCAGGGGCCGGTCAGCGCAGGATCTGGCACGGCGGCAGCCACCGTGTTCTGGCCGGCGTCGCCGTCGGGGGCGAAGACCTTGCCCACGCCCGCCACTATCGCGGCATGCTCGCGAAACTCCGGATTGCCGTCCCGCCAGCGGACGTTGAGCACGATGGTCCAGGGAATCTTGCCGGCAGAGACGTAGCTGCACTTGCTGCCCTCGACGACGGGGTCCTTCGCGAGCGGAGCCTCCATGGCGGTTTCCGCTTCGGCGCGCGACACCAGGCTGCACGGATCGCGTGGCTTGGGGCGTGTTGCGTCACGCGCGATGGCTGCGGTGACCCCCGCGGCAACGTCGACCGTCAGCGGCTTGTCGATGCGCTTCAGCGCGGCATCCGCGATGCCGGCGGCCTGCTCGAGCGTCGCGTTCGACCCCGCGATGCCCACGGTCACCAGCTGGTCGCCGCGCATGGCAACAAATGTGCAGCAATTGACGACCTTGGCCTCATCCCATTCGCCGCTGAGCTGCGAGCCGTTGCTGAACTTCAGGACACCCTTCTGCTTCTGATCCACGAGACCCTGCACAGTGCCGTACATGTTCAGCATCTGTGCGCCACCCTGCCACTCGACCTCGATCTGGATGAAATGGTGATTCGCGCCCTCGTAGCGGCAGGCATCGCCATTCTCCGCGGGACCCCAATGACTGCTGCTGCTACTGAATCGGTAGGCCGGCCCGACCAGGCTGCCGCCCAGGGCAGCTTCAAGATCCTTGGGCTCGAGCAGACTGCAGGGGTTGTGCTCCGCGTCAGCAGCTGCTGTCGCCACGGGATCGGCGCCCGGGACGTCCGCCGGCTTCTTGTTACAGGCGGCCGCGAGGATAGCCACGATCGAGGCGAGTAGCAGCAGGCGGGCCGAGGTCCGGCTGGATTGCTGCGCAAAGTTTCTCATGGGGTCTCCTGACTCAAGGACATTTCTTCACCTTCACTTGATCTCGCACATCTTCACCGGCGGATCGAGCAGCTCCCTTTCCAGCTTGAAGATCTCCTTCTTCGGGCTCAATGATTTCTCGAGCTTCTCTGCCGCACCAAAGGGCAGGGGAATAATCTCGGTTTCGATGCCCACGTGACCGACCGCTGTGTAGGTGATGCGCTTGCACGGTGGACCAAGGCCGCCGATGGCGCCGCCGTTGGTCATGGTGATGACATTGACGACATCCACATAGGCAACCGAGGAGACGCCGAATACGCCTAGTCCCATCCCCAGCCGTGGGATCTGAACGCCAAGTACGACTGCCGAGACACCGAGACTGAAGCCCTTGTAGTCGGAGATCTGCGGCTCATTGCCCTTGAACTCGGTTGAGTAGGATGCTTTCGAGTTGCTGTAGTCGAAGCCACCATCGCCGCGAAACGCGGTCTGACCGTCGACCTTGAGCGTCGCGTTTGCCCCGGTGAGTGACATCGTCAACGAGAAATCAGCGCCCACCTGCACCACGAACGGAATGCCGCCTACGGGAATTGGCACATTGAAGGCGATCGGTACCTGCATTACCGGGATCTTGATCTGTTCCGCGCCGGTATGTCCGAGTCGGCCGATGAGTTGGGCACGCACGTTACCGTTCAGATTCTTGAAGTGCGTGCTGGCAAGATCCACTTGTCCATTCTTGAAGACCAGGCTCTCGCCCATCGTGAAACCGTCCAGTTCCATGCGGGCCCGGATGCGGGCATCGACATTGTCGCTGACGATATCCCACAGCTGTTTGGCGACCTCTTTCGCGGCCTTGAGCGTGCGCTTGCGCGCTTCGATCTCATCGCGCTTGATGCGCGCCTCGCCGAGGGCCTGTTCGACCGCGGCGAGCTTCTTTGCCTCAGGAGCGCGGCTGTTGTCCCACTGCTTCTGAAGTTTCTGCTGCTCGCCCTGGTCGTTGAGGGGGAAGCCGCCGGAATCCGTTTGCCGCGGTGGCAGACGCGGGCCCTCATAGGTTGGATTCCTGCGGCTCAATTGCTCCTGCTGCAGCTGCTGCATTCTCCCCTGGAAATCGTTGTCGATCTTCTTCAGGTCCTGTTGCTCGTTTCTCAGCTCGTCTTCAACCTTATTGATCTCTTCCCGGATCTGTTTGCGTTCCTTTTCAATTTCCTTGAACTTGTTCGCCACTGCGTTCGGATCAACACCGGAGTCCGGTCCGCCGCCGACGTCATCGCCCTTGCGCGCCTGCAGCTCGAGCGTGATGCCACCCGGACGAGTTTTGTAGCCGATTGAAAAATTCCAACCGTACTTCTCGAACGTACGGCCGTTCGCGCTCATGCCCTCGTCATACCAGTCGTCATCAGACGGGTTATCACCGGGCGGAGGTGTGTCCGCATCCGGCGGCGCACCTGGCTCTGACCCTGGCTGATCGCCCGGTGCATTGGGGTCGTAGACCGCGTAACGGAATCCTGGCGCGCTGCGTGCGGATATGCGAGCGGTGGCAGGTGGCGAGGGCGCAGCGCGACGGGAGATGTAGTAGTTCTTGAGAGTCAGCGGTGCCTCGAACTCGATCTCAGCATTCGGCATTGCTTCCGTCAGCGGGACCGGGACGGTCCGGACCAGCGTTACGTCGCCCTGTGTTTCCAGCGACTGCACTTTGCGCACGGCGATGTCCCAGACCCACAGGATGCTGCCTGGTCGCAGTCTGGCCACCGCCGGCTCGCTGCTCGCAAGACCAATAACAGCGCCGTCACGACTGACACTGCGCAGCGAGCGCAACGCTGCGGCACGGTCAAGGGCCACGGTCGCGGGGTTCCACTCCACCTTGAATTTCCTGGGCGCTATCTCGGCCACGCTCTCGATGTAGGCGCGTAGCGCGGCCGGGTCGTCGCCGCGCAGGGCCGTGCCAACCCATTGGCCGCCATTGGCAGCGGGGGCGGTACCCGGACTCGCGGTCGGGGTCGGTTCCGTATGCTTGCTGCAGGCAGACAGGAACACGAGCGGCAGCAGGATCGCCGCGACCCACGCACTTCGACTGCGGCGATGGGGTCCTCGGCCATTATGGAATCTCATGTGGCATCTTCCAGCTGCAACGGGAATTCATCGCCGCAGCAGAGGTTATCACGCCCTGCTTTCCATTATCAGTGGCCACTGAGGCCGCTGCGAGCCGAGCTGATGGCCGAATTCGCCCATATGCACGTCGGCCGCGATGAGCTGTGCCCGGCAATTCAAACTCGGCGCGCGAGAATCTTCGGCGGCCTGGAGAATCGTCGGGAGCGATCATGAGCGGCCGAGGGCCGGCGCGCAGCGCGAAGGGCAGGACACCCGCAGTAACATCAGGTTTGTCGCCTTCCCGGCGCGGCGTCTCCACCGCATGGTCTGGCTGAAAGGGTTTCGTTGGATGCGGAGAAGCGGTTTATACTTCCCGGCCATGAAACTGCGTACGCTACTGCTGGCATTTGCGTCCACCGCCGCCGTTGCGGCGTCGGTCGACTTCGCACCGGGCCTGGTTACCACTTCGGTGATTCACGATGAGCTCGATTACGAAGGCATTGTCACGGTAACCGCAGTCAGCGCGAGCCAATCCAGCAAGGTCATTCACTGGGTGCGCGATGACGAAAGCGCGCCCGGAAAGAAGCACGAGCAGTCAACCACGTTCACGACACGCGCAGAAGACTTGGAGAGCGCGCGGCGGGTTATTCTCGTGTGGGTTCCCGGCGACCCCGAGATCATGCCGGGATCGACGAGCGGCGCGGTGTCGCGCCTCGTACTCCGCGAGCTGAAGCAGCAGGGAGAAACGGCGATCGTGCTCGGCGCCGCACACGCCGCGCCGGGCGGTGGTCTGCTCGGCGGACTGCTCACGGGACGCAAGTACTACCGGGGAACGCTCAAGCGGGTTGAACCCGGCCCGGTCGCCGTATCGATACTGCTCGATGGCCAGCGCACGACGCTGCCCGCGATCCATGCCAGGGGACGCGTTACGGTCGGCGACGACGCCGGCGACGCGGAGCTGTGGATTCTCGATGATGAGAAGTATCCGATGACGCTGCGATGGAACGTGCTTGGTTCGAGCTCGACGCTGGTGCGCATCGACAACCCGCAACAGCGCGATCCGCATGCGGCCGCAGGCGGTGGCGGAATCCAGCTCGGCCAGGCGCTGGCTGGCGGTGCGTGTCGCGCCGAGATGCATGGTGTCTACTTCAACATGGGCAGTGCGCAACTGTTGCCCGAGTCAGGACCGGCGATCGAGAAGATCGCGGCGCTGCTGAAGGCGCAGCCGTCGTGGACGATTGCGATCGAAGGCCATACCGACAACATCGGTGCGGCGGACTACAACCTGAACCTCTCCCGCGCGCGCGCCGCGGCGGTACGCGACACCTTGATCGCGCAGCACGGCATCAGCGCGCCGCGCCTGACGTCCGCCGGCTACGGCGCGACGCGGCCGGTCGAAAGCAATGCGACAGTCGAAGGACGAGCGCGCAATCGGCGCGTCGAATTGTCGCGCAACTGTAAGTAATAATCGGGGAGTGGGCGATGCAACGGATCCTGGCGCTGATTGTGCTGCTGTGCGTCGGTGTGCTGATGCTGCCGGGCTGCAGCAGATCGAAGGATTCCACCAATAGCGAGACGGCAACCGCTGACGCGGGCGAAGACTCGAGCGAGTCGCGCGAAGGCGATCCGTGCGCGCTGCTCGAGTTGCGTGAAGTGGAGGCCGCGCTTGGGCCGCTGGCAGGGCCGCCCTACCGCGAGGGAAGCAATGGCCCGGATGCCGAAGGCAGCAAATGCGTCTACGAGACCAGGGATCTTCGCTCACTTGAGCTCGATGTCACCTGGAGCAATGGCGCGATGATCATGAAGATGCTCGGCATGCCCGCGGGCGCCGCCGAGCAGGCGGGGCTGAAAGGCAAGTTGCCACTGCCAGGCGGTGTCACGGTCACCGGCGAGTGGGATGAAGCGAAAGCGTTGAGCTGTTGCGAAATCAATGCGCTGCGCGGTGATCAGGTGGTGTTTATCAACTTCATGAATACGCGCCTGACCGAACAGCAGGGGATCGATCTGCTCAATGCGTCGCTGAAGCGCCTCGATGCTCCGCTCAAGAACATCAATGGAGCATCGGGTATCGAGGCTGCAGAGGCCCGCGCCAGGTCTGCGGCCGGCAGGCCGAAACCGGTTCCGGCATGCCAGCTGGTAACGCTCGAGGACGCGACCGCGCTGCTCGGCCCCGTTGAGGTGCTACCGGTCAAGAACGAACAGCAATGCCAGTACCGCGCCAAGGCAAAGATGGCAGTGCTCGATTTCTCGGTAGCGTGGACGGGCGGCTACCGTGCGTTTCGCAGCGATTCCGAACTGGCCGGCAAAGTGATCAAGGGTCTGCTGGGCGATCTTGCGAAGGATCCCGCCGACGTGCAGCACGTCGACTATCCCGGCCCATGGGAGCAGGCCGAGGTGATCGCTGTCGACTTTGTCGCGGTGCGTAAAGACGTCCTGATGCGCGTCGATCTGCGCAGTGCCAGCCTCGAACAGGCAAAGCTCATCGTCACGAAGGCGATGAATCGCGTTTCCTGGCCGCCGTAAGGCTCTCCGCCCGCAGCGGCTGCAGGATCGCCGCGACCCACGCGCCCCCGGCCGCCGCAATTCGCCGCTGGCACGGTTCACTCATGCTGATGTAACTCGACCGGAATCACGGCAGCGCGTGCCAGGGTCTTCTGCCGCTGGCGCACAGGCCACCAGTCGTAGAGGAACACGTTGATCGGTCGCCACATCGCTACCCAGCCCATGATCAGCAGACCCTCGTTGAGAATGGCGGCCCAGGGTGCTGCGAATGCCCGCGCCGCGCCGCGCGCCCAGAGACAGGCAAACAGGAAAACCAGGCCGATGACCAGGATGATCAAACCGGTGCGCAGCAGCTCATGCAATTCCCGGCGTGTGTGCTGCTCCCGATAGGCAAAGTAGTTGTGAATGGCTCTCGGTACATCCTGTGCGTCCTCGGACATCAACGCCGCTGCCGGCAGGTAAATAGCCAGTTTGGTGGGGTGTGTCAAACCGATCTCGCGCACTGCGGTGACGATGTAATCCTCGGCGGTTGCTTCGAGGTCCTTGGCATGGAAAGGAGCAGGATCGAGATTGTTGAACAGCTGGCGCGGTTCACGCAGCGTAATCTCGATCAGGCGAAAGCCATCGCGATCGCGATACGAAGGCGTCGATTCAGGCGTTTTCTGCAAGCTGTTCGGCCGTGTCTGCAAGCGAGGGAATGATGGCGCCACTACGGACTGCAGGATTGTACGCTGCCTTGCTGGCGGGCGGGCGAAGCTGCCGAAGTGAGCCTGCTGCGGTGGAACCGAATTCGAAACTCGGCTCATAGTTCCTGGCCGTTGTCGTTACGGCGCTGGGCAGTCCGCAGCTGTGTCATCCTGCGCCTCGATTTCGCGCTGGCTGTCGGCGATCTCAGCTGCGAACGGGTCATTGGCCGCCTGCATGCGTGCGGGCGCGAGTGTCGCCAGCGCGGCCGTGCGGCAGCCGCGTCGCGCCAGCAGCAGGGCGAGATTGTTGCGCGCGGGCAGGTGCCCGGGAGCCAGGCGCAGCACCTCGCGGTACGCGTTTTCCGCGGCCTCGCCCTGGCCCAGCGCCGCGCGATGGTTGCCCAGCGCGAACCAGGCCAACGGCTCCGCGGGCCAACGCTGCACCGCTGCGGCATAGGCCGGCGTGGCCGCCTGGTGATCGCCCTGCGCATCGAGGGCGTCGACCGCTTCGAGGAAGGGCAATGCGGCGCCATCGGCTGGCAGCTCGCCGGGCCGCAGTGCGATGAAACCCCAGTTCCCGGCCCGTCGCCAGGTGCCCAGGAAGCGCGCCGCCGCGAGCTGCTGGCGCGCGTGGCGGCCGCTGCGCAGCAGCACGGCATCGCGCTCGCGGTCATAGCCAATGACCACCGCGTAGTGCCACAACGGCCACGATGACAGCCCGAAGTTCTGCAGCACGAGTATCGGCTGGCCATGCTCCAGTTCCGCCAGCAGACCCTGGAGTGAAGGATTCACCACGTAGGCCACGCGCGCGTGACGGCGCGCCGAGGCCAGCAGTTCCATCTGCAGGCTGCCCTTGCGCCCGGGGAGGTAAACTTCGCTGGTCAGCGCTTCGGCCGTGATGTCGACGCCGGCAGCCGTCAGAATCGTCGCCAGTGCGGCGGGCCCGCACTGGTGCTCGCTTTGTGGAAAGAACGGCGTGCTGCTGATTTCAACGCGCGGCTGCGCGGCCTGCGCATTCTGCAGCAGCCGGGTGCTGCAGGCCGTCAGGCCCGGCAGCAACGCTGCCAGGCAAAGCAGCCCGCACGCTCGGCTCAATGGTGGTGCGAGTGACTGAAGACGTGGGTGACGTCGAGATAGTCGAGCAGCAGCAGCACCAGGAAGACGACGCCGATCAGGGCCAGGAAGCCATAGTCACCGCCGGCCGGAAGCTTGTCGACGCCATCGGCCAGCTGCGCGAGCTCGGCATCCGGAAGCGCCGCGGCGCGCGCAGCTGCAGCCGCCGGATCCACGCCCAGCGCCTGCAGGCGATCGCGGACATCGGCGCGCGCCAGCGTCGCCTGTACCTTGCTGAGGTTGGCGAGCCGCGCGGGTGCGGCTTCGGCTGACACGGCAGCGTGCGTGGAAATCATGCCGGCGCGGGCACTCGGTGGGAACCCGGCTGCAATCAGCGCCGCCAGGGAAATGCCAACCACCGTTCGAGTCAGACCAAAATGCATGCTCATGGAGACCTCCGCTAACAATGCCGGAGATTCTGGTGGATTGACCGGTTCATCGCAAGCCTTGTCTGACTGGCTTCCGCTGAAAAGCGTGGTTACTATCCCTGCCCGGTACACTCCTGCCGCGATCTGCTTGCCGAGGCACTGACCACTTGAGCTCCGAGCGCACCAGCCTGAGTTATTTTGAACGGTTATTGTCGCTGGTCACGCGGGTGCGGCCGGGCGAGGGCCGCGCGGCGTTCCTGTTCTTCCTGCACGGCTTCCTGCTACTCGCGTCGTACCAGGTGGTAAAAGCGCTGCGCGAAGCTTTCATGCTCGCCAAGTTCTCGGCCGAGACGCGCGCTTACGCGGTGGCGGCCACGGCGCTGGTGCTGATGCTGGTCGTACCGCTGTATGGCAGGCTGCGACACCACCTCGACGGTGCGCAACTGCTGCGCGCTGTCACGGTGTTTTTCGTGGCCACGCTGCCGCTGTTCGCACTGCTCGCCCGTTATCACGTGCCCATCGCGTTCGCGTTCTTCATCTGGGTGAGCATCTACGGCCTCATGGTAGTGTCGCAGATGTGGGCCTTTGCGGCCGACTCGTTCAACGTCAAGAGCGGCCAGCGCCTGTTCGTGGTGATCATGCTGGGCGGCAACCTGGGCGCGCTGGCCGGCGCCAAGCTCACACAGCTGGCGGTGGCAGCGCTGTCGCCCATCGGTCTCATGCTGCTCGCGGCCGCCACCCTGGGCGCCACGCTGTTGCTCGCCAGGCCCGAACGCGCCGCCATTCCGGAAGGATCGCGCGTGATCTCGATCGAGCGCGCCCGGCCCGTGCCGCAACTGCTTGGCGGCATCGGCCTGGTGCTGCGCGACCGCTACCTGCTGCTGATGGCGCTGTTCGTGGTGCTGCTCAACTGGATCAACACCACGGGCGAATTCATCCTGGCCGACTATGTCAAGGCCGATGCCGTGGCGCGCATCGCGGCGGGCAGCAGCGCGCTCGACATGGGCACGCTCATCGCCGCGTTCTACGGCAATTTCAACTTCTGGGTGACACTGATCAGCCTCGCCATCCAGCTGTTGCTGGTGGCACGCATCTACCAGGCCGTGGGCGTGCGCGGCGCGCTGCTGATCCACCCGGTCATTGTCGCGGCGGGCTACGGCATCCTGGTGCTCGCGCCGCTGGTCGGCGGCTTCATTCCAATCTTCTCGATGATCCGCCGGATCAAGTTTGCCGACAACGGCCTCGATTACTCGCTCATGAACACTACCAAGCAGGCGCTGTTCCTGCCGACCGATCGCGATTCGAAATACGACGGCAAGACGGCCATCGACACGTTCTTCGTGCGCTTCGGCGATCTCATCACGGCGGCCGGGGTGTACATCGGACTCAATGTGCTGGCGTGGAAAACCCATAATTTCGCGTTGCTGAACCTCGTGCTCTCGCTCGCGTGGATTGCGCTCGCGGTAGTCATGGGGCGCGGCTACGCCCTTAAGGCGCAGGCGAACCTGAGCAAGGTGGCGCCCGAAGCGGTCGAGCCGATTCCCGACCTGCTGCTAGAGCCGGGCCGACTGTTTGCGCACCCGGTTTCGCCGACGGCATTTCACGACGCCGACCCTGGCGACGTGGTGATCCTGCGGGCCTGTTGCGAGGATGGCCGACGCTTGCCGCGCTGGCTGCGCTTTGACGCCGGACAGCGGGCTTTCGTCGGCATAGCACCGTTGGACTTTGAATTCACGGAGCTGCGCGTCGCGGTCATCGCCAGTAACATGGATGGCCTCGAAGCGCGCAGCATGTTCGTGGTCAGGCGCGCAACGGGCTGAAGCCCGCGCCGCCGCGGCACTCCGTCAGGGCGATTTGGCTGTTGTCGCCGCTGCGGGCAGGGCCAGCAATGCGTCCCGACGTTCCAGGATGGCCTGGCGTCCGCGCGCATCGACCAGATCGCCCAGCGCTGCCTGCAAGCCCGCCTCATCGAGCTCCCCGAGGCGACGACGGAGTTCCGCGCCCGGCGTCGGCGGATTCGCCTTGAGGTACCTGGGCAGACCCCTGCTGTTGCCGAAGGCGCGTTCGTGCGAGGTGACGTAGACGAACCCGTCGTCCGCATCGAACAGCAATGATTCGCTCCTGCGGCCTTCGTTGGCGATCAGCGCATCGAAGGCATAGACCAGCTGGTACTGCGGCTCGGCTCCGCACCAACCGCCGATGTGCAACGATTGATGCTTCACTTCGCTCTGCGTGACCCACTTGAGCGGGCGTCCCTGCAACACGCCGCGCTGACCCTGCACCTCGCGCTCGACCGTGACCGGCACCAGCCCGAGTTTCAGCTGGCGGTCGAGCCGGTAGGCCGCCACTTCCCTGTGGGCCGCGTCCCCGGCACGAACCTGAAACACGGCGGGAATGCGTCTGCCGCCCTGGCTCACCGAGACGTTCAGTTCATTCGGGCCACGCGGGCCCGTCACGGTCACTTCACCGTCGCGCAGCACCGTAAGCACGCTCGCGTCATCGAGCTCATTGGGCACGACGAACAGGCCTTCGGGCTGGAGCGGCGTGGCGTCGGCTTGCCCTGCATAGCGGACACTGAGTCCGGTCGGCTCAAGAAAGAGTGCAGCGGCCCGGCCCCTGTACACCGCCCGGTTCATGCCGGCGTCGAGCTTGACGACGCGGCCGTCGAAGCGGGTGGCCGCACGGGAATCGCGGGTCGTCGTATGGCCGACAACCAGTCTGACGACGCCGAACTGTTGCAACAGCGGCAACAGCACGTCGGCTTCAGCCGCCTCGTTGCACAAGGCGGCTCCGCGGTACCAGTTGGGACCGTCCTGCGAGAGCAGGGCGCTGTTGGCAGCGGCCTCAAAGCGCTGGGTCGTGTCGGTCAAGGCCGCATCCGACCTGCCGCCGTTCGCAGCTGCAGTGGCTGCCAGGCGATCTTTGGCGAGCTGCGGTTGAGCGTAGTACTCGTCACCGGGAAGCAATAGCTTCGCCTGCTCAAGCTGCCCGGCAAGTCCGAGATAGTCGCTGAGTGCCGTGCGGTAGCGCAGGTTCAGTTCCTGCAGACTCATGCCCCGCAGGATATTCGAGGGTCCGGCGTGCATGAAGAGCGTGTCGTTGAGCACGATCGCTACCGGCAGCGTCAGCAGCCACTGGCCGTACTTGCCCTTGGGCGAAAGCGCGGCGCGCTGTCCGAAATACCCGGGTGGAAATTTGAGATCGAAAGCTGTGCCGGATCCTGCGCCATGTGCCGCTTCCCACGCCTGGCGCAGTTGCGCGCGCTCGGCCGACGATTCCAGGTCCCCATAGGAAGCGTATTCGCCGGCAGCGACATAGCGCAGATCGCCGAGGATGTTCATCGCCTCGTGGTTGCCCAGCAGCACGTGCAGCTGCCCGCCCGCCGCCTCGGCTTCACCCTGCAGGCGCATCAGCAGGTCCATGACCTGACGCGAATCGGCGCCGCGGTCGAGCAGGTCGCCCAGGCTCACGACGTGCGTGTGCCCGGCTGCCCAGTGGTTCTGCGCGTCGAGGATGCCAGTCTCGCGCAGCAACGCGAGCAATTCAGTGTAGGCGCCGTGCACGTCCGCGAAAGCCACCACGCGCTCGATTCCGTTCCACTGCAGCGGCGTGGATTGCGCCAGCGTCGCGCGCGGGCTGCTGCAGGCGACGGCGGCGATCAACACCCTCAGCACGAATCCGAGTCGCGAGCAGTGTGACGCGGACATCGCCCTGGTTCTCAGGGGGCTGGCGTGGGCACGAGGCTGATCTCGCCGCGATCGACGCGCTCGAGCAGTTTCGTCAACAGTCGATGCACTGCGAGTATCTCCGACCTGGACAGGCCCATTTGCAGTGCGTCGCCTTCGCGGCGCACGCCACGGCTCTCCGCCAGGTTCCTGCCGAGCGCCACGGGCACGTAGCGGCCGCCCTCGAGCTGCCACTGCGCCAGTACACCCAGTCGATCCGCCAGCAGTTGCGGCGTGACTTTGCGTAAGCGTTCGATAGTGTCGGCCGGGAGGCGCTTCACGCGCAGATCCTTCCACAGCTCGCCGCGATCACTGCCTTCCGATGCGAAAGCGACACCATGATCGATCGAGAACACGCGCGCGCCGAGCTCCTGTCTGCCGATCAGGAAATTGCCGACGTTCGAGTCGCGATGCCCGATCAGGTAGGTGAGCACGTTCAGCTGGCCGATGTGGCGCGCATAGACCGGATCGGCGGCAAAGCGCTCGGGACTGTAGACGTCCGCGATCACCTTGATGTCGCTCAGCCAATACTGCACTACGGCCAGCACCTGGTCAGCGGCGGAAAAGGTGCGCGCGACGCCGGGCGAATACTTCGCGAAGTCCGCCAGCGGCACCATCCGCAGCGCCGTGGGCGGCACGACGTACTCGGTAGAGTCGAGGAACAGCTTCTGCAGTTCGTACGCCGCGAGGTCGTAGCGCGGAACATCGTTGAAAGTGTCCGCGCCGGGTTCAGCCTTGTGCAGCTTGACGGTCAGTGGTGGCGCACCACCGAAGGAGATCTCGGCCCGCAGGGTGACGTCGCTCTTGATCTTGGGTCGGCTGATCTGGGCCTGCGTGATCACCAGCGGTTCGGCGGCGAGCAGCTGCTCGAGCTCTGCGACCGGTCGGGTGATGTTGGCATCCTGTGCCGCCGCCGCCGCGGCCAGTGTCAGCAGCAGCGGCGCGGCGAACAGGCCCTTCAGTCGGCGCATCGATTGCATGTGTGGCAGCTCAGCTTCTGTCCGGCAGGATCACACGTGGCAGACCCAGGGCCTTGGCCTGCGC
>Ga0315270_10000389_pt1 | contig 24532 bp, 19 predicted proteins | sample C1_bottom_MG_FD_204932 | JGI IMG/M metagenome (GOLD analysis project Ga0315270, IMG submission 204932) | Sediment microbial communities from Yellowstone Lake, YNP, Wyoming, USA - C1_bottom | ecosystem: Environmental > Aquatic > Freshwater > Lake > Sediment | place: USA: Wyoming | collected...
CAGGAGCGCGCATGAACGCATTGAAATTCAACCCCACGACCGTCTCGGCGGAGCTGGGCGACACGCCCATTTCCATTGAGACCGGCCGCATCGCCAAGCAGGCCCACGGCGCCGTCGTCGTCCGCCAGGGCGACACCATGGTGCTCGTGGCCGTGTGCTACGGCACCCCCCGGGAAGGCATCGACTTCTTCCCCCTCACCGTGGACTACCGCGAGCCCGTGCTGGCGGCCGGCAAGATCCCCGGCGGCTGGTTCAAGCGCGAGGGCCGCCCCACCACCAAGGAAACCCTCACCAGCCGCCTCATCGACCGCCCCCTGCGCCCCCTGTTCGAAGAGGGCTACAACGGCGACACCATGGTGACGGCCCAGGTGCTCAGCTACGACGGCCAGCACGCCCCTGAAGTGCTCGCCATGGTGGGCGCCTCCGCGGCCCTCATCATCAGCGAGATCCCCTTCGTGAACCCCATCGGCGGCGTCCGCGTGGGCCGCGTCAACGGCCAGCTGGTGGTGAACCCCACCGTCGAGCAGCGCGCCGACAGCGACATCGACCTGCTGGTGGCCGGCACCGCCGACGCCCTGGTGATGGTGGAGTGCGGCGCCAAGGAAGTGCTGGAAGCCGACATGGTGAAGGCCCTCGCCTTCGGCCATGAGCAGATCAAGACCCTCGTGAAGCTGCAGAAGGACCTGCAGGCCAAGGTGGGCAAGCCCAAGGTCGCCGCCGCCAAGGCCGAGCGCAACGAGGCGCTCTACAAGGAAGTCCAGACCGCCTTCGCCGAGAAGCTCTTCGCCGCGCTGACCATGAAGGTGAAGATCGAGAGCTACAAGGCCATCGACCTCCTCAAGAAGGAAGCCGTCGCCCAGTTCTGCGCCGACAAGCCCGAGCTGAAGAAGGAACTGGTCGCCTGCTTCGACGAGCTGAAGGAGACCCTCTTCCGCAACGCCATCCTCAAGGAGGGCGTGCGCCTGGACGGCCGCAAGTTCGACCAGATCCGCCCCCTCAATATCGAGATCGGCGTGCTGCCCGCGGCCCACGGCAGCTGCCTCTTCACCCGCGGCGAAACCCAGGCCCTGGTGACGACCACCCTGGGCACCATCAACAACACCCAGATCATCGACGGCCTGGAAGAGGAATACCGGAAGAAGTTCTACCTGCACTACAACTTCCCCGGCTACAGCGTGGGCGAGTGCAAGCCCAACCGCGGGCCCGGCCGCCGCGAGATCGGCCACGGCATGCTGGCGGAGCGCTCGATCTTCGCCGTGTTCCCCACGCCCGAGGAGAATCCCTACACCGTGCGCGTAGTGTCTGACATCACCGAGAGCAACGGCTCGTCCTCCATGGCCACCATCTGCGGCGGCACCCTCGCCCTGATGGATGCCGGCATCAAGCTCAAGGCCCCCGTGGCGGGCGTGGCCATGGGCCTCGTCAGCGACGGCGACAAGTACGTCGTCCTGTCCGACATCGCCGGCCAGGAAGACCACTACGGCGACATGGACTTCAAGGTCGCCGGCACCGAGAAGGGCATCACCGCCCTCCAGATGGACATCAAGATCGGCGGCATCACCACCGAGATCCTCACCAAGGCGCTCGATCAGGCCAAGGCCGGCCGCCTGCACCTGCTGGATCTCATGGGCCAAGTGCTCGCCGCCCCCCGCGCCGAGTTCGCCAGCAATGCCCCCCAGATGGCCAGCGTCCAGCTTCCCAAGGAGAAGATCCGCGACGTCATCGGCAAGGGCGGCGCCACCATCCGCAACATCATCGAGGTGAGCGGCTGTGAAGTGAACATCGACGACGACGGCCTTTGCCAGGTCGCCGGCCCCACCCAGGAAAAGCTGGCCGTCGCGATGAAGATGATCGCTGACCTCACGCAAACGGCCGAGGTTGGCAAGACCTACCTGGGCAAGGTGGCCAAGGTGGTCGAGTTCGGCGCCTTTGTCACCATCCTCCCCGGCCTCGACGGCCTGCTCCATGTGAGCGAACTGGCCCACCACCGCGTCGCCAACCCTGCCGACGAAGTGAGCGAAGGCCAGGAAGTCATGGTCAAGTGCATCGGCATCGACGAGAAGAGCGGCAAGATCAAGCTCAGCCGCAAAGCCCTCATCCCCAAGCCCGAAGGCGCCGACGCCGAGCCCGAAGGCGAAGCCCCCAGCCACGACGACCGCCCCCGGCGTCCCCGGCCTCCTCGGCGGTCCTAAGAATCAACGTCGTGAATACAGAAGAGGCCCGATTCGGGCCTCTTCTTATAGCTGGGAGTTCCACCCAGGAAAACTTACCGCCCCGGCCAAAGCCCCAGCGTCATCAAGATCACTTTGAAATCCCCCCAAAGACTTGCCTGGCCTGCATAGTCCTGGTTGAGGCGGATCTTCTCCGGCATGATCTCTTCTACATAGGTCCGGTCCGGATCTGGAGACGCAGCCAGCAGTTCGCTTTCGCGCCGATACTTCACGGAGGCCAGATCGGTAATGCCGGGCTTCAGATCCAACACCCGACGCTGATCAACCGTGTAGAGTCCGACGTACTTCTGAACTTCAGGCCGCGGCCCCACAAGGCTCATCTCCCCCATCCATACATTAAGCAGCTGTGGGAGCTCATCCACCTTCGTGGCCCGAAGCCAATGGCCGATCCGCGTGATCCTGGGGTCCCTCCCCACGGTGATGGCACGTCCCAATCGGTCCGCCCCCATCACCATGGTCCGAAACTTCCAGATGCGGAAAAGCCGCCCCTTCCAGCCCACCCGCTCCTGTCGGAAGAAAACTGGGCCGCGATCCTCCAGCTTGATGAGGAGTGCAACTACCAAGAAGAGGGGCCACAGCAGCAGGAGCCCTACGGAAGCCCAAAAGAGATCGAAAATCCGCTTGGCCAAGGTTTCAAGCCTTGAAGGTATGCACGATGTCCTGGGCAGCATCCACCACATCCTGCACATCCTGATCGGATAATCCTGGGTGCAGGGGCAGCGTCAACATGCGGGAGAACGCGTCCGCAGCCACCGGGCAATCTTCGGGCTTGTAGCCGTACTTGTCCCGATAGAAGGGGTGCATGTGAACCGGCAGATAGTGGACCGAGGTTCCAATGTTGCGGGTTTTCAATTCCTCGATGAAGGCATTCCGGTCAATTGTCAGGTGTTTCAGATTCAGCCGGATCACATAGAGATGCCAAGCGGACTCCACCTCGGCTCGCTCCACAGGTAGCTGGATTGCCGCCAGATCACCGAATCCTTTCGCATAGGCCGCCACCACCTCCCGGCGCCGCCGCTGGAAGCCCTCAAGTCGATCCAGCTGGTGCAGCCCAATCGCAGCCTGCACATCGGTCATATTGTACTTGAACCCTGGAAGCACCACCTCGTAGTACCAGGAGCCCGACTTGTCAAAGCGCTTCCACGCGTCCCGGTTCATGCCGTGATGGCCGATGATGCGGGCCTTGTCCACCAGGGCCGAATCACCGGTAAGACAGCCACCCTCGATGGTGGTCAGATTCTTGGTGGCGTAGAAACTGAAGGCCGCCAGATTGCTTCGGGAGCCCACCATCACCCCCTTGTACTTCGCGGGCAAGGCATGGGCTGCGTCCTCCATGACGACCAATCCATGCTGCTTCGCCAAGGCGAAGATCGGGTCCAGATCCACTGGGTGCCCCGCATAGTGGACCGGAATGATGGCCTTGGTCCGGGGCGTAATGGCCTTGGCCACAGCTTCGGGATCCATGTTCAGCGTGTCAGGGCAGACATCTACGAGTATGGGGCGCGCGCCCACATGCTCGACGACGTTGGCAGTGGCGCAAAAGGTCATGGCCGGCACGATCACTTCGTCGCCAGGACCGATGCCCAGGGCCACCAGACCCACATGAAGACCTGCCGTGCACGAGTTCAAGGCCACAATACCCGGCGCCCCGAGATAGGCACCCAATTTGGCCTCGAAAGCCTTGGTCTTAGGGCCAGTCGTTATCCAATCGGAATGGAGGGTATCCATCACCTCGTCACGTTCCGTATCGCCGAGGCTAGGGGGAGAGAAAGATAGGAATTTTTTGCGCATTAGGGATCCTTGCGAACACAATGGGGGCCTAGTGATACAACCCTCCAGCCCCGGGATAGATTTTTATGATATCAACTTCAAGTGTTTAAGTCATCAGATGTTGACAAAAAAACAAGCTCAATCTACCTTTCCAATGGCCTATCCTTGGGAACGGCTTCTGAGGTTCCTGTAGATCTTAGCCAACCCCTAAGGAGCGATCATGACATTCGTGACTCCCGCCTTCTCAATGTTACTGCTTCAGTCATCCCTACTGATAGGAATGACTGCCGATTATGCAGACATAAAACCGGTACGACAAATAACTATGGAGACCAAGGGTGAAGATTTTTTCACCTCGTTCCAGAGACACCTTCAGCAATTACCTAGGGGAGGTGAATTACGTATCCTAAAAGGGTCTTACACCTTGGCTATTGATAAATCTATAGCCCTACCATCGAACATCACCATTCGATGTGACGAAGGCGTTGAAGTCTCAAAGCCTAAAGGTAATGCCGCCGTCTTCACCACAGATGGAGTCTCCAATGTCCATGTTCTGGGAGGGCACTGGACCGGGCCGGGAAACCAGGCTGCCATCCTCTGGCGCGCTGATGGAACGCGTGATTTTGGCATGGAAGGCGCGAAGGTAGAACGTTTCGCCACCGCTATGAATGTTGGAAGCAAAGTTGAATCCTTCCACTTTGGTTTCAAGAATAATATTTGCTACCGCAATACACTGACGGGAATCTCTGTCTCTGAGGTCACAGACCTTACAATTCGCGACAATACTTTTGAGGCCAATGGGGAGGAGATCGGGGCCACCCACGGGGCTTACCTTATCAGTCCCCGTCAAGGCCTCATCACGAAGAATCGGTTTATCAACAATAACTGTTTCGGTCTTCACATCTACGTTGCCCACAAGGACAAGCGCCCACCTCAAGGACTGACTATCACTGAGAACTTTTTCAGTGGAAATGGCGTTGTACTCGCCAACGGTGGAGCCATTATCGTTTCAGGAGTGGTTGATGGTATCCGCGACATCCAGATCACCCATAACCGATCCGAAGGCGACTATAAAGGTATTGTTATGATTTCAAGCGCAAATTACACTGTGTCCGACAATGAGATTCTCCAACCGCGCAGTATCGGGATGTACTTCGGCGAAGAAGTTAATAGCCGCCGCGTCATCCATGGCGAGGTTGCTCGTAACCGTGTGATCGGCTCGAAGGCTGAAGCTCTCCAATTCGGCCTCTCGCCCAATAACACGGACTTGGTGATTTCGGATAATGAATTCACTGACAACGCCCGCGGGTTCTCTGTGCGCCCTGGGTACCAAGCGCCAGGCCATATTCGAATAGAACGCAACCGGTTTCAAGGGACCCGCAGCGGCGAAAACATTCCCGCCACCATGAAGCATTCTGAATGAACGTGATGCCCCATCCTCCGCACCCATGGTTCGTAGTCCAAGCACGAATGGGATCCACCCGCCTCCCTGGGAAGGCGCTGATGGATCTTGGGCCAGCTCCTATCCTGAAATTCCTCCTTCGAAAACTTCAGCTCTTTTCTCAGCCCCATACGACGATTGTCGCTACCACCATACAACCAGAAGATAATGCCTTGCTTGCCGCAGCAGAGGCCTTCGGAGTCCAAGCCTATGCGGGCGCAACCGATGATGTGCTGACGCGATTTATTGATGCGCTGCCGAACGCAGCGGATGAGGATCAAGTCGTTCGCCTCACGGGGGATAATCCATTCATCGACTTGGAGCTCCTTGATCGATGCCTTCGGGCCCACGAAACTACTGGTGCCGACTACACCGCACCAGCAGGGTGTCCCCTCGGCCTCGGTGCTGAAGTGATTCGGATGGGTGCCTTGCGTGAAGCGGCCAAGTCGACCTCAGATCCGTGGCATCGCGAACATGTAACTCCCTTCATCAAGGAACATCCAGAGCGTTTCTGCTTGCATACCTGCCAGGTAATTCCAGATCGTTCGAGTTATCGTCTGACCATCGATACGCCCGATGACCTCGCCCTGGCACGCGGAATAGCCAAGAAACTCGGCTCCAAAGTCTGGGCTGCGAAGCAGGAAACCCTTGTTGCCTGCCTTGAGGCCGACCCCAAGCTACGCGCCCTCAATGGCCACGTAATTCAGAGGGGCCGCCCCGCGTGAACTTTGTTCATTACCGCGTGCTGTCTGGATGTACCTACGGGCTCGGGCATGTAGTCCGTGCACGGTGGCTCGCTGAAGCCCTGAGGGACCGCCTTGGGCTCATGCCCTTATTTTTCGAACTCAGTGGTTTCGCCCCCGCCCAGGATTACCTCAAATCGGCAGGCTTGCCCGTTCACCCGAATTTTGTCCCCTCACCCCAAGCGCCAGTCCTCGAAGTGATCGATGGTCTCGACGCTCCGGAGGAGGTTATTCTCGAGGCCCGCTTATCCGGAGCACCCGTCCTCTGTTTCGAGAACGAAGCGCCTTCCGCCCGACTTGCTGATGTCGTGGTCAACCCCATCATTGCGGGTCTGGAGACCCGCCACTGGACCAAATCCGGAGTCCCCCATCACGGCGGGGCGTCTTATTTGCTCTTGAACCCTGAAATCAGACGCTGGAAATCACTCAGACTCAAGCCATCACCCCCTCGAGCTGAGAACATTCTCATTTCTTGTGGTGGCACAGACCCTGCAGGCCGCATGGCCCTGGCACTTGATTGGTTAGAGGCACTCCGATTTGAAGGGATAGTAAACCTGGTACTCGGTGGAGGGGGACCTGCCGCACCCATCCTTTCCCCAAGCCTCCGAGTTCGGGTCCATCGCAACCTCCCGACCTTGGCTCCCCTTCTTCACCAGACGGACCTCGCACTGATCTCGGGGGGCATGACCATGTATGAAGCGGCCTGCCTCGGGGTTCCCTCCGCAGTAATACCCCAAAACGATCATCAAATACTAAATGCGGAGCGATTCCAGGCGAGAGGAGCATCTCTTCTATTGGATCCAGCCAACCCGTCGGCTTCCATGGCTTCCCTCCAGCACTTGATTGATACATCTGCGACCCGGCAACTCATGTCCGAATGCGGCCGGAACATTCTCTCTGGTGATGCTCCCGATCTCTTCGCCCTTGTTGAGACCCTGATAAGATAAAAAAGGCTTCCGAATGTTCGACTCCCACTTACCCGTCACCCGAGACCCTGCGCTCACAGATGTCCTGAAGGACTGGCCAGACCTGCCCTATCGGACTCTGAAGATCGCCCCGCTGGAGACTTTGGTCGATCGGATGAGTACGGGCATGGAGCAGCATCGGATCGTACTAGATCCGCAAGGCCGAGGTGCCGCGGCATGGTGCCATCTGCCATGGGACTCGGGAATCTTCGGCGTCAGCATGGCCCGCCTCGATCTGATCTGGGCCAAAGAGGAAGATCCCGATCTCTTGCGTCACCTGCTGGATAAGGTCATTCAAGACGCGCGCTCAGAAGGTGTCCAGCACATGGCGCACCGGCCCGAAATGGCCCGCCAGACCACCATCCACCTCCTGGAAGACTGTGGATTCCGAATGGTCGACAGCCTCCACACCTTGTATTACAAGGTGACAGAACCCAAACCGGCCGCCCAGGTTCGCGCGTATCAGCCATCTGACCGGGATGCGATCCTCGCAATGGCGGCCACGGCTTTCGAACGCAACCGTTTTGCTTCGGATCCACACCTCGATACGCACATGGCCGAAGAGATCTACATCCGCTGGACAGATAACTGCCTCTCCGGCAAGCGGGGGGACTGGGTTGGTGTCCGGATCATCGATGGAGAACCCGCAGGCTTTATTACTTGCCTTCTCCAGCCGATACAGGGCAGCCACATGCCAATGTCGGTTGGGGTGATCGACCTGATCGCCGTAAATCCCAAATACCATGGCCGGGGCGTTGGCATGGAACTGGTCCATGCTGCGCAGAATTGGATGGGCGTCCACTCCGCACTTCACACTGTGGGTACCCGCTGTGACAACTTCCAGGCCCTCTCGTTGTATCTGAAGGCCGGTTTCAGGATCTATTCCAGCAAGGTAGGCATGCACGCATGGCTCAAGTAAAGATCGGCAGGAAGCACTTGGGTGGACAAAATCCCGTTTACATCGTGGCCGAAGTTGGTATCAATCACGATGGCAAACTCGATCAGGCTCTGGAAATGATTCGGGTGGCCGCTGATGCTGGCGCCGATTGTGTCAAGTTCCAGTTGTTCCGTGCGGCAGGAATGTACCAGCGCAAGGCGGGCGCATACCGCACGGCCTCCGGCGGATCCGTTGATATCTACGACCTCATGGAAGCGCTGGAGATGCCCATCGACTGGGTACCGCGTCTCATGGAGGCCTGCGACCAGGAGGGTGTTCAGTTTCTCACCACTGTCTGCGATGAGATCGTGCTCGCTGGACTCGATGCTTACGCCATGCCCGCATTCAAAGTGGCTTCTTACGAAATATCTCACCTCCCGCTTTTCCGCGAACTTGGGAAACGAGGGAAAATCGTCATTTTTTCCTCTGGCGCCGCCAACCTTGGAGATATTGAAGAAGCTTTGGCCGCCATACGATCGGGCGGTGAGGCCACTGCCATCCTTTTGCACTGTGTCGCCAGCTACCCCACACCACCGGAGCACTGTAATCTAAATGTAATACGCACTTTAAATCTCGCCTTTCCTGACTGCATAGTTGGTTACTCCGATCATTCTGAAGATCCCGTCAGAGCCCCTCGGCAAGCTGTGGCCTTGGGGGCAATGCTCATCGAAAAGCACTTCACTCTCGATAAGACCCTCCCTGGTCCCGACCATAGCTTCGCCGTTGATCCTGATGGCCTCCGGAACATGGTCCAGGCCATTCGTCAAACCGAGTCGGCCATGAGAGCAGGTCATCCCATTCCTCAGGATGTGGCACTTCTCGGATCCAGCGCCAAAACCACCCAGGAGCTGGAGGCTTCACTGCGCCGATTTGCTTACAGGACACTCTTTTCCACAGACGCGATCGCAGCAGGGGAAATCATCACGGCCGACAAGGTGGGCGTGCTCCGAGCTGGCGAGGGGGCACCAGGCTTGCACCCCCGTCACTTCGACCTAATTACTTCCGGTACGGTCAGGGCGAGCCGGGCAATCTCCGCGCACTCTCCGATCACTTGGGACAGCCTTTTGACGCTGGCCTAGATTTCGGCCCCAAATATGATGCTCGCCCTCCTCTTCATGACTGGCTGCCTAGGTTTCGCTCGCAAGCTTTTCGGTCGAAAATGGCTAACCAATATGCAAGTGTGGTTCCTATTCTTGTTCTTTCTGATGGATTTCATCGGAATTCATAGCATGTGGCTCACTGATGGTGAACAGGTCCAGCCGACCCTGATCTGGGTGCTCTATTTGCTTCCGACCTTTTTGCTAGCGGCTAACGTCCTCATCCCTCACAGAAGATCCGGGCTACAGCCACTCCCGGGTGGACCCTCCATGAACATGGAATGCGGTACGGGGTTTGTAATTTGGGTTATCAGCATTCTAGGAGTCATCTTTCTCGGCATCTACATCAGAGAAGTTCCCCACGTCCCTTTGCTCGTTGCCTTGGTCGGCTCAGACGATGTGAGCGAGTCTCGAGCAGACTCGACTCTCTGGCAGGCCGGAACAGTCTTCAAATATGTGTGGCTCCTCGTGGTGCGCTACTCTCTTCCTCTCGTAACGCTAGCGGCCTTTGTCAGGAGCCGGATCACAAATCTGCGCTGGCACCGCCTCGCTGCGTGGTTTTTAATTCCCATTACTTATTTTTCCCTAATGATTGATGCCCAAAAAGCGCAAGTAGTCTTCTTCAGCGTACAACTCTTGATCGCAGCCATGCTCTTGAGGCGATGGCGGGGAGCGGCTGCCCCGCCAAGGCTACGAAGCGCCGGGCGATTTGTCTTCAAGGTCGGAGTTGTAGCCCTGGCCTTCGAATGCATCATCCTTATGTACTTTTCATTCATGAAGAATAGCCACATCCCAGGGCTTACTTTCTGGGAAGCCCACCAAAGCGTCGCCGAAGCCATCTTTCGGCGAGTCGTCATCACTCAAGCCCGCCCGGTGCAGGTCATCTTTGACGCTTTTCCAGATCAGCATCCCTACCTCATGGGAAGAACATTTCCCTTCGCGGATGTGCTGGGCTTTGGTAGCCGTTTTGATCTCTCAGAATTCGCCTTCCAGAAGATCTATGGAGTGAAGTTTGGAGGAGCGAGTACTCTTTTCGTCTCTGAGTTTTACGCTGACTTCGGACCTTTAGGTTGCCTATTTTCCATCCTTGCGTTCTCCTTCGCCTTCGTCTGGATAGAACGACGAATGCGGGCCCGGGTCATGACCCCTGAAGGCATCGTGGCCTACTCCTTCGTCACGGGATATGTGATGCGCCTTGCTATCACACAGGTAATTATGGGCTTGGCCCTACCGTTGCTGGCCTATTTTATCTATGTTCAAGCTAAGCACCTTGCCAGCAAGCTCACCATACCCAGCCCCCCGGGTCATGATGGCCCCTGATAGGACCTAGCATGTCCCCCAATTACAACCTGCGATCCAACACTCTTTATGCGCTAACTGGTGGCTTCGTTATCGGTATCCTTGGCTTGGCGCGAACATTCTTGGTCGCACACACTCTGCCACCGGATGACCTTGGTGAATGGAGTCTCCTTCAGCTGATCCTCGTTTACACAGGTTTCTGCCATCTCGGTGTAGCCGTGGCGATGCCGAATGAGATCGTGGCACGTGAGGCGCTGGATGATCGGAACGGGTCCAAGGAACTCGCCCACAGCGGCCTGACGCTAATCCTCGGCACCGGCATTCTGGTTGCCGCAGCTTGCCTCATCCTGCCTCGTGAGATCATCGGTGGGACTTTGGCGAAATATCGAGTGCTGTTCGCACTCACTTTCCTCGCCCAGCAATCCTTTCTTTACATCGCGGCGCTACTCAGGGGCCTCATGAGGTTCCAGTTGATCGCGCTCGGCCAAGTCGTGTTTGGAGCCGGATCTATCCTCATGATGGCCTATCTGCTTCCCATCATGGGAGTCCGAGGAGCCCTGGTGGCCATGTTTGCTGGGAACCTGACCGCAGCGTGCGTTGGCGGTGGCGTAATCCAGCGATATGGCTATAAAGTGGTTCCCCTCGCCTCCCTTAAATTTCTTTTCGTCGCGGGGTTTCCCCTACTCATCAGCGCGTTGATCGGCACCGGCTTGCAGAATATTGACCGAGTCCTGGTCGGTCGCCTCCTTGGGAAGCAGTCCCTTGGCTATTACAGCGTAAGCAACGTATTCATCATGCCAGTAATGTTCCTTCCCTCCGTTCTAGGTGGCCTCCTGATGACCCACTTCTCCCGGGCCGCTGTGATGGAGAGTGACGGTATGGTGAAGGATCATCTCCTGCGTTTCTCCTGGGCCGTAGCCATAGTCCTCGCCATTGTGACGGCCTGCATCTACATGGCTTCGGGAGGAATCATTCGGCAATTCATCCCAAAATACCAATCCTCCCTTCTTACAGTACGAATCCTATTAGTGGGTTCTTATTTCTATGCCTCCACTCTAGTACTGGCCAATTTCTTAATCGCTAACAAACGTCAGATAGGCCTGCTATGGGTGCAGGGCGCCAGCCTCACCATCCTGGGGGGCCTCTGTCTGCTCGCGATCATGGCGGGTGCCAGCTATGAAGGGGTGGGATGGGCCAACCTCGTGACCTATTTTATCTATTTTCTAATGTTAGCTGTCTATGCCAAACACGCGATGGGTTGGGATCTGAGTTTCGCTGGACGGATGATGGCCTCTTTCCTCGTTCCCTTTGGCTACATGGCTGGGAGCTACTATCTTTGCCGTCCATTAGAGCAAAAGTGGGCATCGGGAAGCATCTTCCACTGGTCTTTCTTCCTACATTTAGCGCTACTCGCAGGTAGCGGACTCCCAATGGCCCTGGCTGCCGTGCGACATGCTCGGCGCCCATCTCCGGTGTGAGGCACGCCACATGGTTCATCGCCCTGCGCGGCCTGTCAGAACACTCACCCTCGACCTGCGAGGTGGAGGCGGGGCAGAACTGCAGGTGGGTGTCTTCAAATTGGATTTCGCCACCTCCTCTGACTCTCTCTCCACTCATACCTTTCCACTTCGAGACTTCCTCGATCCTGCTGACCCGGAACGTGCTGTACTGGCCGCTAGGGCTATGGCCCATCAATGCCTGGATCGCGGAATCACTTTGGCCTCGCACCAGACGCCCGAAGGTTACCCGGCTTGGTGGATCCATGCCTACAGTTTCTATGATGGCGTTGGACAGACCCTTCCCTGGAATCGCGCATGGCTTCTTGGCCATGCCGTAAGCGCAGCCTTGGATCATTTTCAACCGAAGTGCTTCATCCAACTCGGCGGTAACCCAGACCAGGTAAGGCTTCTTCAAGAGCTTGTAACGCATCGGAAAATAGCATTCCATGCTGAACAAATCCAAGCCCCCGGTCTGCGAGCGCGAATCCTTGCTCGCTACGGGGAACGAATGAAGTTGGGACTGCGGATCATAAATGGGCTCAGTGCCCGACGATATGCACAAACTCTTGCGGCTTGCGAGATTCTCTTCTTCTCCAATGGAGCTCTGCAGCGCAGCGACACTGGGTGGTCCCACGCTTCGTTCCAGGCCCTCCAAAAATGCCTGGATGCCCACGGCATCACGCACAGAACGCTATACGTTTGGAACCGCTTCCACCGCCCAAGGGATATTCGAACTGCTGCCGATTCTCACTACCTTCCCATGGAGCGGCAATACACAGGTAGAGACTTGGCTGCAATGGCTACCCTGGCCCTTCGCCCTGCCAAGCCTCCCCAAGGCCTCTCGAACCTTCCCGGAGCAGAGCAATTTGGGCTCCAGGGGCTCTTCCATCGTAAACTCACCCATTTCTTTCATTGGAGGGTTCCGGAAACGACACGCCAAGTTAACCTTTTCCTGCGATTACTCGATCAAGCCCGGCCGAAGCTCGTTGTAATTTCGGATGAGATTGACTCCCAAGGGATTTCACTGATTGTGGCTTGCAAATCCCGTGGCATCCCAACCGTGGCGTTGCAGCATGGCGTGTTGCATCCGCAACACTTCGGCTATGTCCACGACAAAGCCGACCAAGAGCCCCCCTGCCCATTCCCCAGGCCAGACTTGACATTAGTATATGGGCCTTATTTCGGCAAAGTGCTTGAACGCTGTGGGCACTTCCCAAGCGGGTCCCTTCAGGTAACGGGCAGCCCCCGCTACGATCCCATGGTCCGGGCTCGCCATACCCCAAGGTCTCATAGCTACCGGGCTATGTTGGGTATTCCAGAAGGTGGGCCACTGATCGTTCTGACGACCCAACCTCTGCCCAGCTTTCAAGAGCGGGAGGATATTCTTGAATCCGTCTGTTGTGCAATGCGAAGCGTGCCGGGGGCTGTACTAGCCATCAAGCCTCATCCCGCCGAACAGGATCTCTCTATGCACCGGCAGGCGCTTCGGCGACATGGTCTACCGGAATTACTCCTGCCCGGAGTCGACCTGCTCAAGCTCTTCCGCCATGCGGATCTCGTGGTCGCTCAGTCGTCGACGACCCTCATTGAGGCCCTGCTGATGGGGTGTCCCGCTATTACCCTCAACCTGACAGGCTTGCCGGAACTCCTGCCCTATGCCACAAGTGGGGCTTGCCTTGAAATTAGCCAAGCAAATTTGCTACCCGCAGCTATCACATCCATGGTGAAGGATTCTTCGTTTCGGCGCCCGTATGAAGTCGCACGGGAGGGATTTTTGCGAGATATGCTGGGCGACCTAGACGGTGCATCCACAGAACGTTCAGTAAAAGCTCTCATGCACTTCATGGGGGAACCTACCTGATTGGGTAATGCCACCCGAATACATTATGTATATTTTAATGCGATACGGCTGGTGCCAAATGTTTTAGTGAATTTTCTAAAATTTTATCACTTGCAGGATCAGAATTAAGAGTAGAAGTGAACGCCATGCACGAAAAATTTATCACAGTGGCACCTGAAGAAGTTTGGAAGATTACGAGGTCGGCTCGGGGTGCGCTTCCACTTGAGCCCTTGGCCAATAATTGAACTTGTTTCGGGCTACCCCATCCGATCACATCCACCTCATTGCCACTCCCACCACCAAAGGGTCCTCCATTCCCGAAAGTGCCCTTTGGCCAAATGGTTTGAGGGAGATTGCTAAAAACCCAATGTTCAGGGTGCAATATTTCATAATTGGTAAATTTTACGATGGCGTTATGATCATAGGCGGTTCCCAATAAGCTGCGTACAGGAACCAGATAAGGATCCCGCCCGCGATCGACCCTGGCTAAGCGGACAGGCTTATCCATTAACTCAACCAGGCAATATCCCGTGTTGGAGGCAACGGAGATAATATTCCCGCCCAATTCCTGATATTTTCGAAGTGAATTTTCTTCATTTATAGACCAATATTCTGGATGGGCGTTCAAAATGATTAAATCGTAACGACTTTTAAGTTCATAAGGTGAAATATTCGCTAGAGAGTTGTCCCCCAGCAAATCAAATGCAAAATTCTTTTCCTCCATCCATTGATAGAGCAGTATTTCAGCTGAAGTTGTAAAATTTAAAGGCGATATGCTTGAATCCGTTTTTACATTAGGGCGTTGAAAGGTTAACTCTGGCATTGGATTCGGAATCCCAAGAATGGGTGCTTTATGCATAAATGGATATTCTATTTGATTATTATAAAACGAAACCCCTCCGAACCAATTGTATGCGGCCGAATTAAATACGTTGTTCAATATCAAAACACGACTTGCATTGCTTGAAAGTGGCTCAACTATGAAAGTTTGAGAAAATGTGTCCCCCCCCCCCTCTGGCAGCATTGAAACACTATACATTCCTGAAGGAGCATCTGCCGGAATTACGTATTCAGCCGCAGAAGGCCAGTCAAATCCATAAATTGCTCCATCATGCGGAGTAAATTGAGTAAAAGAATTGGCCGTGAGATAGATAAGGGTTTCCTGTCGTGGAACAAGTCGTTCAATTTTAAATGTTACTTTACTATTTAAGAACGGATTATAAGCATGCAGCAAAAGTGTCGATCCAGGCGAATAAACCTGCTGATTCGGATAGAAAACGACGCGATTGGGAAGGGTTTTCATACCGATCCACGCGAATCCATTGCTAGAATCTTGAAACAAGATAAAATAAAATGACTCCGAAAATAGATTATCAAATTCAATATTTTCAGCATTATCATATTGCTCTAATAATTGACGTCCCTTGTCAAAAAGCAAAATTTTTCCCGCTGGAGCAGGGGAAGGCCAATTGATTTTAATTTTTGAATGCGTAATTGAAATAATTGGTGTAGAAAATTCTTGAGTACTGATAACTAAACCTAGCTCATCAAGTATTGTATATAAATATCGCTTTCCTGGCGTCAGAGGCCCATCCAGCATGGACCCATTAGGAAGTGCACTAATATTATACATAACGACATCATTCGAAGAATCGTCCAATGTTTTCCTTACAAGTTGATACTGGCCTGGATTGTTTAGTGACCATGCAACTCTCGCGATGCGAGCAGCGTGAATCTGGACAAGAAGAGGAGCATTGGTCACATAAATCTCAGTCTCAGTTGAAACATTTGGATCTTGCGTTAGAGTAGCCCTAACTGAATAATATCCAGGTTGCATCGGTGCAGTATAAAGGGCATTACCATTATCTAACGTCGATATAATACCTCGAGTGTCCGAAATGGACCAATTAACAGCTGGTGTAGCATTCCCAATAATTACCGGAGCCAACTCGATCGACTGACCACATAAAATCGAACTTTTATATGGGGTGATAAATAGCCCTATACCATCTACTTGAATGATAATTCTGGCCGACATCCCGGTTTGTTGGCAGGTTACAAGAGCATGAAATGTGCCTGGAATAGAAGGGGCCCTGTAGAAGCCTGAGGATGTGACGGAACCGCCCTGAAGCCCCTCTTCAATTGACCATTTCAGAATGTGGTCCGGTTTGCTATCGACCCCTAGTAATTGAATAGATGTATTTATTTTTATAGAAATTGATTTATCTGAGACGCTGAGGGTATGGCTAATCTGGTATGCTTGACCCTTCTTGGCATTGCAGGAAATAAAGAGTACGGGAACCATTGCGGTTAGGAAAAATAGCCTACATATCCCAACCGCTTGAGATATGAATTTATGAACTGAATTCATAATAAATTCCTTTATTTGTGAGAATTATGTTTAATCTAAATTGATGTTTTAGAAAATAAACCAGTTATGGACTAGTTACCAATCAATAATATTAATTCAATTGAACTGTTTTATTTCAATGAACCTAATTTTAAGCGCGAAAGTTGGTTTGATATCCCTACTAAAAAACAAGCTGGGTACAGAAATTTATTGAATTGTCGGTTATTAGAAATATCTCATCGTGTTCAGCATATCTCTACTTAATCTGTTCGAGCCAATTACGAGTAAGGTTGGGCCAGGAAAGATTCCTGGTGACATAACTTCGACCTGATATACCTCGAGTTCGAGCCAAATCGGGATGAGTCAGCAGATCTCGAATTGCATCGGCCAAAGCTAGAGAGTTTTCGGGAGACACTAACCACCCAGCATTTGCCTCTTGTACAATACGTGCGCCTTCTCCTCTTCCGCTATAGATTACAGGCTTAGCAGAGGCCATGATTGGAAAGAGCTTAGATGGGCGTGCCCCCTCAAACAGGGGTAGATCCTTTAAGCTAGCAAACCCGGCCGTAGCAACCGTGTAAAGCCTCGCGACGAATTCTAAAGGTTTTGGAGGTATAAATCGGATGTTAGAGATTCCCTCATCCGCGACCCGTTTTGCCAAGCGCTCCCGTTCTCCACCGTCGCCTAAAAATACAAGCAATGCTTCCGGATGGTCGGGCTGTATCAAGGCCATGGCATCAATTGCTACATCGAGCCCTTGAGCAAATCCTATAGTGCCTGCGTAGACAATGACTTTGTGGCCTTGGAGGCCAAATTCCTGCGCAAGGGCGTTGTCCACCGTGTCGCTTTCAAAGAGATGAGTATCTACGCCATTCGGAAGAAAGGTGATTTTCCCAGCCGGCACACCCTTTTTTTGGATGAGCACGTCTCGAATGCCATCCGTTACTGCATTCACATGGCGTGCTTTCCGATAGCTCCAATGTTCGAGGTGTTCAGCGATACGGAGCAGCCATCCTTCGCGGAGAACGCCCATCTCCTTCACAGAATCAGGCCATAGATCCGCGACATTAAAGATAAAGGGGGACTCCCAGAAAATAGAAGCAATCCAGGCCGTCATGCTAAGAAAAAGCGGGGGAGACTCCACGAAAATCCAATCGGGTCGACGAGATCTCAATAGCCCAAAGAGAGAGGTGAATGTAAAACTCATGTAACTGAGCATGCGTTTCGCCCCAGTCCCCTGAGCCGCATACATCCAAACTCGATGAAGACTGCATCCTTCCCAGACTTCATGGACATATAAACGTTGAGCATATTCTGGAAAGACCCGCCCTCCTGGATGATTCGGCAAAGCAGTGACAACTTCCACCTCATGCCCATTACGGACCAATTCCCGAGCTAAGGCTGCTAGACGCACCTGGGGCGCCCCTACTTCCGGGGGGAAATACTGAGTCAGGAACAGGAATCGCATCAGGCCCGTCGCTCCAATAGAGCCTGAACAATGTGCCGCGAGGATTGCCCATCTCCGTAGGGGCGCGCCTCCCGACCCCGAGTCCCGAGGCTTTCCAGGACAGCCATCTCCACGGCTTTCCCACTGAGAGGTGGAGCCAAGCGGTTCCAACCAAGTTCCACAAGCTCGACCCACTCTGTCTCTTCCCGAAGGGTGACGCAGGGAACACCATGGAAAAAGGCCTCCTTTTGCACACCACCCGAGTCCGTAACAATAAGGCTTGCATGCTTTTCCAAGAGAACCATATCAAGATATCCCACAGGATCCACGACTTTTAGGTTGGGATGGATTCGATCTCCCCAATTCATTTGGTCAATGATTTTACGAGTCCGCGGATGCAGTGGGAGGATGACAGGAATCCGCTTCGAGGCGCGGTTTAGGCCTTCCAGAATATGATTGAGGCGCATTGGGTCGTCAGTATTCTCTGCGCGGTGGATGGTGGCAAGGATGAAAGATTCTTGGCCAAGCCCGAAGGATGTAATGATCCCAGTATGGCCTTCCGCTAAGCGACCGTAATAGAGGGCTGCATCGTACATAACGTCGCCCACATCAAGAATCAAACCTTCATCAATGCCTTCACGAAGAAGGTTAGTCACAGCTGTACCTGTCGGGGCCAAAAGCAGAGTGGAGATGTGGTCAGCCACAATACGATTAATTTCTTCGGGCATTCTCCTATTGTAGGAGCGTAAACCAGCCTCCACATGGGCCACAGGAATATGGAGCTTTGCAGCTGTTATCGCCCCGGCGAGGGTAGAGTTCGTATCTCCATAAATTAGCACCCAATCGGGGCACTGCTCGATCATTATTGGTTCAAGGTTTTCTATCATCTTGGCGGTCTGAGCCCCATGGAGCCCTGAGCCCACACCTAGGTGCAGGAAGGGCTTGGGCATCTGTAGTTCGTCGAAGAAGATATCCGACATATTCGGATCATAGTGCTGGCCCGTGTGTACGAGCAGTTCCTCTACACCGGGAAACCCCTGCATGGCCCGAGAGACAACGGCGGCTTTGATGAACTGGGGTCTTGCCCCAATGATGGTGAGGATTTTCATGGCTTAGACTCTCAGATCGGAGCTGTGGATGAGCCCAAAATCAGAACCCGGGGAAACCGGATCAGGCTTTACTGGAGAGATGTATCATCACATCTACCAAATAGTTCTGTTGCCTCACATTTAGTTCCGGCCAGATCGGTAAGCTAAGCACTTCGGCCGCTGCCTGTTCAGCCACGGGGCAACTCACAAGGGCATGACTCCCCTGATAGAGCTTCAATTTGTGACAGGGTACCGGGTAATAGACCATGGTGCCGATGCCCTGCTCGGTCAGCTTGCTTTGGAAGGCACCCCGATCCAGCCCCTTCACCCGGATGGTGTACTGGTGGAAGACATGGCCGTCCACCACCTCGGGCGCCACGATGTGGTCCCGGCCTTGGAATAAGTCCCTGTAGCGGATGGCCACCTGCCGACGGGCTTCGTTCCAAGAATCAATGTGGGGCAGCTTCACTCGGAGCATGGCGGCCTGGAGTTCATCAAGGCGGGAATTGTAGCCGACCACCTCGTTGAAATACTTCTTGCGGCTGCCGTGGACGCGCAGCATGCGCGCGGTGGCCGCAAGATCGTCGTCATCGGTGGTCATCATGCCGCCATCCCCAAAGGCGCTCAGATTCTTGGTTGGGAAGAAACTGTAGCAGCCGAAGGCTCCCATGGAACCGGTCTTCCGTCCCTTCCAGGTGGCGCCGAAACTCTGAGCGCAATCCTCGACCACCTTCAACCCGTGCTTGCTGGCGATGGCCTGGATGCGATCCATGTCGCAGGGGCGGCCGAAGAGGTGGACGGGAATGATGGCCTTGGTGCGGGGTGTGATGGCCGCCTCGATGAGATCGGGGTTGATGTTGAAGGAATGCTCCTCGATGTCCACGAAGACTGGCGTGGCGCCCACATGGCTGATGGCCTCAGCCGTGGCAAAGAAGGTGAAGGGCGTGGTGATGACTTCATCCCCGGGGCCGATCCCTAAGGCGCGCAGGGCGATGTAGAGGGCATCGGTACCGGAATTCAGGCCGATGGCGTGCTTCACGCCCAGGTAGGCGGCACATTCCTGCTCGAAGGCCTTTTCCTCGGGCCCGAGGATGAACTGGCCCGAGCGCATCACCCGCTGGAAGGCGGCGTTGAATGCTTCCCAATGGGTCTGGATCTGGGGTTGAAGGTCGAGGATGGGGATCTGGGTCTGCACGCTCATCATCCCACCTTGCTCACGAGGCCATTGGCGTTCTTCCGATAGCGCTGGCCGTAGGTGGTGGTAGCCTCGCCCGCGGCACCGAAGGCCAGCCGTTCGCCCCGCTCGCACATGTAACCGATGATCCGGGCCGGGACACCCGCCACCATGGCATAAGGCGGCACGTCCTTTGTCACCACGGCCCCGGCGGCCACAAAGGCGCACTCATGCAGGGTGACACCACACACGATGGTCGCGTTGGCGCCGATGGAGGCGCCCCGCTTCACACGCGTGGTGAGGTAGTCCTCGGTGGTGTTGCGGGGAAAGAGGCAGCGGGGCGTGGTCACGTTGGTGAACACCATGCTGGGGCCGCAGAAAACGTAGTCCTCGAGGATGACGCCCTCGTAGAGGCTGACGTTGTTCTGGATCTTGCAGTAGTCGCCAATGGTGACGCCGTTGGCCACCATGACGTTCTGGCCCAGGATGGTGTGCTTGCCGATGACGGCCTTGGGGTAGACGTGGCAGAAATGCCAGACCTTGGTGGCTTCGCCCAGTTGGGCACCCTCGTCCACCACGGCGGTGGAATGAATGTAGGCGGGTTTCTCCATGGTCGCGTCCTAGAGCAAAACAACGTTGGATTTGGGACCTTCCACCCGCTTCAGGGCGTTCCGGGTATCCAGGATCTGGGGGGCTTCCTTCACCACCAAGGCATAATCCACCGCCGTGTGGTCGGTCAGGATCAGCACTAGGTCGGCCTGCCGCAGGGCTTCAGCGGTGAGGGGCACGCTGCGCAGGTCGTGGCCATGCTCGGTGAAGTGCGGGATGTGGGGATCGTGGTACATGATGACCGCGCCCCGCTGGGCCAGCAGGTGGAGCACCTCGGTGCTGGGGCTTTCCCGGGGGTCGTCAATGTCCTTCTTGTAGGCCACGCCCAGCACCAGGAGTCTCGCGCCGCGCAGGCCCTTGCCCTGGTCGCTGAGCAGGCGCATGGCCTTCTCCACCACGAATTCAGGCATGTGACGGTTGATTTCGCCAGCCAGGGCGATGAACCGCGTGTTGAAGTTGAACTCCCGAGCCTTCCACTCCAGGTAGTGGGGATCCAAGGGGATGCAGTGGCCGCCCACGCCCGGACCTGGGTAGAAGGGCATGATGCCGAAGGGCTTGGTGAAGGCGGCATCCAGGATTTCCCAGACATTCAGGCCCATGCGATCGCAAAGCAGGGTCAATTCATTGACCAGGGCAATGTTCACCGCCCGGAAGGTGTTTTCGAAGACCTTGGTCATTTCGGCGGCGGCAGCGCTGCTGACGGGCACGATGTTCAGGATGGTCTTGCGATAGAGCGCCACGGCCACTTCGCGGCTGGCGGGGTCCGAGGCCCCCACCACCTTGTTGGTGTTCTTGGTGGTGTAGCGCCGGTTGCCGGGATCCACTCGTTCAGGGCTGTGGGCCAGGAAGAAGTCCACGCCGGCTTTGAGGCCGGACTGTTCGAGGATGGGTTTCATCACCTCATCGGTGGTCCCTGGATAGGTGGTGCTCTCCAGGCTGACGAGCTGGCCCGGCCGGATCCGCTTAGCGATCTCCCGGGTGACAGCCTCGATGTACTGGAGGTCGGGGTTCAGATTCTTGGTGAGGGGCGTCGGCACGGCGATGATCAGCACGTCCATGTCGGCCAGGTGATCCATGTCGGTGGTGGCCTGAAGGAATCCTCCGGACACGAGATCCCGCAGTTCCCTGTCGTCCACGTCCCCGATGAAGTTCTTCCCCTGGTTCACCAGATCCACGCGGTGGGCGCTGCGGTCGAAGCCCAGCACCTTGAACCCGACCTTCCCTTTTTCAACGGCGAAGGGCAACCCCACATAACCCAGCCCGATAACACCCACCTTGGCGGTGGTGGCCTCAATGGCCGCCAAGAGTTCCTGCACCCGTTCCTGGGTGGATATCACGCCGTTCTGCATGGTTCACCCGCGTCCGAGTGGCACGCTCTGAGGCGTGTAGTGGAGGTGGACCTCCCGCCCCGTGAAAGCCGATTCATAGAGTGCATTGATGATCTCCAGGGACTTGCGGCCCTCCAGGCCGTCCAGCATGGACCGTTTCCCGGATTCGAGGCAGGCCAGCATGTCCTCATAGAAGGGCCGATGGCCGAAGCCATAGACATTCGGAGGGTCCGTGATGGCCTTCTGGGCCTCGTCATCTTCTGGAGCAGCCTCGGTAAAGTTCCACGTCACCATGCGGTTTACGCTAAACCCACCGACCACCACAGAACCTTTCTCGCCCAGGACGGAGATGCTGCCCTCCAGATCCTTGGGACGGGTGGCCGTCGTGGCCTCCACGACACCCAGGGCTCCACTCTTGAACTTGAGAACCGCCACACCCGTATCCTCGGCCTCGATGTCCACGAGACGGGTGGAAACGTAGGACTTCACGGATTCGACGGGCCCCAGCAGCCATTGGAGCAAATCTATGTGATGGCTGGCCTGATTGGTGAACACGCCGCCATCCAGCTTCCAGGTGCCTCGCCAGGCCGCCTGGTCGTAGTAGTCCTGGCCGCGAGACCAGCGGATACGCACGGTGCCCAGCACCATCTTGCCGAAACGGCCCTGGTCCACGGCCCGGCGGAGCTGTTGGATGGCTGGGTTGAAGCGGTTCTGCTTGACGACGAAAAGCCGGGTGCCGTGGGCCTCGCAGGTCTCGATGAGGTGATCCGCGTCTTCCAGGGTGAGCGCCATGGGCTTCTCGACCACGACCACCGGAACATGGGGGGCCAGCAGGCTCCCGATCTGAGGGTGCAGTCCGGATTCGGTCAGGATGCTCACGATGTCAGGCTTTTCCCGGGCGACCATCTCCAGGGCGTCTGTATAGAAAGGAATCCCAAGCGGTGCTGCGGCGGCCTTGGCAGCCTCGGGCTTGATGTCGCAGACAGCCACCAATTTCAACGCAGGAATCTGCTGAATGACCTGGATATGCCGGATGGAAATGCGCCCGCATCCCACAAGGGCGATGGTTTTCATCAATGCGTCCTCCCTAATACTCAATGCAGGCATCAGGCCTGCTCGTCTGCCCTCAATCGCGTCTTGATCCACTGCCGGTTCTGCCAAGCCCAGGTAGCGACACCCACTAGGAAAGCGGCCAGCAACACCAACCTGGATCGGACTGGCTTGCTTTTCTCAATGGGCAGATTGCCCTCGTCCAGCACATTCAAGATGGGTACATCATTTTTTGCATCCAGCAGGGATTGTTCGCGATTCATGGCGAGCGTGGTAACCAACTGGCGACGGAGGTTCAGTTCGGCTTCCAGGCGAGCGCCGCGCAGGCGCACGGCGGGATCGCCACTCATTTGATAGTTGCGGTTGGATTCCAGGAAAGCCTGGAAGGCGGCCTCGGCTTGGCCCATTTCGCGGCGGGCATCGGTCAGGCGCGCTTCCGCGAAAGTGGCTTTTTCCGTCCCCCGGGTGCGGCTGTTCTCCACCACGAATTGGTTGAGCAGTTCCGTGGCCCGTCGGGCCACCTGCTGGCTCAGCTCAGGGGATAGGGTTTCGGCGGCGAGGGTGATGACATTGGACTTGATGTCCTTGGTGGCCGCCAGAATGTCATCCAGCTGCCGCACGGCCCTATCCATGTTCTTCGCTTCGAGGTAGGTGTACAGCGTTCCCTGATGGGGGCGTTTGGCGCCGAAGCGCCAGGAACGGGCCTGAAAGCGGAATTCGGTGTTGAGCAGGTTCTCCTTGAGCCACCGGCTTTTCAGGATGTCCACAAAGTTGGCATCGCTGCCCCCGGCGCCCCCCACGTTGACACCAAAGGCCGCGGCGGCGGCGGCCAAGCCACCCATCCCGCTGGCGTTGGGGTCCACCGGCAATAGTCGTGCTTCGGACTTGTAGTAGTTCGGCATGAAGAGGCTGATGACAGCAGTCAGGAGACCCGCCGAAAAAGCCCACTGGATGGGCTTCTTCAGGCTGGCTTTGAGATCCAGTGACGGGGGTTGAGGCGCTTGGGGCATAAGCGCATAGGCTACCAGAATCCTGGGGGATTGGCCCGTGCCCGCCTTGTGCTTAATCGCACAAAAGCAAGGGCGGGCCTGGGCCCGCCCTTGCTTTTGCTGTGAAGATTCCGGCTACAAGTCTTCGCCGTCGATCTCGGTCATGCCCTGCAGGTCTTCGACGTGCTGGGCCATGCGGGCGTATTCATCGTCGAAGTCTTCGCCACCGGCGAACTCGTTGAGGGTGGGCTCGGGGTATTCGCCCTCTTCGATTTCGAGGTTGCGGTAGTGGGCCATGCCGGTGCCGGCGGGGATGAGCCGGCCCAGGATGACGTTCTCCTTGAGGCCGCGGAGGTAATCCACGCGGCCTTCCAGGGCGGCCTCGGTGAGGACGCGGGTGGTCTCCTGGAAACTGGCGGCGGAGATGAAGCTCTCGGAGGTCAGCGCGGCCTTGGTGATGCCGAGCAGCAGGGGCTCGCAGGTGGCGGGGGTGCCGCCATCCTTGAGGGCCTGCTCGTTGATCTCCTTGAAGCGGTGCTTGTCGACCTTCTCCTCGACGATGAGCGGGGTGTCGCCCACGTCGGTGATGAGGACCCAGCGCATCATCTGGCGGATGATCACCTCGATGTGCTTGTCGTTGATGACCACGCCCTGGGCCCGGTAGACCTCCTGGAC